>Ga0118677_10008296_pt1 | contig 16702 bp, 19 predicted proteins | sample AliMusrvi5mmetaG_FD_86154 | JGI IMG/M metagenome (GOLD analysis project Ga0118677, IMG submission 86154) | reverse complement strand
GTTGAGGCGGCCGGCGTTGGGGCCGTTGGTGCCAGTCAGGACGAGTGTTTTTCCCTCTTCGGCGCGCAATTCGCCGCCGGAGTTGTTGGTGACGGTGGCCGACACGAGGCCGTCGCCGGTGAGCAAGCCGGAGTTGGCGACCGCGCCGCTGCCGGTGATGCGGCCGGTGCCGTTGCGGAGGGTGATGCGGCCGCCGGCTTGGTTGGTGAGGGTGCCTGCTTGGAAGGAGCCGCCGTCGAGGATCAGGCTGGCACCGCTTTGGACGGTGGCGGTGTTGGTGACCTCGATGGTCGAGCCGGTGCCGACGGTGACCAGGCTGCCGAGCACGCCGCTGGCGCCCACGGTGAAGCCCCCGGCGCCGGTGATGGCCAGCGTGCCGCTCTCGAAGTCGAGGGTGCCGCCGTTGTTGACCAGGCTGCCGGTGGCGAAGCGCCCGCCAGTAATCGTGAGAGTCCTGAACGGATCGATGGTGGTGGTGCCCGTGGTGGCGAAGCGGCGGCTGCCCGCAAACACCGGGGATTCGCCGAGCAGGCCCCCTGTGCCGACCGTGAAATCATCGATGATACTGAGCGAACCGCTGGTGAAAGTGAGCGTCCCGCCGTTGCGGGCGAGGTGGCCGTTGAGGATCACGGTGCCGGCATCGATGAGCAAAGTGCCGGTGGGGTTGAGGGCGAAATCACCGGTGCCGCTGGTGAAGGTGCCGCCGTTGGCGACCGCAAGCGTGGCGCTACTGGCGGTGGCAGCGCCGAGTGTCACGGCGGACGCCCCGTTTTGGGTAAGGGTGGAGCCGGGGCCGGTTACCGTGAGGTTGGCGGTCGTGGCGGAAGCCGTGGTCGCTATCAAGAGGGAATCGACGGTGATATCGGCATTGCTTTGCACCGTGAGATAGGCCGCCGAGGACACCAGGGCCGTTGTCGCGAGGCTGACCCCGCGCAGCGTGCCGGTGCTGCCGTTACGGAAAACGAGGTTGCCGGTGCCTCCGTTCTCGCCGATCACCGAGTTCAGCATGTCCGAAGTGGTGGTGAAAGTGGATCCGGCGCCATCGACGGTCACCGTGCCGTTGCCGCTGGTACCAACCAGACAATAGGTCGAGGAGGCGCTGCCGCCTGCGAGGATGTTGGTGACGTTGCCGCCGAAGAAGCCCAAGTTGGCGGTGGAGGTCAGGGTGGAACCGCTGCCGGTGACGGTGATCATGCCGTCCCTCGTTCATCCGGTGGGTCGTGTCCTGGGTCTGATTATGATGGGCGCAGGCTATGCCGGCACGCTTTGGTGCTACGTCGCCATGGGGAACGCCTGGCGGATAACCGCCTTCATTCGGGGCGCCGCCGCGTCCCTGCGCCAAGGCGCCGGTGCTGGCGGCGACCGCCCCCGCGCTGACCATGCCGAAGCCCCGCAGAAAATCACGCTTCTTGATGTTCTTGATGTCCATGGCGTTCCCCTTTTTGTTTGAGGAAAGCCTGTCACTTCTTTGACGCGCTGTCAGCCGTATTTATCCGCTGCGGTGCAGCACCAAGGCTGCCCACCAATTCCTCCAGCGCTTGCGCGGCGCTTTCCACCGCCGCGCCATCGCGGCCGCGCACCACCAGCTGGGCGCCAAAGGGCTTGTCGGTGCCTTCGCGATAGAAAGGATAGGAGCCGATGGAGACATCCTTGTGCGCTTTCTGCACCTCGGCCAGCCCCGGGGCGATGACGCCTTCGGGCACAGACGCTTCCACCGTCACACTCTGTACCGTGGGCCCGCGCGGCAGTTCCGGCGCGATGGATTCCAGCATGGCGCGCATCACCATCGGCACCCCGGCCATGACATAGACATTGCCGATATGAAATCCCGGCGCGCCTGACACGCTGTTGGCCACCAGCGTAGCGCCCTCGGGGATGCGGGCCATGCGCTTGCGCATGTCGTTGAACTCGCCGGGCGGGTAGCGCGCCTCCAAAAGGGCATAAGCGTCGGGGTGATAGCCGATACCGACGCCGAAGGCCTTTGCCACCGCATCAGCAGTGATGTCGTCATGCGTGGGACCAATGCCGCCGGTGGTGAAGACAAAGTCATAAGCCCCGCGCAGGGCGTTCAGGGCGGCGACGATCTCACCCTCCTCGTCGCCGACCACCCGCACCTCTTTCAGGTCGATGCCCAGCGCCGTCAGGAAGCGGGCAATATGATTGGTATTGGTGTCCTGGGTCCGTCCCGACAGGATTTCGTCGCCAATGACCAATACTGCCGCACTTTTAGACATCAGGTTCCTGTTTGGCTTTGGGCCGGGGACCCTTATATTGGCTCCGCATGACCATCGTACCCCAGTCCGAGATTTTTGAGGCCGCCCGCAAGGCCCATTTCGCTGTCACCCTGCATCAGCCGGGCGATTTCGAGGGCATGCGCCGGGCCGGCCGGCTGGCCGCCGAGGTGCTGGACCTGCTGGTGCCGATGGTCCAGCCCGGCGTGACCACCGAGGCCCTGGATAAAGTGGCCTATGATTACATCATCGCCCATGGCGCCATTCCGGCCTGCCTGGGCTATCGCGGCTATCGCCACACCGTCTGCACCTCCATCAATCATGTCGTGTGCCACGGCATCCCCAACGACAAGCCGCTGCGCGATGGCGACATCGTGAACATCGACGTCACCGTGATCCTGGACGGCTGGCATGGCGACACATCCCGCATGTATCCGGTCGGCGATGTGAAGCGCAAAGCCGAACGGCTGGTCGAGATCACCTATGAATCCATGATGCGCGGCATCGCGGCGGTAAAGCCCGGCGCCACCACCGGCGATATCGGTCATGCCATCCAGAGTTACGCCGAAGGCCAGGAGAAATGCGCCGTGGTGCGTGACTTCTGCGGCCATGGCCTGGGCAAGGTGTTCCACGCCCTGCCCAACATCGTGCATTACGGCAAGCCGGGCCACGGCATCGCCTTGAAGCCGGGCATGTTCTTCACCATCGAGCCCATGATCAACCTGGGCGGCTATGGCGTGAAGGTGCTGGCCGATGGCTGGACCGCGGTGACGCGCGACCGTTCGCTGTCGGCGCAGTTCGAGCATTCCTGCGGTGTGACCGAGACGGGCGTGGAGATTTTCACCCTGTCGCCAAAAGACCTGGATAAACCGCCTTATCTCTGACGGGGACGGCGTGGGGGATTCAACAAACAATGGAGCGGCCGGCCACCGCGAGCGCTTGCGCGCGCGTTTCCTGAAGGGCGGCGCCGATGCCATGCCCGATTACGAATTGCTGGAATTGACCCTGTTCGCGGCGGTGCCGCGCCGCGACACCAAGCCCCTGGCAAAAGCGCTGCTGGCCCGCTTCGGCAGCTTTGCCGAAGTGATCGCCGCACCGGCCGCGCGCCTGATGGAAATCAAGGGCGTGGGGATGAGCGTGGTGCAGCAGCTGAAGATCGTGGAGGCTGCGGCCCATCGTTCGGCCAAAACCCAGGTGATCAACCGCCCGGCTTTGTCGTCCTGGACAGCGCTGCTGGATTACTGCACCGCCGCCATGGCGCGGGTGGTGAACGAGGAATTCCGCGTACTGTTCCTGGACCGCAAGAATGTGCTGATTGCCGATGAAGTGCAGAACCGCGGCACGGTGGATCACACCCCGGTCTATCCGCGCGAGATCGTCAAGCGCGCGCTGGAACTGTCGGCGTCTTCCATCATCCTGGTGCACAATCATCCCAGCGGCGATCCCACGCCGTCCAAGGCCGACATCGCGATGACCCGCGAGGTGGTGACCGCCGCCAGGACTCTGGGGATCGCCGTGCATGACCATCTTGTGATCGGGCGCGCCGGCCATGCCAGCTTCAAATCGCTGGGCCTGCTCTAGCGCCTGTAACCGGATGCCGTTCCGGTGCGAATAGCGATGGGAATCGCACACAAGCGTGAACATGGATGCCATCGTGATTGCCGACACCGCCGGCGTGATCTGTTTCTGGAGCCCCGGCGCCGAGACGCTGTTCGGCCATGCTGCCGCACGGGCCATCGGCCAGACCCTGGACCTGATCGTTCCAGCCGAATATCAGCAGGCGCATTGGAACGGCTTTCGCCGTGCCATGGAATCAGGCGCGGCCGCAGCGGAAGGGCAGAGCGGGCCCTTTCCGGTGAATCGGGCTGACGGCGGCGCACCGGTCCATGGCAGGCTCACACTCCTGCGGGGGCCGCATGGCCGGGTGACGGCGGCTGCGGTCGTGTTCGCCGATGCGCCCTGAAAACCATTGAAAATACTGGTTAAATCAGTGCTTTCGCAGGACCGTCATCCGCGTTAGAAGCAGCGGTAATCTCGACGGTGCTTCCATGATCCCCCGCTATGCCCGCGAACAGATGGTTTCGATCTGGTCGCCCGAAACCAAATTCCGCATCTGGTTCGAGATCGAGGCGCACGCCACCGACAAGCTGGCCGAGCTGGGCGTGGTGCCGAAGGAAGCCGCCGCGAAAATCTGGGAAAAAGGCAAGAACGCCAAGTTCGACGTGGCGCGCATCGACGAGATCGAGCGCGAGGTCAAGCATGACGTCATCGCCTTCCTGACCCATCTGTCCGAGATCGTCGGCCCCGAAGCGCGCTTCGTGCATCAGGGCATGACCTCGTCCGACGTGCTGGATACCTGCCTGAATGTGCAGCTAGCGCGCGCCGCCGATCTGTTGATCGCGGATACTGACGCCTTGCTGGCGGCGCTGAAGAAGCGCGCCATGGAATACAAGATGACGCCCACCATCGGGCGCAGCCACGGCATCCATGCCGAGCCCACCACCTTCGGCGTCAAGCTGGCCACTTATTATGCCGAGTTCACCCGCGCCCGCGCGCGGCTGGTGACGGCACGCGCCGAGATCGCCACCTGCGCCATTTCCGGCGCCGTCGGCACCTTCGCCAATATCGATCCGATCGTGGAAGAACATGTCGCCAAGGCGATGGGACTTTCGGTGGAACCGATTTCCACGCAAGTGATCCCGCGCGACCGCCATGCCGCCTATTTCGCGGCGCTTGGTGTGGTGGCCTCGTCGCTGGAACGGCTGGCGGTGGAAATCCGTCACCTGCAGCGCACCGAAGTGCTGGAAGCGGAGGAATATTTCTCGCCCGGCCAGAAGGGCTCCTCGGCCATGCCGCACAAGCGCAACCCGGTGCTGACCGAAAACGTCACGGGCCTGGCCCGCATGGTGCGCGCCTATGCCCTGCCCGCCATGGAGAATGTGGCGCTGTGGCATGAGCGGGACATTTCCCATTCCTCGGTCGAGCGTTACATCGGTCCCGACGCCACCATCACGCTGGACTTCGCGCTGGCCCGCATGACCGGCGTGATCGAGAAGCTGCTGGTCTATCCCGAGCGGATGCAGAAGAACCTGGATGCCACTCACGGCCTGGTGCACAGCCAGCGCGTGCTGCTGGCCCTGACCCAGGCGGGCCTGGCGCGCGAGGACAGCTACCGGCTGGTGCAGAAGAACGCCATGCGGGCCTGGAACGGTGAAGGCAACCTGCTGGACCTGCTGAAGGCCGATCCCGACGTCTCCAAGGCGCTGCCTGCGGCCAAACTCGAAGCCATGTTCGACCTGGGCTATCACCTTGCCCGCGTCGATGTGATCTTTGATCGGGTGTTTGGGTGAGGAGCGGTGCGCGAAGCGCATGAGCAGGTCCGGTGGACCTGCGAAAGCGACGAACGCCGCAGCGACGCGCATCCAGGCGCGTCGCGAGGCCGGAAAATAGCGCTATGGCTTTGCGGCCTCGGCCAGCGCGCTGTTCAGACATTCGGTCATCTTTTCGCGGATCACCGCGTCCGAGACCGATTCATCCAGTTCGGACCGCAGCTTGCGGAAGACATCCTGGTCGCCCGCTTCCTGGAAATCGGACGCGATCACCGCGACAATGAAGTCTTCGGCGGCATCCCCTGACAGGCCCTTTTTCTCGGCCGCCCAGGCCCCCAGCAGGCGGTTGCGCCGGGCTTCCACCTTGAAGCGCAACTCCGCGTCATGCGCCCATTTGGCTTCAAAGGCCTTGCCGCGCTCGTCCATGCCCGTCGCCATTCTCAACTCCCTGTAATCGCTTGATATTTCCAATAGTGTCACGGCTTCATGTCAACATTGCGCCATGTTCCCTTCAGGATGTGGGTATGCGGCGTCAAAACATTGCCGCAGCTGCGCCCGATCCGGTAAGTTTCATTCCCACGGGGCTGCGGGCGGAGCCGCCCCTTTCTTGAAGGACCACTGCCATGAAGCGCCGCCGCGTCATCTACGAAGGCAAAGCCAAGATCCTGTACGAAGGCACCGAGCCGGGCACCGTCATCCAGTATTTCAAGGACGACGCCACCGCCGGCAATGGCGCCAAGAAGGACACGATCGAGGGCAAGGGCGTCCTCAACAACCGCATCAGCGAATATCTGATGACCCAGCTGGCCGGGATCGGCGTGCCGACCCATTTCGTGCGCCGCCTGAACATGCGCGAGCAGCTGATCAAGGAAGTCGAGATCATCCCGCTGGAAGTGGTGGTGCGCAATGTCGCCGCCGGCTCCATGTCCAAGCGCCTCGGCATCGAGGAAGGCACTGCGCTGCCCCGCTCCATCATCGAATATTACTACAAGAATGACGGGCTGAACGATCCCTGGGTCAGCGAAGAACACATCACCGCCTTCGGCTGGGCCAGCCCGCAAGATCTGGACGACATGGTCAACCTGACCATTCGCGTCAACGATTTCCTGTCGGGCCTTTTCCTGGGCGCCGGCATCAAGCTAGTGGACTTCAAGCTGGAGTTCGGCCGGTTGTGGGAAAACGATTACATGCGCATCGTGCTGGCCGACGAGATCAGCCCGGACAATTGCCGGCTCTGGGACGTCACCACCAACGAGAAGATGGACAAGGACCGTTTCCGCCGCGATATGGGCGGCGTGATCGAAGCCTATAGCGAAGTCGCAAGGCGCTTGGGAATCATGCCCGAATCGGTGCAAGGCGAGAACAAAGGTCCCGTCCTCGTACAGTAGGTTCTGCCGTGAAAGCCCGCGTTTTTATTACTCTCAAGAATGGCGTCCTGGATCCCCAAGGCAAGGCCATCGGCCATGCCCTGAACGGGCTGGGCTTTGGCTCGGTCGGCGAAGTGCGCCAGGGCAAGGTGATCGACCTGGAGCTGTCCGGTAGCGATGCCGGCAAAGCCAAAGAAGAGCTGAAGGCGATGTGCGAAAAGCTGCTCGCCAACACCGTGATCGAAAAATACGAGATCGAAATCAAGCAATGAAATCCGCGGTCATCGTTTTCCCCGCTTCCAACTGCGACCGTGACGCCAAGGTGGCGCTGGAGCAGATGACGGGCAAGACGCCCGCCATGGTCTGGCATCAGGATAGCGAGCTGCCCGATGTCGACCTGGTGGTGCTGCCGGGCGGTTTCTCCTACGGCGATTACCTGCGCTGCGGCGCCATGGCCAGCCAGTCGGCGGTGATGCGTTCGGTCAAGGCGCATGCCAACAAGGGCGGCATGGTGCTGGGCGTGTGCAACGGCTTCCAGGTGCTGACCGAAAGCCACATGCTGCCCGGCGCCCTGATGCGCAATGCGGCGCTGAAATTCGTCTGCAAGCCGGTGGGTCTTGAGGTTCAGGAAACCCAGTCCGGCTTTACCCGCAAATATGAGAATGGCCAGCGCGTCACCTTCCCGGTGGCCCATGGCGAAGGCAGCTATTTTGCCGATGAGGACACGCTGAACCGGCTGGAAGGCGAGAACCGTGTCGCCTTCCGTTACGCCAAGGGCGAAAACCCCAATGGCGCGGCGCGCGACATCGCCGGCATCCTGAGCGAAAAACGCAATGTGCTGGGCCTGATGCCCCATCCCGAGCGGGTGGTGGACGATGTGTTGGGCGGCACCGACGGCCGCGGGCTTTTCCAAAGCCTGATCGAAGCCCTTTCTTGAGTAGACCATGACCAAGATCACGCCTGCCATGGTCAAAGAACATGGCCTGTCCGAAGCCGAGTACCAGAAGATTCTCGACCTGATGGGCCGCGAGCCGTCTTTTGTCGAGCTGGGCATCTTCAGTGTGATGTGGTCCGAGCATTGCTCCTACAAGTCCACCCGCGCCCATCTGAAGAAGCTGCCGACCAAGGCGCCCTGGGTGATCCAGGGCCCGGGCGAGAATGCCGGCGTGATCGATATCGGCGACGGCGATGCCGCCATCTTCAAGATGGAAAGTCACAACCATCCCAGCTTCATCGAGCCCTATCAGGGCGCGGCGACGGGCGTGGGCGGCATCATGCGCGACGTCTTCACCATGGGCGCGCGCCCCATCGCCATGATGAACGCGCTGCGCTTCGGCGAGCCCAGCCACCCCAAGACCCGGCACCTGGTGTCCGGCGTGGTGTCGGGCATTGGCGGTTACGGCAACTGCATGGGCGTGCCCACGGTGGGCGGCGAAGTCAATTTCCATCCCAGCTACAACGGCAACATTCTGGTCAACGCCATGTGCGTCGGCCTGGCGCGGCAGGACAAGATCTTCCTGTCGGCCGCCAAGGGCGCCGGTAACCCGGTGGTCTATGTCGGCTCCAAGACCGGCCGCGACGGCATCCATGGCGCTACCATGGCCTCGGCCGAGTTTGACGATGCATCCGAAGAAAAGCGCCCCACCGTGCAGGTCGGCGATCCCTTTACCGAAAAGCTGCTGCTGGAAGCCTGCCTGGAACTGATGGCCACCGACGCCATTATCGCCATCCAGGACATGGGCGCGGCCGGCCTGACGTCTTCGTCCGCCGAGATGGGCGACAAGGGCGGCAGCGGCATCGAACTTGACCTGGACAAGGTGCCCCAGCGCGAAACCAACATGACCGCCTATGAGATGATGCTGTCGGAAAGCCAGGAGCGCATGCTGGCGGTCTTGAAGCCCGGCCGCGAGGCCCAGGCCGAAGCCATCTTCAAGAAGTGGGAGCTGGATTTCGCCGTCATCGGCATCACCACCAACACCAGCCGGCTGGTGGTCAAGCACAAGGGCAAGATCGAAGCCGATATGCCCATCACCGCCCTTTCCGATGCGGCACCGATCTATGAGCGCCCCTACACCGAGCGCAAGGCGCAGACGGGCGAGCCGTCTTATGACAAGTCCAAGCCGGTGCTGGCGTCGCTGAAAGCCATTCTCGCCTCGCCCGACATGGCCTCGCGCCGCTGGGTATGGGAGCAGTATGACCACACCGTGATGGCAGATACGGTGCAGGTGCCCGGCGGTGATGCCGCGGTCGTGCGCATCCATGGCACCAACAAGGCGCTGGCCATCACCACCGACGTGACGCCGCGCTATTGCAGGCCCGATCCCTTTGAAGGCGGCAAGCAGGCCGTGGCCGAAGCCTGGCGCAACCTGACCGCGGTCGGCGCGCTGCCGCTGGCCGTCACTGACAATCTGAATTACGGCAATCCGCAAAAGCCCGAGATCATGTGGGAGATCGTGGCCGGCATTGACGGTATCGGCGCCGCCTGCCGGGCGCTGGATTTTCCGGTGATCGGCGGCAATTGCTCGCTCTACAACGAGACCAATGGCGAAGGCATCCTGCCCACCCCCGCCATCGGCGCCGTCGGCCTGATGAAGGACGTCACCAAAATGGCGACGGTGGCGTTCAAGCGCGCCGGCGACGTGGTCGTCCTGATCGGCGAGACCAAAGGCCATCTGGGCCAATCCATCTATCTCCGCGAAATCGAAGGCCGCGAAGAAGGCGCCAGCCCCAAGGTGGATCTGGCCACCGAAAAGAAGCATGGCGATTTCGTGCGCGGACTGATCGAAGCCGGCCGCGTCGATACCGTGCATGACGTGTCAGATGGCGGCCTTCTGGTGGCGATTGCCGAAATGGCCATGCCGCGCGGCATCGGCGCCAGTGTCGGCATCGCCGGCCTGCCGGACGCGATCCCCTTCTGGTTCGGCGAGGACCAGGCGCGCTACGTCATCGCCGCGCCCTTTGCCGAGGCCGAAAAGATCGTGGCCGAAGCCCGTGCCGCCTTCATCACCGTGGCCGAGCTGGGCAAGACCGGCGGCGACAAGATCACCCTGGACAGCAAGGACGGCGTGTCCGTGTCGTCCCTGAAAGACGGCTTCGAAAGCTGGTTCCCAAACTACATGTCGGGCGAAGAAGTCCCGGTGACGAACTAAGGATTGATGTCATGGGCATGAAGGGCAGCGAAATCGAGACGTTCATCAAGGAAGCCTTCCCTGATGCGGATGTCGAGATGAAGGACCTGGCCGGTGACGACAATCACTGGGCTGCGGTGGTCACATCATCCGCCTTCAAGGGCAAGACTCGCGTGGCTCAGCACCAGATGGTCTATGCGGCGCTCAAAGGCAACATGGGCGGCGTGCTGCATGCCCTGCAGCTGACCACTATCGCCAAGGACTAGGCCGGGCTCGCAGGTCCGTCCCAAAGCTGCTAGGGTCGCCCCAAGTTTCGGGGAGGCGGCTTATGCGCAAATTGTCTGCTGCGTTTGCGGGGATCATCGTGGTTCTGCTTGCTGGTCCCGCCAGCGCCCAGTATCTGGGCAATCTTTCCAAAAATCCCTACGCACCGAACTCGACAGCCAATCCCTATGGCGGCGGCAATCGCTTTGCGCCGGGCAGCGTGACAAATCCTTACGGGCAGTATGGCAGCCCCTATTCGTCCAAATCGGCGACCAACCCTTACACCAATGATGCGCCGAAGCTTTACGACAATCAGGGCAATTATCACGGCAAGTTGTCAGCCAATCCGTACGATCCGGATTCGACCAGCAATCCGTATGGCCGTTACGGCAGCCCCTATTCGCCGGACAGCATCAACAATCCCAATGGTGCGGGCAGCCGCTATGCGCCCAACTCGCCCAACAACCCTTACGGGTCTGGCATGCGCATCCAGGGCACAAGTCCTTAAAACAGATCGCCCCAGCCCAGTTTGCGCACGCGGCGATACACGTCCTTGTCACGTGACGCCACAAACTGCGCCCGCAAACCATTTTCATCGCACAGCTTGAAGGTCAGGCCGGGCTTGGTTTCCAGCGGCGGGGCCAGAATGCGTGCGCCATCGCTGAGTTTTTCGCGCGTCACCACGACATAGGAATAACGCTCATCCTCGAACGGCACGTTGGCGCCTTTCAGCAGCATGTGGTCGCGGCTGCGCGGCAGTCTTTGACTGAAGTGACACCAGTCGTCTCCGGTCATCGGACATGCGTTGTCGCGGGTACAGGGCGCCGCGACATGCGCGCCTTCGGCGATCAGTGCGGCGCGGCTTTCGCGGATCCGGGCAAAGCCCGCGGGCGTGCCCGGTTCGATCAGCGCCAGCACCCGCGCACCCGAGGCCCACAAATGCCGCGCCGTGGCCGCCGCCGAGGCCACCGGCAACTCCGCCAAGACATAGCTGGCGACCATCAGGTCGGCCTGTGGTTTGTCAGCGCCCAAATCGCCGGAAAGGATGTCCGCAGCCGCCAAGGGCCCGCCATCAGCCAGTTTGCGTGCCAGGCTGCGCAGCGCCGGATTGTGATCCAGCATGGCGATGGACGCGATCCCCGGCCATTGCGTCACCGCCGCCCAGCTGGCCGCGCCGGTACCGGCGCCCACATCCAGCAGGCTGGCGGGCGCAAAGTCCGGCATCACCTCGACCAGGCGCGCAAACACCGCGGCGCAGGCGGCATAGGTGGCCGGCATGCGCGCGATGGCATAGGCCGCCGCATCGGCCGGGGTGAGAATGGCGCTGGACGTGGCGCCCTTGCGATAGCCTTCCGACTGTTTCTGCGCGGCCGTGACAAGCTCTTTGCGCGGCACCCCTTCCAGCAGGGCTGTGATGGCAGTGGTTAAAGCCGTCGGCAGTTGCATCAAAATCCAGCAGGAACAGAGGGTTTTTTAATGGGTCGCTCCCGCTCGCGCGGACGCTCCCAGGGGTTTCCGGGCCACCTTGACCCGTTGTCACACCGTGCTTAGATCATAGCCGAGTTTCAGCGAGAGTTCCCAAATGTCCGATGTTCAGGCCCGCATTGCCGACGAGGTGAAGAGCAACGATGTGCTGCTGTTCATGAAGGGCACCCCCGGCTTTCCGCAGTGCGGCTTCTCGGCCGTGACGGTGCAGATCCTGTCGCACATCGGCGTCAAGTTCAAAGCCGTGAACGTGCTGGAAGACCCCGAAATCCGTGACGGCATCAAGGTCTATTCCAACTGGCCGACCATCCCCCAGCTTTATGTGAAGGGCGAGTTCGTGGGCGGTTGCGACATCATCAAGGAAATGTTCGAGCAGGAAGAGCTTGTGCCCTTCCTGGAACAGCATGGCATCGCGCTGGAAAGCGCCTGATTTTTTGACCCCCATCCGTCGCAACTCGGGTTTGCTCCGCAAACACTTCGTTGCGACACCTTCCCCGTCCAGCGGCTTCGCCGCGAAGGGGAAGGGATCTTTCGGATGTTGAAGGTCGCTCGGTGGAATGCCTCGCTCGAGCCTGGACGCCCCCGCCAATAAAAAAGCCCGTCATTTCTGGCGGGCTTTTTCTTTGTTCGTTCGATCGAATTAACGCGAGTAAAATTCGACGATCAGATGCGGCTCCATCTGCACGGCGTAAGGAACGTCCGCCAGCTTGGGGGTGCGCAGCAGCTTCACCGACTTGGCTTCGCTGACTTCCAGGAAATCGGGCGTATCGCGTTCGGCGCTCTTGGAAGCTTCCAGAACCAGCGCCATTTCGCGGGCCTTGGGGCCCAGCTCGATCGTGTCCTTTTCGGTCACATGGTACGAGGCGATGGTGACGCGGCGGCCGTTGACCTTCACATGGCCGTGGCTGACCAGCTGGCGGGCGGCGAAGGGCGTCGGCACGAACTTGGCGCGATAGACGACGGTGTCCAGGCGGGTTTCGAGCAGGCCGATCATGTTCTCGCCGGTGTCGCCGGGGCGGCGGGCCGCATCGGTATAGTACTTGCGGAACTGGCGCTCGGTGATGTTGCCGTAATAGCCCTTCAGCTTCTGCTTGGCCTGCAGCTGGGTGCCATAGTCCGACAGCTTCTTGGCGCGGCGCTGGCCATGCTGGCCCGGACCATAGGAGCGCTTGTTGACGGGGCTCTTGGGGCGGCCCCAGATATTCTCGCCCATGCGGCGGTCGAGCTTGTACTTGGAATTTTGGCGCTTGCTCATCAGTCCTGCTTTTCGAATTTTGGTGCGGCTTAGGTGCCGGAAAGGCGCGCACTATATGCAGCGACCTTGGCATGTCAAACGCATGCAACCACAGGTTTAGTCCCATATATCTTGCCAAGCGATATCAATGGCTTGCTTCATTATCGCTCGCGCATTGGCACTGGTACAGTTTGGCCGGAAGCCGGGGTTGAGGGAATTAGGGGCCCGGGACTAGGGTGTCTCGGTGATCCTCTATCTCTTGTCTCTGGCCATCATTGCTAACCTGATTAGCGTCCATTGCGCGCGTGGGCTGGCGACAGAGCGTGGCCAACCTGTGAAGCGGTGGATGTGGCTGACGGCCCTTTGGGGGCCTCTCATGCTGTGGTGGCTGGCTTCTCGCTGGCCGCGAAAGAACGCCAATGCCTAAAGGACCCTAGGGCCAGAAGCGCCCTGCCGACGCTGTTGGCAGCTGATCGAGGAATAGGAGACGCAGACATGAGCCGTATCCTGACTTTCACCCTCTCCGCACTGATGCTATCCGCGCCGGCTTTGGCACAGACCGCGCCAGAGCAACGCAAAATATATACGGAGAAACCTGTTGGCGACGGCGACCCCAGCGCCATCAGCTGTTATCCGTCGCCTTCGAGCATCAGCCTCATCAAAAAATTGGAATGCAGGCGCAATTCGGAGTGGGCGCGCATTAACGCCGCTGAAAATCACGCCACTCGGGATGAAACTGGAAAAATGGCGGTGGGACCAGTGAATACCATACACTGAGCGCCTCACCTTCAGCGCCCGGATGCGGATGGAAAATCAGGGATCGGAAATTTGGCGGGGTTTTGAGCTACGGTCCAGCCCATGACTGATCCTACCCTGGTAGCGGCTATTCTCGCGCGGGCCGCGCGGACATACCATGCCACTTCGTATGCCTACCTGCTTGGCGCGGGTGCCATCTTTATAATCATCGTGATTGTTGTCGGATATTTGTGGCGGCGACGTGCCTGAAGGCCCCCAGGGTCAGAACCGCCCCGCCGGCCACGACAGACATAAAGGATAATGGGGATGAACGGGGCAGAGCTCATGCGAAAGGTCGTGGCCGCGTTTGGCAACTCCGACCTGCAACCGCTTATGGACGCGATCCATGAGGACATTGTCTGGAAGACGGCCAGCACGCGTGAAGGCGTGTTCCGCTTCGACGGCCAGTACAAAAACCGGCCCGGGGTTTTGGACGTGCTCTCAAAAATCTCCCAGGACTACACATTCCACTATCTGAGGCCGAAAGAAATTCTGGCGTTTGAGGATGTCGTCTGGGGCCTTTTTGACGCCAGCGTGTCCTACGATCCCAAGGGCAAGGCTGGCGCGGCAAAAGCCTTAAGTCTGGAAATGGCAGTTCGCTGGCGGCTCAAGGATGGCAAAATCATCGAACATCAGGGCTTTTTCGATACAGCCTCCGTGCTTATCCAGCAGGGCCTGATCCCTGATCCGGCGGCTCCTGCTTGTTGAACAGCCCGCAGCACCGGCTTAGGCTGGCGTCATGAGCGCAGACGCCCATTCCCATGGCCGCACCGCCGCCGTGATCGCCCTCACCGCGCGATTACGATAGTCCTTCACATCCTGGCCCCGTGGCGGAACTGGTAGACGCACCGGACTTAAAATCCGTTGTTCCGAAAGGGACGTATCTGTTCGACTCAGATCGGGGCCACCACCATTATCGCTCCATCAGCGCGACCTGCAGCATCGCCCGCGCATAGGCGGTGTGATAGGCCCAGGCGACCGCCGCGCTGGTCTTGAGGTCGCGGTCCACGTCCAGCCCGCGCGCATGTTCCGGGAAGATCATGTATTTGTATTTCGCCGCGACCAGCGCCTTCATCACCGCCAGCATGTTGTTGTCGCCATTGTCGGGATAGACTTCGGTGTAATCCTGGCGCGGGACGCGCAGCCGCACATTGCGGTAATGCACATGACCGATCTGGTCGCGCTGGCCGAAATAGCGCGCCACTTCCACCGGGTCTTCGCCCAGCTCGCGGGTCACGCCGCAATCGAAGATGATGCAGTTGGCGGGTGACTTGCGGATGTCCGCCATCCGCTTCCAGCCCGCCAGGGTGGACATGATCTGGGGCGATCCGGCGCTGATGGGCACGGGCGGATCGTTGGGATGCAGCGCCAGGCGCACGCTGGACGCTTCCGCCACCGGCACCACCGCATCGAGGAAATATTTGAGGTTGGCCCAGGTGGTTTCCGCTTCCTGTACCACCTCGTCTTCGACCGGCTTGACGCCCTGCATGCGCGCATAGTCCACCGACGCCACGCCCGCATCGCCGCGTGTGGGATCGGGATGGTCGTAATAGGCTTCGTTGGCGCGGTGGACATAGAAATTATATTCGACGATCGGAATGCCGGCCGCCGATGCAGCGCGGTTCGAGGCGGCGAAGTTCGTCGGACGCACCGACAAGGACGTGCCGGCACCGGTGCTCCGGGATGCGTTCCGGGCGATCCTCGCGGCCGGCAAGCCCTCTGTGGCCTCCCAGACGCTCCCCAACGGCGACGTCGTCGTCTGGTCGGTGTCGGCGGTCAAGCCCGGCGCGATCAGCGCAGACGTGGCCACCGAGCGCCGCACGGTGTCGAGCCAGATCGCGGAAGGGGACATCGGAACCTACATCGGCGCGATGCGCTCGAAGGCCGACATCAAGTTCAACCCGGCGTCCGTGTTCGAGTAAGGATCCGGGACCCGCGACTGCGGGTCCGAGGCCGCCTCAGGGTGGCGGCCCACGGCGAACGCCGGGGCGGGATGGAAACCAGGACCCGGTGGGCTTTGCCCACCGGGTCTCTTCTTTTTTGGGCCCGGCTGGATGCGCCGGAAGCTGCGTGAGCGGCCATGGTGTGCGCGTGATGGCACTGTGGCGCCGCCCCGGGCGCATGCGGTGCGCCCGGGGCGGCGCCCATCGACTACTTGCGGAACTTCAGTTCGGTCAGGAGCTCGGTGCCGAAGAGCTCGCGGATCTCCACGCGATTGCCGCTTTCCTTGCTGAGCTGGGCATTCGTCTTCTTCTTCCAGGCCAGGTACTCATCGGACCGTGCTTCGGACTCGGCGCTGGTGGGGATCTTCTCGTATACGACGATCAGGTAGAGGTCTGCCTCGTCATGCCGGCTCCAGGTGTTGGAGAGCACGTGGTACCCCTTGATCCAGCCCTTCGACTTGGCGAACTCCTGGTCCGCGCGCCATTCGTTCGCGATGAACGTGGCGTAGGCCAAATCGCCGCCATCCTTGATCTTGATGGCACTCAAATCCCAGAAGTCACCGGCGACGAGCGGATACTCGTCGGCCAAGGCACTCCCGACACTCCCCATCGAAAGCAGTGCGGCGCAGACCGCGCCAGTCCAGAACGAGGTTACATTGCGCATCGGATCGACTCCCTGTCGTATGCAGCGATCAGTGCTGCGCACACACTGTAGTCCCGACCCGACGCGCGCGCGACTCTGCGCAGCGTCCCGGTGGGGTGCCGGGACGCTGCATCGCAACACGACTGCGTGGGAGCCGTCGCCAGGGCGTCTCTAGGGCGGCGACTCAGCCCTCGTCCATCGCGAAGGTCATGCCGACGCTGCTGTAGCCGCCGTCGACATACAGCACTTCGCCGGTGATGCCGGCCGCGAGGTCCGAGCGCAG
>Ga0118677_10008295_pt1 | contig 16703 bp, 22 predicted proteins | sample AliMusrvi5mmetaG_FD_86154 | JGI IMG/M metagenome (GOLD analysis project Ga0118677, IMG submission 86154) | reverse complement strand
GCTCAGGGGTGGAACCACAGCAACCACCCACCAAATTAAGCCACCCCTCGGATGCAAAATCCGCCACAAGTGCTGCCATCTCGGCAGCAGACTGATCATATCCTCCAAACGCATTCGGGAGTCCGGCATTTGGGTAACAGCTGATGAAACAGTCGGCGATACGGGAGAGTTCCTCAATATAGGGCCGCATTTCTGAGGCACCGAGCGCACAATTGATGCCTACAGCGAGCGGGTTGGCGTGTCGGACGGAATTCCAGAAAGCCTCCACAGTCTGACCCGAAAGGGTACGACCGGATGCGTCGGTAATCGTAACGGAGAGAATGATCGGCCAGCGCTTCCCTCGTTTTTCAAAAACCTCTTCGCATGCGAAAATCGCGGCCTTGAGGTTCAATGTATCAAACACGGTCTCTAGAAGCAGGAGATCCACCCCTCCGTCAAGCAACGCCTCGATCTGCTCCGCATAGGAAATCACCAGGCCATCAAAGGTCACGGCTCGGTAGCCGGGGTTGTTCACATCCGGTGACATTGAGGCGGTTCGGTTGGTCGGTCCCACTGATCCCGCAACGAAGACTTTTCGCCCAGGATTTGCCGCCATGAATTCCTCGGCCGCCTGGCATGCCACCTTTGCCCCGGCGAGATTGATTTCCCTGACCGTGTCCTCAAGACCGTAGTCGGCCTGTGAAACGGTGGTGGAACTGAATGTGTTCGTCTCAACAATGTCACTCCCTGCCTCGAAGTAAGCCAGATGGATTCCCTTGATCACATCGGGACGGGTGATTGATAGAAGATCGTTGTTCCCCTTGAGATCACGAGCATGATCCTTAAAACGTTCCCCGCGGAAATCCACCTCGGTCAGGGGGTGTCGCTGGATCATCGTTCCCATCGCGCCGTCAAGCAGTGCTATACGCCTCGTGAAAAGTTCCCTCAAAAGGGCATCGGATTCATTGTTTGGAAGCGTGGTAATCATTGAGCGGATTGCTTTACAGGTTGGAGAGAAAACTAAGGAATGTTACAGAATTGCTATTGTGGAAGTCACCGAAACAATCGCGACCGACGGACGGGAGATTTCCGTTATCCTGCCCCCTTCTTATAGCAAGAGTGGCACCCAGAGATTTCCGATTTTGCTGATGTTGAGCCCAGAGATCCGGGCTCACGAATCGATAAACCATCTTCATACGCAAGGGTTTCTTCCGGAAATGGTCGTGGCGGAACTGCTTGAAGTGGATACTCCTGCCGATCCGCTTGTAATCATGAGTGAACTCGCAGGACGTTTTCGGTTGATCGACTCCCCCTCGGCGCATTGGCTGTGCGGTACCGGACACGCAGCTGTGTCCGCTTTTCGCGCCCTGCTTGATCACCCTGAAGTCTTTGGTGCCGCATGCTGTCTCTCGACCTCTTTTGAAGGGTTGGAAGGAGCTCCTCCACCCCACTCGCAAATGCTGCTCGATCTGGAGAAAAGCAAATCCCTCCCTGCAGGTAGCAGAATATTCCTCGACTATGGAACAGTGGGCCTCGATGAGTGTTATGAACCATACCATCGTGATCTTGGGGCTATCCTGCGGGGAAAGGGCTGGAGGGACGGGGAGGAGTTCAAGATCAACCGGCATCCCGGAGGATCTCAGGAAACATCTTCCTATCGGCAGAGAGTAGGCCCTGCGCTCCGCTGGCTTGCCCGACGATAACATCAGGCTTCAACCGGTAGCTTCACGGCTCCGCTGACAAGAGATCGCTCGAGGCAAACAAACAGGGAGGCAAAGAGAAGATCACTTATGACGCTGTTTCGAAAAAACACCCATGTTGGGGGGTAGCCAGGAAGGCCGACGGTTAGTGCCTGCACCCATCCGGCTAAATTTTGTGGGTAGGCCGCAAGGCCCAACCAGCTACCGGTATTGGTGACCAAGTAGAAAAAAACTGATGCGACGAAAGTTGCACAGAGTACGAATGGCAAGCTTGCCTTGCGGTCACGTAGCTTCCAACCCAAACCCACAGCGAAAAGATAGCAGGGTAGACTCCAAAACATCTGAACTGAGACCGGGGAAATACCTTGCTGAAGATTAAGCAGAGAATCGGAGATTAGCAGCGCGGCCAAGGGTATCAGGAGACCACTCCATCCCGAGAGAAACAGGGCTCCACAGATGGAGGCTGCCATGAGAGGGGAGAAATTAGGAAGCATTCCAGGGTCTAGATCGGATCGGATGACTCGGAAAAAGACTCCTGAGAAAAGAAGTGCAATTGCGAGCACGTCGCTACGGTTCGTGAAGAAAAAACGCATGGATGAAATTTATCGTGGTGTGATGATGGATGGATCGAGTTTCCCAATGTTGGCAGCGGGGAGGCGGGGGTCAAGCGTGCCGGGCAACATGGGAAGGTAGCCAGCAGAACCATCGGCATATCCAACCATAGCACTGCCTCCGATGCGAAAATGCACGGTTCGCTCCGAGTTATCGAAGTAGTAGAATTCCTCGATCATCGGGTGTTCGGAGGTTGCGGGTGCTTGAAAAGTGTTAACCTGCGCACAGGTTGCAAATACAGGAATCTGACTTGGATCGCTAAGGTTCAGCTGATTGGTTCCCTGCAGGAGGAGATTGTATCCGTAGGCAAAATGAGTAGAGCCGTACTTAGGCTTGAATACATTCCCTGCGCGGGCAAAAGAAGGATCCTTGGTCATACCTCCTGAAGCAGCGATATATGGACCTAATGGTCCACGGGTAAGATCGAGCCAGCGCGAACCCTCGGGCGAAGCGAGACTCGCGCCTGATTCGAATCCGAACCACCATTGGATGCCTGCGGAACTTGCCGACTTATAGGGCCAAAAGATCATGTTGTGTTCGGCAAGATACGATTGTGAGGCGGCATTAAGCTGTGCAATGACATGAGCACTAGCTGCATCGGTCGATGAAGCGAGCAGACTTTCCGCCGCAGGCACGGCAAGAGTTAGCAGCACTGCGATGATGGCCACCATCACAACAAGTTCCGTCATGCTGAAAGCGGCACATCGACGACTGACATGGCCGGATCCTCGGCAGTGGAATCTTGCAAATGTCATGAAGTGACTTGATCGGTGATGATTTCCTTGGGCTTCGGCTTCGGGGTCGGTTTTGGTGTAGGTGTCGGTTTTGGTGTCGGGGTTGGAGCAGCAGAAAGGGGGGCTCCACCTGTATAGGTCCCCAATGTGACCAATTGCACCGTCCCGGTAATATCCTTGTAGTAATTTGTATCGCTCGAAGCCCCGGTAAAAGAATAGGGACTCAATGTCCATCCATCCCAAGAACCGTTGGTCAACCAGCGATAATCGGAGGTGTTCGGGGAGATGACCCAATTCGTCGGAGCGAAGGTGAAATTTGTATCATCGCCGAAAGCATACTCCCTCCCACCTTTAATCCAGTAGGCCCAGACAGGCGTGTTTAGCGGATCGGCATTCGTCGAAGTCTGATTGCCTATCGTAATGGTGGAGACCAACCCGAAATTATCCGTAGCATATCGAAGTGCGATCGCAGACCCCTTACTCGCCTTGATCACTGCTTTAAGGAGATCGGTTCCAGTCCACTTTTTGTGCGTTGCCGGGTTCGTGATTCCGTTGTAGTGCCACGCATAGACAATTGGATTGGCGCTTAAGCTTGTTTCGTCAAAAACCAAGTAAGAAACATTCGAACCTGATCCATAGTGATACTGAACAAGCGAATTGGTATGAACATCTGCCTGGATTTTTCCACTCAAGGCAATCATCAGGACGAGTAACATCAAATTCCTGAGCGCAGTATAATAAATCAACATATGCGCATTTGATGATATGTTAAAATGAAAGTCAATCTTGTCCTGGGCAATTTCGTCGAATCTCAAGAGCGACTAAGGTAACCCTTCTAGCGTCCGGTTGGGCTTGCTGATGATCTGAATCGGCTTCAGGACTTCGGCTTTCACCTTCACAATCCCATCTCCGATCATGTCGATCTTCCGCGCAGCAACAACACTCAGATCAAGAATCCTCCCTTTGACGTAGGGGCCCCTGTTATTAATCCTCACGAGGACGATCTTACCATTTTTCAGGTTTGTTACCCTTACCATCGTGTTGAATGGCAATTTCTTATGGGCTGCCGTGCAATCACCGCTCAGATAGTGTTCCCCGTTTGCCGTGAGTCTCCCAATCCACCGCCCCCCGTAAAATGAAGCTTTGCCAAATTCCACGGAAAGCGGCTTAGCCTCGTACAACGCAAGACTCTGATGAGGAGGAGGTATCGCACAACCACTAAGAACAAGGAGCGCTAAACCGACAACGAGGATCCTAAGAGAGACTCGGTTGAACAAGATATCAGACGGCGCGGGAGGGAAGCGCATCTTCAGATAAAGACAAGGGAGAAGGCGGGAGGCAAGCATTCAAAAAAGACGGGAAATCTACAATCGTGGCTAAGCATCAGAAACCCCATCATGCATTCTTCATTTCCCCGAGCAAAGAATCCGTGTAGCTCTCGCCACCCTCTCAATATGTCTGAACACATTCCAGAATCCAAATCAGCACATCCACACCGGCTGAGAGATGCCCTTCATTTTCTTTCACGTTTTGCCACCCAACCGGGATCAATTGGTTCACTCTGGCCTAGCTCACACAAATTGGCCGCGGCAATGATAGCGGATGTTGATCTGAATCCTGGTGACATCGTTGTGGAATATGGACCTGGAACCGGACCGTTCACCAGCGCCCTAAAGGAAAGAATGCCACGAGGCGTACGCTATCTGGGAATCGAGCGGGATAAGGAACTTCACCGACATCTCGTCCGGCGTTTTCCGGGGATGCTGTTTCACCACGGATCTGCCGAGGAAACGCCGGCCATTCTGGCTCACCACGGCCTCGGAGCGGCACGACTCGTCCTCTCCGGGCTCCCCTTCGCAAATATGCCAGGCGACCTCCAGGAAAGGATTATCGTGGCAACGCGCGACTCGATGCTTGAGAGCGGAATTTTCCGCACATTTACCTATCTTCTGGCAATCCTCAGTCCCCGAACATCACATTTCCGCCAATTGGTGGGTCAACACTTCGCACACTATCAGGCAGGCGGAACAGTCATGCAAAACTTCCCGCCGGCCAAGGTGCTGAGCTATTCCCATCCGATCAGAAAAAGTTAAAAAGGATATTGCCGCCTCTCGGGATCTGCAGGCATATGTTTCAGCATTTTCCTCAATTCCGGCTTCTTATTCACATCAACACCTTCCCTGATCCATAAAGCGACACCCTAGAAAATGGCTGCCTCGCATGGATTCGAACCATGACAACGAAGCACCCCCTCTTGTAGTGTATATACACCTCTGTAGAGTGGTCATCTAAGAACCTTATTGACTACGGGGTTCTTTCTCACTATCTTTCTCACTATGGCAAGCGTAGATAAGAGAAAAGAGTCACCCTTCTATTTTTGTTCCTTTCGTTCCCATGATGGACGCTGGCTCAAGAAGTCCACCAAGCGCAGAAACCGCACTGAGGCCTTGCAAGTCTGCATGGAATGGGAAAAGGCAGCAGCGCAGGCGAGGGATAGAAACCTGACAGCGGCACAGGCTCGAAAGGTTCTAGCTGAAATGGTGCAGCATTCCACAGGCGAGAGCCTTACCTCTTACACCTTTGAATCATGGGTTAAAGAATGGCTCGTCAATAAGACTGCCAGCGCGTCACCCGCTACCATGCTCCGCTATAAGCAAGTCACTAGAGATTTCATGGAGACTATAGGGAGCAGAGCACAGGCTCCCATAACGAGCATTACCAAGGGCGACATTATCAAGTTTAGAGATGAACTCAGGGCAGGAGGGAGGGCGGTCTCTACCGTCAACCTGAACATTAAGAAGGTTCTATCTGTTCCCTTCGAGGCAGCGAGGAAGAGCGGTATTATCACCGTGAATCCTATTTTCGGTGTGGACTCACTAAAGGAGGAAGGCCAGAGGAAGAAGCTACGCTCCATTAAAGAACCATTTGCAGCGGGTGAGGTTGCGGCACTGGTGCAACACGCCGAAGGAGAATGGAAGGGTGCGATCATCTTGGGAGCCACCACAGGACTGCGACTAGGTGATGTCGTTTCCTTGAAGTGGGAGAATATAGACCACAAGGCCGGCTTTATTACGGTGGAGACCATCAAAACTGGTGAATCCCTGACCCTTCCCATTCATGCCGATTTTGAGAAATGGCTTTCAGAACAGACCCAAGGCATCGGGAAAGCTCCTGTGTTCCCTACCCTCATTGCCAGAAAGATCAATGGCAGGGCGGGACTTTCCCGCCAATTCAGAGGCATCATGGAGAAGGCAGGCATCAAAGAGAAAGCTATCGAAGCAACGGGCGATGCAGGAAGGACACGGTTCAGCAAGGGATTCCATTCCCTCCGTCACTCTTTCGCCTCCGTACTGGCAAACAAGAATGTCTCAGCAGAAGTGCGCCAGAGGCTCACAGGCCACAAGGATGAGGAAACACATCAAGGCTACACCACGATTGAGCTTAAGACCCGCAAGGCAGCAGTGAAGAAAATCCCGTCCGTCCTATAAACACCAACACAAGAAACATCATGAACCTCGACATACAATCTCAAGATCAGACCATCACCCTCACCATCCCCGCGAAGCTCCTTGAGCGTTTCAATCGAACAAGGGCGTTTGATGCATGGAATCGTGAATGTCCTGACAGTGAGATTCCTGCCTTACAGGAAAGGTTAATGATCGAGCTTGAAAGCTATTGCACCTGCGTTGAGGAAGACATGATCCATGATGGAGAGGGCAAATTTACAGGAGACCGTCTTGAGAATGAGGCGAAGGGCAATTCCAACATCATAGAAATCGATTTCGCAGCAGTCTAAAGCTGCAATGCCGGCATGAGTCCCAAAAAGAAAACGGCTGTATCGGCCAAGCCAAAGAGCGGGAAAGCACCCACTGTAAACGGAGTTAAATCTTCGCTTGGCAATGTAGGCAGTCTGTTAGGCAACTGGCCTCAGGGATTTGAAAACGGGGGGAAGCGGCTATTAGCTGAATGCCCAGAGTTCAAGCTATGGGAACTTTACCACGAGGGAGGGCCGCAAGTATTGGAAACTTCTGAAGAAATAAAGACGGCAGAATATAAAGCTTTGTGGCATTCCAGAGACAAGGACGACGATGAACCTATATCCATACGCATTGATCGCTGTATTGCTCTCCATTACCTCCTTCGATTTAAGGAGCTTGGATATTCGGAAGGTGGCGTCCCTACAGCTAAGAAAATGGCAGAAACATTCATGCCTTTAATTGAAGAAGCACTGAAGGCTGATAATACCGACCAAGCAACAACAGCAGCAGATAGGGCAGGGAATAAACTCAAAGGGGCAATTCTTACCTTGAGACGAAAGATGGAGAGGAAGCAGTCAGAAAAAAGATTTCCTGCAAAAGTATTACTGATTCGTCTAGCGGAAGGCAGTTTTCAATATAGTAAAGTGCGTCCAAGAAAATCTGAGCTACAGCAAAATATGGAGATGCTTGGATATACATTTGGAGGCAAAGACAGCGCGGGAAAGTGGCGGGAATTGTTTGAGACTTCAAAACTAGAAAATCTGCCAGAATAAAAATAAATTAAGGGCCTTAAAAGGAGGGTGGCATTTTTTCTGAGAAATCTTTGGGCCTTATGACCGCCCAAGAAAGCACCGCAAAGCAAACACTAACCAACCGCAAGGTTGTCGTTAAGGTTTCACCATCACCAGCCTCAGTAGGCTTGGAGTCAACAACCGCACCAGTTACCGCTTCCTCCTACGCAGGATTTCCAGAATTCGCGGACACGCATGGAATTAGGCAGCTCTACTCGCTCTCAAAAACCCATCTCTACAATCTTCTTGAGGAGGGAAAGATTCAGGCATGCGTATTGAGGCGCAAGGGAGCCGTGAGAGGCAGACGGCTTTGGAATGTCGCATCGATTAGAAATTACCTCTACGCCAACATGGAAGGGGGTGAGGTATGAGAGACGCTCTCAACTACTTGCCTTCCTCGACAAGTATCAGACGAAAGGGATCATCTAAAATGTCCCCTCTAAATAAAGAGCGAAGCCCCTACGCCGATGACAAGTCGGGAGGGGCTATCGCAACCAGCGAACAGGGCTTTGTATATTCCATGAGAGAAGGCTTTGCAAGCTCATGGCTTCGCTTGTCGTATGCAGCAACACGGTTGATTCAGATCCCATTTGGATTTGTCTTTTGGGCATTGGAGCAACGCTTAAGTCGTCTTGAAGTGGCAATGCTCACACGGGATCAAGCCGATGATTGAGACACGGAAACAGCTTCCGCAGTTTGTCCGTGATCTTCTGTCATCACCTCCTACCATAGGTGACGGCATGAATGCTTGGCTCTTCCGTGTGGCTAGGGTCATGCACCCATACCGGGATCATGGGGAGATTGTGGCGACACTCTCCGCGTCTGTCATGGGTCAATCTGTTGCCATGCTCGACATCGAAAGAGCGGTTAAAAATTCCAAGGATGCCGCATGGAGTCCTGATGCACCAGTGACAGCACCGCGTCCGAAAACATGGCCAGCAGTCAACCTAGAGCAACGGGAGGCTATCACGACAGCAGGGGGAGGACTTGCCGACTTGTGGGAAGCCTCACCCGTGAAGTGGGAGGACTCAGAACATCATGCAGAGCAAATTATCGACGCTCTCTTTCCCGGCAATCCGCTTCTTTGTGTTGGCAAATCCAATCGGGAGTTTGCCACCCGGAACCGCTCAAAATGGCAGGGGAGACTTTCAGCGATGCAGCTCATTGTTCCTAGCTCGATGACTTCCACAACGGGAATCACCAAAGAGGGCAAGGAATCCGAACACACCCTTGCCAATACCGGGCCGCGTCAGTTCCTCGTGATCGAACAGGATCAGGGAACACCCGACGAACAGGCAGCTATACTGCTTCAACTCTCCAAAATGGGGCCGCTTGTGCTGTCAGTCCATAGCGGCAGCAAATCTTTGCATGGCTGGTTTGCCTGCCTAGACCGTCCTGATGAAGAGCTGCGGGCCTTTATGAATCACGCTGTCACCCTTGGGGCCGATCCTGCCACATGGACAAAGAGCCAGTTCGTGAGGATGCCAGACGGAACACGAGACAACGGCAATCGCCAAAGCGTTTTTTACTTCAACCCTTTCCTTCTGCCGACAACGGGAGGGCGTAACAACAAGAACGAACGAACGGAATTTCCTAGAGAATCTCGTTCATTCGCTACCAACCAGACCAGCGAACATGAAACCACAATCAGAGATTAAGAGAGACGACTACGGCAACGCGGCAGACTTCGACATGAAGTCCATTGAACCGATCACGGCACGGGAGCCACGCATCAGGTTTTTCAAGCCGAGTGAGTTGCGAGCCTATGAGCCAGACAACGAGGCAATTCTCTTCGGGGAGAATCATATCTGCCGGGGGGAAGTCTTCGTTATTGGTGGGGAGCCTGGAGTTGGCAAATCAACCGCTGCAACGGAATTGGCAATCTGCGGAGCCACCGGGCGCGACTGGTTAGGACTGAAAACACACGGCACATTCAAGACCCTCATCATTCAGAATGAAAATGGCCGCTATCGACTGCAACAGGAGTATGCCGCCCGTGGGCTTGGGAGTGAGATAGAGGACTCCATCCTTGTTTCTGAACCGCCACCCTACGGCATGACGCTGAATCACCCGGAGTTTCTAGAGGATGTCAAAAACGCCTTGGATACTTTCATGCCCGATGTCGTTGTCTTCGATCCTTGGAACGCCGCAGCAAAAAATGACAAGCAAGTGGACTACTCAGACGCCTTCGATGCATTGCGAAATATGCTTCCCAAGGGCAAGGAAAAGCCCGCCTTGGGGATTGTAGCACACACGAGGAAGCCACAAGCCAACGAGAAACGAATCGGAGGGAGCAGTATGATGCACTTGCTCTCTGGTTCTCATGTCATAGCGAGCGTGCCGAGGGCCATCTTTATTATGGTGAGAGGCGGGAACGACGAGACGGACAATTCCGTTGTCTGGTTTAATCCCAAGAACTCCAACGGGCCAGCGGCAGCACGAACGGCATGGGAGAGGGAGCCGAAGGGATTCACCCCTTTGACTGAGTTTGACTGGAAAACCTTTGAAGGTGGAGATGGGGGCCGCAAGGTGATCCGTCTGGAACATATCCAAGCGGCACTTGGACGCGATTCATGGGAGAGAGCGGCAGCAGTAGAGAGACTGGAGAAGGAATCAGACTGCGGCAAACGAGCTTGCCAGAAAGCACTCTCCGATAAATCACCCTTCTCCAATCACCTAGAGTTTGATGGCAAATGGGTGAAGTTCAAAGCCGACGAGGATCAGGAAGGAGCGAACGAATGAAAACCCCTAGCAAAACTCGTTCGTTCGTTCACATGAACGAATCAGAAATGAACCAACTCGTTCGCAATTCGTTCGTTCGTAAAGAAAGTCAATGCGGGGCATTTCCGTCCCGTAGCACACAAGCCTGACTCATGGCATGGGAACATAGACACGGCAGACTCTTCTACTACCGGAAGGTTAGGGAGGGAAACCGCATCCGGTCGGTTTATATGGGCAATGGGGAATCAGCCCTTCAATGCAGCGCGAAGGTTCAAGCAGAGCATCGTTGCCAGCAACAGGGGAGAGTTTTCAAAGCGTCAGAGAACGCCATCGAAATGCAACTCGCCGCCCTTGATGCCGAGGTTTCAGCAATTACTAAAAACACATTAACCACCGCTGGATTTCACCAGCACAAAGGAACATGGAGAAAAAAAAGACACTGACAGCACCCAAGGCCATTGAGCCGAAAGACCCCGAAAAGGAGCTTCAAAAGCTCTGGGGAAAACTCACCAAGGCAGGAGATAAAGCCAAGGGAGAGGACTTCACACGCTTCCGGGAACTTGCGGCAGAGAATCCATCTTCTGTCCCTGCATGGTGGGCAGCTATGGATACGATGAGAAGAAATCTCATCAGTAAGATGTCTTCAGGTGGTTCCCGTGCCTGCCTTCTGGCAGAGATGGATGCTTTGAAGGTTGAGCTACGTCTTGAACAAGCACCGCCGATGGAACGGCTTTTGATTGATAATATCATCACTCTGAAATTCAGAATGGTTTATGTGGAGTTCGGTTACAACCAAGCACTGACTCAGGGAGCGCAAGTCGAATACTGGGACAACCTTCTTACGACGACTCAGAACCGTTTTCTAAAGGCGGTGGAATGTCTGGCTAGAATCAGAAAACTTGGTGTCAGCACAACCACCCTTCAACTCAACATCGCACAGGCTGGAGGGCAGCAGATCAACGTTGCGGGAGATATTACAAACTGAGAAGAAATCATCACTATTGCAAGGGATTGCAAGTATCTCACAGAGAATATAGGACGAGTTGAAGAAGCTACCTCATTGCCTCTTCGAACTTTAAGGCTATCCCCCCGCCATATCCTTGTCCCGAATATGTCAAAACTTCAGATCCAGTAAGTGTATCAACCACAGAAATATCGTAACTATACCAAGCTGATTCATTACTGATTACTATTGCCTCTTGTCCTTGATTCACCTTAAGGAGATACCTCGTCTTATTAGGGTTGTCATAAGTCTTAAGAGAAACTGTTCGTCCTACCGTTCCCTCAGTAAGGGTTTCTCCGTTATGAACAACCATTTTCCACCCGTCTCTCGCTAACGAGGATTTTAGCAAACCAAGCAAACCAAAAGAACCAGCGGGGACGGTTATAGTTTTTTGGTTGGGGTCTATTGCTTGATATTTTTCAATGCTGGTAACACAGCCAGATATAAAGAGGGTAAGCAATAGCAGGACGGCGGCGATTAAGTAAGGAGGGAGATTTACCGGGGTTTTCATCGGGGGAGCTTCGGTAAATTACCGCTGGCGTGTTTCAATAACCTGATTGGGTGCCGCCCCAAAGCTCGAGGGGACATTCGCGGCTTGTCCAGGGGGTAGTGCCTTGAATTTAATTTCAGCGTTTGCCCAATTGCCCATATAGATCGCGTCATTACCTGTTGAATCTATAGGAATCATCACAAGCCCTCTTTGCTGACACCAATCGTTTGCCTGCTTAAACAGTTTTGCTTCAACTGTTCCCTTGCCTATTAAACCCGGAGAACTTCCCGAGAGCATATAGGTGTTAGGGCCAATCGGAACTACACCGGAAGTGCAACCAACGAGAAGAATGGAAGCGATTGAAAGAACGATTAGTGGAAGCTTCATAGCTATACACCACACCGTTTGCCCTTTTTGGTCAATCAGCGGGGCAAAATAATTACTGCGAAATACGCGCACACCTGCGCGAGAGAGGCTTTCTAAAAACAAAAGGCTCCTCGCTGAATCGAGTGGGTTGAAGGGTTGAGTGAAGGGTTGAGTGAAGGGGCAGAAGAGGGGTAGGAATTGGGGTCTATGACCCCAGAAGTACTTTTTACCATGGCGCTTGGACTTGGAGAGGGCTGGAGCGTGAAGAGCTGCAGTTTTGAAGGGACGCCCCCGGAGCTACTGCTGAAGCTGGACTTCAAGGCAGGGCACCGATTTGCGTGTCCGGAGTGTGGGAGTTGCGGGCCTACTCACGATACGGTGGTGAAGAGATGGAGGCATCTGGACTTCTTCCAGTATCGATGCGAACTCGAAGCCAGAGTTCCGAGGGTGGATTGCCCGGAGCATGGAGTGAGGCTCATCAACGTGCCGTGGGGAAGGGCGGGAAGCGGCTTTACCCTGCTCTTTGAGGCGCTGGTCATGATGGTGTGCCGGGAGATGCCTATGGCGGCTGCAAGCGAGCTACTTGCCGAGCACGACACCCGCCTTTGGAGGGTGGTGGCGCATTACGTGGAACAGGCTCAGGCCAAGAGGGACTGGTCGGAACTCAAGCGGGTACTCATTGACGAGACCTCCTCTAGGAAGGGCCATCGGTACGTGACCAACTTCGTGGATGCCCAGACCCGGGAACTCCTCTTCATGGTGGAGGGGCATGGAGCAGAGTCCATCGCGGCCTTCGCTCAGGAACTTACTAGGCACAACGCCCGAGCCGAGCAGATCGAGTTGTTGAGCATGGATATGAAGCCTGCCTTCATTGCGGCAGCGGCCACCTTCTTCCCCAAGGCCGAGGTGGTCTTCGACCACTTCCACATCATGCAGATGGCAGGCAAGGCGCTCGATGAGGTGCGCAAGGAACTCATGAGAGATGGGGCGGATCTGAAGGGCGCTCTCTGGTCAATCCGGGGCAATGAGTGGACGAGATCCTCGACACAGCAGCAACAACGTCGGCTCTTGAGCCAGTCCTATCCCAAGCTTGGCAAGGCACTGGGACTCCGGGATCTCCTCCAGGATATCCTAGCCCAAGAGGACAAGGAACTCCTTGCCTGGTGGTGTCAGAGGGCCCGACGAAGCAGGCTTGCGCCCTTCGTGCGCCTGAGTCGTTCAATCCTCAGGCACTGGAGCGGAGTGGTTGCCTTCATGAGGACTAGGGTCACCAACGGTGCCATGGAGGCCATCAATGGTCTGCTTCAACTCGCCAAGCGTCTGGCCAGAGGCTACCGATCCATTCGAACCTTCAGGATCATGGCCTACCTCAAGGCTGGCAAACTTCAGCTCGAGGTACCATCCTTCAGACCTCTACCCACCCACTGAAAACAGCGAAGAGCCAAACAAAAATAAAAAACAGAACGAGTTAAAGCACCCTCTTTTTTACTTCCGTGAACATTGAGAAACCTAGAAGGAACTTTTCTCACTTTCTTTCTCACTTTACCATTCCTACCGTTTATTTAGCCATAACTCCTTGATTATCAATGATGGCTGCCTCGCATGGATTCGAACCATGACAAGCAGATCCAGAATCTGCTGTGCTACCGTTACACCACAAGGCATCTAAACCTTCATAAACACCAGCTCTAGGGGCCAGGCTCCAGCTTCCCTATTTTTGGGGCTGAAGCATGGTCCTTCACACTAGGTCGAAGGGGATTGGCAATATGCATCAGCGGCAGCTTTTGGGCAATCTCATTCAAAACATTCAGCAAACGGGAACTTGACCACGATCAACTATTTGGTAATTTAACCAAATATGATATCCCATTTGTTAAAACGAAGGAAAGCAGCCGAACAACGCTCCTTGATCGTCAAAGCAATGGCTCATCCCACCAGACTGCTTTTTATGGATCTGCTGATGGATGGTGAAAAATGCGTCAATGATCTTACACGAGCTGCAGGGTGCGATGTAACCACTGTCTCGAAGCATCTCGCCTTGATGAAATCTGCAGGGCTGCTTATCTGCGAGAAGAGAGGGCTCCAAGTCTTCTACCAGATTGCCTGTCCTTGTTTTGAAGACTTTTTCGGCTGCATTGACCTCATCTCAAGCACCTCGGAACACACTCGTTGTGCATGTTAATTTTTCATCCGCCCAGATCAAATCATGAATACATCAACGCTCAAGGCAACCCTCCTGAACCATCCGAATAGCAACGTCGAGTTTGTTTTACCCAACGGGAAATTAGTGCCAATCCATGCCCACCTCACTGAGGTAGGCAGAGTAGATAAGACCTTTATGGATTGTGGTGCGACGATTCGTAAAACCTCCTACCTCTGCCTTCAGTCCTGGGTAGCTGACGACATCAGTCATCGGCTTGCTGCTGTCAAATTGGCTAACATCATCGATCGTGCAGCTCCGATTATCGGTGAAGAGGATCTTGAAGTGGAACTCGAGCACGAGGATGAGATCATCTCTCAGTTTCCGATCGAATCCCAAAAGAATGAGGGAAACACCCTTAGATTCCAATTGGGACGGAAGCACACTGACTGTCTTGCCAAAGCGATTTGCCTGCCTACTGCTACGGTTGAGGATAATCCGTGTTGCAGTGACAGCGGATGTTGCTGATCCCAAGAGGAATGAACGCCAAACCTCTCGTCCTCATTCTTTGCACCGGCAATTCGTGTCGCAGCCATCTCGCAGAAGGAATTCTCAGAGCTGCTTCTGCTGATCTGATCGAAGTTGCAAGCGCTGGTTCTAAACCATCTGGTTTCGTTCATTCGAAGTCCATAGAGGTGATGAAAGAGCTCGGGATAGACATTTCAGACCACCGATCCAAACACCTGGACGAATTCCTCAATCGTCAGGTAGATACGGTCATCACTGTTTGTGGTAATGCCGACCAAGCGTGTCCAATGTTTCCCGGTCAGGTTCACCGCTACCACTGGGGATTTGACGATCCTGCTCACGCAACAGGTTCAGAAAAGGAAATTCTCAACGTATTTCGGAAGGTGCGAGACCAGATCAAGCTGGTTTTTGAAGCCTATGCAGCAGGTATAAAACTTGGCATGGCGGCACGATAAAAACATGACCAACTCCACGAATGAAGCTGCAAAGCGGATGGGCTTTTTTGAACGCTATCTATCCCTATGGGTTTTCATCTGCATGGTCGTGGGGGTGATCATAGGGACTGCCGCACCATCAACTATTTCCGCGATCAGTAAATTTGAGTTCGGTCAGAACTCCCACGTGAATGTAGCAGTCGCCATTCTCATCTGGTTGATGATCTATCCGATGATGCTGAAGGTTGACTTCGGAGCGCTAGGAGGAGTTGCACGAAAACCAAAGGGATTGGCGATCACACTTTTTGTGAACTGGATCATCAAGCCCTTCAGTATGGGTCTCTTGGCATGGATTTTCATGCAACACCTCTTTTCGTCATGGATTTCTCCAGAAGCTGCAAAGAGCTACACGGCCGGACTTATCATCCTCGCTGCGGCTCCGTGTACGGCAATGGTGTTCGTCTGGTCTTATCTGACTGACGGGGATCCGGCCTACACGCTGGTTCAGGTTGCGCTGAATGATCTGATTATGCTTTTTGCGTTTGCCCCCATCGTTATGTTTCTATGTGGGATTGCGAATGTCGTGGTCCCATCAAGTGTTCTGATTACCTCGGTCATTGCATTTATCATTATCCCACTTGGCGCTGGATGGTTGACGAGAGCCGTGCTTTTGAAATCTCACGGAAAGGAATGGTTTGAGAAGGTCTTCTTGCCGAGGTTCCAACCTGTGACGATGGGAGCCCTTCTTTTGACCCTTGTCCTGATCTTTGCCTTCCAAGCTGAAAATCTGACCCATCGCTGGTTGGCAGTCCTCTTCCTGGCAGTTCCGATCATGATCCAAGTTTATTTCAACTCCAGCCTCACCTACCTACTGATGCATTGGTTCAGGGTTCCTTACAACATAGCCGCCCCCGGTGCTTTGATTGGTGCGAGTAATTTTTTTGAACTCGCTGTTGCAGTTGCCATTACCGTGTTTGGAGCTTCCTCTGGAGCCGCCTTGGCAACAGTTGTGGGCGTACTAGTTGAGGTTCCTGTAATGCTTTCGGTATGTCGTGCTTGCAATGACTCTCGAGGTTGGTTTGAACGTGGCTAGCAAACGTCTAAAGCCCAATATTATCTCCCTTTCACGATGCGGTGGAGGCAAAATCAATGCGCTTCGTTGCCTTCTAGCTGGCAGATGTTCAAACCTTTGCTTGCACGCTATTACCCGACCAGCCTGAAACACCGGATACCGGATCTAGTTGGACCGCTTCGCCGACACCCTTAAACTTGGGATAGACATAACGCGAGGTAGTGGTGTTGACACGCGTTATACCCGCCGCGGTCAAGATTCCCCGGTCGCGAAGGGCACAAAGAGAAGCGTGAAGTAATCTCGTTCCTATGCCTCGGTTACGGTACTCCATAAGCACAGCGGGTCCACTCACCAGATGGAGCGCAGCCTCTGGAT
>Ga0118677_10008294_pt1 | contig 16704 bp, 22 predicted proteins | sample AliMusrvi5mmetaG_FD_86154 | JGI IMG/M metagenome (GOLD analysis project Ga0118677, IMG submission 86154) | reverse complement strand
CCGCAAGACGTGTTGAAGCTGAGGCAGGCGACGCCGCCGGTGTTCTGGCAGATGCCGGCGGCGCTCGCTAAAACAAAGCGGGCAAGATCGTTAAGCACGTAAACTGAGAGGAAACTATGGAAAAGAAAATTCAGACTGCTACTTTTGCGGCGCTGATTGTTGTGCTGGCGCTGAACGCAATTGTGGCGGTGGGAAATTGGTATCTGTATGCGAGGATGTCGAAGATCGAAACCACTCTTGGACTACGGGCCATGCCGCAATCGCCGCGAATATCATCGCAAGAAAAGCAACCCAAAAGGCAGGAGTGAGCGTCCAGTGTGGGGTAGCTGCCCGATGAATAGAACGCTCCAGTTTTCTCTGCTCAATCTCCGCGAGCGTATTCGAGTAATCTATGCTGTGATCCTTTTGTTTTTCGAGGTCAACTTTCCTTTGCGCAAGCTCATCATCGGTGAGGTGAATCAAAATCCTATCAGTCATGTTTGCCTAGTGTTTCGTTGTGAGTCCTACCGCAACACGAATCCTAGCCGACCGGAATCTATAGTCGAGCAAAGTCTTGCCAGCGCAATCTGTCCGCAGTAGGATGCAGGGCAACAGAGGAGAACGTTACGATGAATGTGTCCCGAATTGTTGTTCTACTTTTCGCGGTTGGCATCATTGTCGCACACGCGAACGAAACCAACCTAACGCTCACCGTGGGTGGCGTCACATACTCCAACGTCACCTTCGGCACGGTGACCCCGTCTTCCGTAAGCATCCGCCACAGCGCAGGCATTTCCAAAGTGCGCCTGTCGCAGTTGCCAGAAGAATGGCAAAAAAAATTCAACTATAATCCAGACAAGGAACGTGAATTTGCTGAACAAATAGCGTTAAAACAGAAGCAATTGGAGGCGGAGCGTGAACTTCTGGCAAAACGCAAGGCTGAAGCGGAAGCTAATGAGGCTGCCGAAGCTGAGCGGCTCACGAATACGCCAATCACATCAGTGCCACTTGTTGGGGATGAAACGACACCAGCAAGAATCGTGGCAAACCCAGCAGAGTTCTTAAACAAGGAAATCATCATATGTGGAGCCGCTCTAATCGCAAACAACTACAACTATAGATTCAGTAATGCGGCGAATACACACTACTCATTAGATTTCATGTGTGAAAGTGCGAATCTCAAACATATTGGTTCGCTCTGCGTTTACTGCGATAGAAGAATCGGAAAATCTCTGATCGATAAAATCGCTTCCGTTCAAGAACAAGGTAAAATGGCGACACTCAGACTGAAGGTCATGGTGACCGGAAATTGTTTCAAATATAATCAATTTCAGGATCAAGTGGAACTTGTTGACTGGCAAAGGTTGAAAGCCGATAGAACTGGTTGGTCTGGCTGGCAGATTCATCCGTCTGAAGACCGGTAGTGATTTTAGGCAATGCAGTTGTCGCCTAAAGGCTGTGAGGACAAAACGCTGGTAGGCATTGCCACAACCACCGGACCGCCCCGCCTTGCCTCACAGCAAGCCCGCCACGCCACGATCACCGGCACCACCGCGCCCACGATAGCCAACATTTTCAAAACCTATGCCGTCTGGCGTGTGTGACTTTGCGTGACTTTTTGTTGCAGTTGAGTGCAGAATGATACAGAACCTTACAGAAATTAAACATCGACTTTAGCCAATGAAATCAAGGGTTTGCTCGACATAACCAATAAAATCAGGGGTTTGCTCAAAGTTCCAAATAAAGGCTCCTAAGACCTGCGCGTCTGCCAATTCCGCCACGCCCGCATTGCCGGCATTCTGCCGTAATTGTGGCGCAGATGCAATTCCTCTTACCGGCGCGTTAGGGCAAGATCGTGACGGGGTCGCCAAGGTCGAGCAGGTCGTAGAGTTGCTCGATTTGCGGAACAGTCATGGCAATGCAACCGTGGGTCCAGGTGACGTTGGGGCAGGGGCCGTGCAGGCCGACTTCGCCGCCAAGCGCGGTTTTCCACGGGGGGCATTGCCGGCCGGTAATGGCGGCGCGGATTGCATTAGCTTCGGCAGCGGTAATCAACTGGTCGCATTCGCCGCGGTTGGCGTCCTCGATGTTTGGATAGCTCAGGCCGAGAAATCGATGGTAGCGGCTGGCCGGGTTTTTGTAGCAGATGTAAAACTCGCCTTCGGGTGTGGCGAGATCGCCTTCGCGGATTTTGTCGGCAGAATTTTGGCCGGTCACTACCGCGAAGCTCAGGAGAGTCTTGTTGTCATCGGACAATGTCAGAGTGCGGTTGTGCTTGGTGACGACGATGCGCCGGGAACTCATGGCTGAAGGCCAGGTGGTCGGAGTGCAGACTGGTTGGCCTGGAGCCAATCGGTGGCGGCGAGATGAGCTTGGAGGATGGCTGACCGCCCAGTGTCATCGGAATAAATCATCACGTCCAGGCGCACCTTGCCGTCTGTCCAAAGCAATGCGCGCCGGTGCGGATAGCTCGCGAGCTTACCGGTCAAATCATCGCTGCTGGTGATGCCATGGAGGCCAGTTAAGCCAGTTTGGATCGATTTGCCGTTTTCATCGGTGCGGGTTTGCGGCTCGCCGTATAAATCAATGAGTTCCTGTTGGAGTGCCTCAGTCGTGGTCAGACGCTCACGCGTTACCAGCGTCGCCTCCTTGAGTAACCCATCATAAAATGAAGCCATGATCGTGTCGATATCACCAGCGTTGTGTCCAAGATAAATCTCCGGACGCATCCCGCGTGTATTTTGCAACGTCAGTCCAAACCGATGCTCCATTTCATCACGGCGCGTATCGAGCCGGACATCGGCATACGTTGTCAAGTCGCGTATCGCTGCTGTATTGGTAGTGGAAGTGGTATCGGATTTACTGGGGCCGAAGTAGGGCGACTGATGTTGGAGACTATCTATGACATCGCCTATCCAAAACGGCGTAGTGACCAGAAAAATCAAAAGCAAGCCGCCAGCATAGGCTGCTGAACGCGGGATTGGTTCAAAAATCCGTTTGAATGCAGCAGACTCTTTTTGTTTCACGTGTCTATCTTCTGTCTCGGATACCGGTGGTCTGGCCGGTGGAATCAGAACCATCGTACCGCAGTTGGGGCACTGCGTTTTCTTCATTGGGCCGGCGGACGGAACGCTAAGCCGGACATCGCAATTATGGCAGCGGACTTCCATTGGTTTGGAAGTATACCGGTGGGCTGGCAAAAATCCATCCGAAAGTTTTATCGCGCTGGCGGCCGGCTATGGTAAGATGTCAGCCAGTATGTATCGTTTGGTTTTTCAACCACACACCACCGCGCGCCAGCCTGTGGCCGGCGATGCGGCGCATCTACTCATTGGCCGGGCGGCAAACTGCGGCTTGTGCCTCACCGACGCCGGTGTGCGCGATCAACATGCAGCCATTGAGCGCCACGATACCGGCTACATCATCAATGACCTCACCAACAGCAACAGTGTACGCGTCAACGGAATTGCGATCACCAGTCAACGCCTGACGACTGGCGATGAAATCGAACTCGGCACGGTTCGTTTAAAATTTGAGGTCGTGCATGAACCGCCTCCAGGCCGCCGGGCGTTTGATTCGTGGCAATTTTTTGGAATCGGTCTGGTTGCCGTGCTGGTGGTTGGGCAGCTGGCGTTGTTCGTGTGGATTTTTTCACAACCACATCCGCGCAACGCGCACATCGACATCATCACACCAAAAGCACCAGAGGTGACCACTGCGCCAGTCCCCGCCGCTGCGCCGGCGTTGGTTCCGTTGGCGGCGAGCGTTCCGGCAGTCACCAGCGCGCCAGAAGTTTTAAGCCGGATGTTGAAAATCGTCCGCGTCGAACGGACAGATCCCACCACGTTACGCGTTATCATCAAGGCGCAGGTCGGCGACCGGCAACTTGATCCCAAAGCAGTTGCCGTCAGTGTGCAATGTTTTCCCGCACCGCCTGGCGGAATTCAATGGCTCACTATTCCGGTGACTTGGGAAAATTTTAAAACCAAAGAATTATCAGCCCGTCTGCCGGGACTTTGTCCCAATTACATCGTCCGCACCTTTTACAAGAATCAGCCACAAGATGTCGTGACTGTTACGCCCGCTAAAACCCAATGAGGTCAGCATGCCTGATAATTTGATCGGCCAAACACTCGGCGCTTACCGGATCGAAGCCCAAATCGGCACCGGCCGGTGGGGGGCGATTTACCGGGCAGCGCAACAATCCATGAATCGCACGGTCGCGCTCCAGACCATGACCGGCGACGTGGCAAAGTTTCAGGAGGCAATGCAGGCCGCCGCGCAAATCTCCCATAACCACATCGTCACCATGTACGAAGCTGGCAACGTCAACGGTATTCATTTTTGCGCAATGGAATTCCTTGATGGTCCGCCGGTTGTTGAGTTTTTGCGGCCCGGTGACAAGCTGGATGAGCAGCGCTTACTCCAGACGATTGTCGGTACGGCACGCGCGCTGAATTATCTCTGGCAAAAAAACATTCCGCACGCGCCGCTCGAACTGGCCAATCTCCGGCTTGACGCTGCCGGGATTGTTAAGCTCGCCGACTTTTTGCCATTCGACCGGCCGACGGTTGTTGCGGCGCGCGACGACATCCAGACGCTCGGCACGGTTTTGTCGCAATTTGGTCCGGCGACCAGAAAGCCAGTCAACGATTTGCTTGATCGCATGGCTGGCAAAGGCGGACGCAAGCCATTCGCCACGCTTGGTGATCTTGCGCAATCCGCTGAGAGTCTTGACCGTCAATTATTCCCGCCGGTTCAGTCAGCCGGTAAACCGCAATCGAAACGAACCACCACCATCGGTCTACTCATCGCGGCGCTGATCGGTTCGCTCTCAGCCGGTGCATTATTATGGCGCACGCATGCGGTCAATGCCCAACGCGAGCCGGTGGCAATTCCGCGGCCGGCTGATTTCGGCACGATGGTGAAAGTGCCCGGCGGCGAGTTCATTTACCAAACTGACACGAAGAAAACGTTGAAGGATTTTTATATCGACCAGTATGCCGTCACCATTGGTGAGTACGCCGGCTTTCTCAGTGCGCTTGCGGCCGGTACCAAGCCACATGAACACCCGTTCGCTTCCGTCCGCAAAGATCACGCCCCGGCAGTTTGGGGCAAGGTGGTGAATGCCATTCAGCAGCATTCGCTACTCGTCATTGGCGAACATGAATATTGGTTGACGTGGGATTCGCCGGTGTTTGGCGTGGATTTTTACGATGCGTATGCCTATGCCGCGTGGCGTGGCAAGCGGTTGCCGACCGAGGACGAATGGGAAAAGGCTGCACGCGGCACTGATGGACGACAATTTCCATGGGGCAACGCGCCGTTGGCTCATAATCTGGAAGTGCGCCAGACTGAGGTGTACGCCAATCCTGCCGACCGCAGTCCGTTTGGCGTTGCCGGTGTTGGGCGTGGCTTGCGCGAGTGGACTGGGACGACACCGGATCGTTACACGGCAGTTGTCCGCGGTGGTTCACGGTTCGGCGCAGTCGTGCCGGTAACACAACGTGAGCCAAAGACGGTTTGTGAAACGCGCTCCGATACGCTCGGATTTCGGTGCGCCGCTGATCGAGCCGTGAAGTGATGGCGGACATGATGTTTTGTTGGCATCGACTACCGACTGATGTTAAGATTAAATCCGTGAGAGGGAGCATTTATGGATATTCTGATTCACACTGATGGGTTGACGCTGACCGACGCGCTATACGAAGCGGTTGAAGGAAAAATTGGCCGCATCGAACAATATGCGCCGCGGGCAGTGCGGGCGCGCGTGCGCATTCGCAAAGTCAGCGCCCACGCCAACCAAGCGCAATATGTCGTGCGCGTCCTCGTCGAAATCCCGGGCGCGGACGTGAGCGCGGAACAAATCGGACCGGAGCCTACCCTGGCATTGGACATTGTCGCCGATAAAATCGAACGGCGGTTGCGCAAGCGCAAGACTGAACGGCTGGCACGCCGGAATCGCGGCAGCTCTCGCGCCCGCGAAAAAGCTTGATGCGCATTTTGGGGAATTGCCGGCGCGGCTGACATATGGATAAAATCATCATCAGCGATTTGGAACTGCAGACGCACATTGGCACGACAGCCGCTGAGCGCGAACGTCCGCAACGGTTGTTGATTTCCCTTGTGTTGGAACGTGACCTTGGCGAAGCCGGGCGCACTGACATGGAATCGGCCACGACCGGTTACGACGTGGTTATTGATTTGGTCAAGCATTTACTGGCGCAACGCCCCCGCAAATTAATTGAGGCTGTTGCCACTGAGATCGCCGAACTGATTCTCTCGCGCAGGCTGGCGGTAGCGGTGACTGTTGATGTGAAAAAATTCAGCATGCCCGGCACGCGGCACGTGGCAGTCGAAATCCGGCGGACACAATGATTGGAGAATTGATAATGAACCGATCGAAACTACGGGTTGCACTTGCGCTGGTGACAGCGCTCTGCGTTCTTTTGCCAATCGGATTTGCTGATAATCCGCCAACGACCTATATCGTAACGCAGGATCAGGCGTCGGTGCTGTTCTACCAAGATGGCAAGCTTGCCGGCGTCGAGCCGCTGGTCAAGGGAACCGCCATTCGCGCTGAAAGTATTTCGGGTGATATGGTGGTGACAACTTACAATGGCAAGCCGGCTTATGTTCAATTGAAGTTCCTGACCATTCAGGACTCGGTCTTGGTTGTTGCCGGCGATAATACGGAGCTCTTCTATTATAATGACAGTGGTCCGACCGGTTTGGAGCGGTTGGCGAAGGGCGTCCAAATTACAGTTGAGAAGCAGGCGCGCGAGCAAGTGTTCACCACCTACAGAGGGAAGCCCGCTTACATCAAACGCCAGCTCTTGGTGACACCACAGGAATTTGCCGGCACAGCAGAAAAAGAGGCTTCAATCGCTCGGGAAAAAGCTGAGAAAATATTAGCTGATGCCCGGGAAAAGGCCGACCAAGTGCTGGCCGATAAAATGGAGCGCGACATCAAACAATTGCGAACCCGTGTCTTGAATCCCCAAACCAGCAGTCCGGTCGCTTACTACGACCAAGTCATCACCAACGAATTTCGCAAGTTCATCGCGACCTATCCCCACTCGCCGCACGAAGCGGAAGTGCTTGCGCAAATCAATGACTGGCAAGCTGAACGCGACCGTGTGGCAGCCGGTTCGGTCAAGTACGCCGGCGACTGGATGAGCAAATCCAATTGCGAAAAATATTATCGGTGGGATCAGGCGCTGGCGTTTTATCGGGATGGCGAGCGGCAGAGCGCACAAAACAACTGGGCGACCGCCGTACAAAAGTTCGACGCCGTCCTGGCACTCAATCACGGTGGCGGCATCGAAATCGCAACGCAACGGCAGTTGGCGGTGGCGTTGACCAAGTGGCTGGCCGTGTTGTCCCACGATTTGCAAGTCAGCACTGACAAATTAGCCAGTGTGCGCACCGCGTTTCAACAGGCGCAAGCCGCCGTGCAGCAGGCGCAGGGCAAAATCAAAACGCCAGCCCAGTCACGGGCGGTGCCGGTGCCGAGCATGACCGGTATCCATGCCGGCGCATTTGCTTCCAACATGCGCGCCAAGGATGCGATGGATAATTCCCAAGCCGAATTCAACGCCGCCAGATCCAAGTTGGATGACGCGAAGGCCGAATTGGATTCCGCGCAGGCGGCCAACGACAAACTCAAGCAGATCGTTGATCAGGTCAAAAAGCGCGTGCCGCAGGACAGCCCGAAGGTCGCCAAGCTGTAAGCCAAAGGTTCTCGCCAACTACTTCGCGATCATTCCCGTTTGGCGCGCGTAGTTAAAAATTCCGCCGGCATCAATCACCGGCTTGGCGTCACCGAGCGGCTTCGTGGCAATCAACTTGCCGGTCTTGACGAGCTTGAGCGTGCCTTTATCCAAATCAAGTTCCACCACATCGCCAGTTTTCACGGAGTCGCACAGGCGTTCGAGAGAATCAATCGGATACAGTTCGCCGGTCGCCACGCAATTGCGGAAAAAGATCCGCGCGAACCCTTCCGCAATCACTGCACCGCAGCCCGCCGCCCCGAGCGCAATCGGCGCGTGTTCGCGGGAACTGCCGCAGCCGAAATTCCGACCGGCAATGACAATGGGGTAGGGCGACTTGGTTTGGCCCTCGGCGACATAGCGCACCGGATATTGATCCTTGGGCAAACCGCACAGGGCGTAGCCGCCGAGTTTTTCGTATTCCGCCGGGATGGTTGGCACCAGCGTCAGATATTGCGCCGGAATAATCTGGTCCGTATCAATATTATCCCGCACCACAAAGGCCGGGCCACAAATAGTATTGCTCATGCCGACAGCTTATGCAAAAACCGCCGGTGACGCAACAGAACTTCGCGCGCCCGGTCAAAGTGTTTGACGCGGTTGCGTTCGGCGGTTATGTTGCCGCTGTAAATTTGGAGGATACGACAATGGCTATGGCTGATGACAACCAAGTTAATAATGATCTAGACGAATCCAAGCGCGACACCATCCGCATTAACCTTCCCCAAGGCGGCGCCGGCAAACCACCGGCCACGCCGACACCGACAGTCCGGTTGCGACCCGCCCCGGCGCCCAATGTTGCACCGTCAGCGGACGCCCGCAAAGCCACCGCCGCCATCACTCTGCCAACCGCCGCGCCGGCCCAGCCCAAGAAAGCCACCGCGCCAGTCGCGACGGTCGCGCCGCCGCAGTCGAAAAAAGACACCGCCCACGTGGAGGCTCTGCCGCCAGTTGTCGCCCCGACCGCGTCCAAGCCCACCGTCCCCGAAATGCCGCGCCCCACGGTCAAACTCAAACGCGAAGAACTGCCCGCCGTCGCCGCGCCGGTTGTCGAGTCGGAGACCGCCGCTCCCGAAGTTGCGACCGCTGGTGCGCCGACCGAGATGCTGGATGTCGGCCTGGCTGTGGCCGCGATGGTGGTCGCCCTGACAGTTGCCGGCTACCTATTTAAACTGAGCAACGGCTAACGCCCGCTTTACCGGAGAATAATTATGGCCAGCAATAACATCGTCACAGTAACCGGTGCCAATTTTGATCAGGAAGTCCTCAAAGCCACCGTGCCCGTGCTGGTGGATTTCTGGGCCGAATGGTGCGGCCCCTGCAAAATGATCGCCCCCGTGCTGGACGAACTCGCCGACGAACAAGTCGGCAAAGTCAAAATTGTCAAGGTCAACGTGGACAACGCGCAGGAGTTGGCCGGCAAGTACCGCATCAGTTCCATCCCGACGCTGCTGATCTTCAAAGGCGGCATGGTGAAAGAGCAAGTCGTCGGCATGACCGGCAAGAAAGATTTGGAAAAGAAGCTCGCCGCCCACCTCGGCTGACGCACCAATCAACTAACTCGCTGAGGGCGAACCAAGCCGGTTCGCCCTTGGTTTTTCTCAGGGTCACCCTGATGGACAAATTACCGGCGGATTACTAAACACGGTGCGAGATCATGAATCCGCGATTGGCACAACGGAGCGGGTTGTCCACCGGCTCGATCAGTGCCATTGAACTGGGCAACCGTCCCTACATGCTCATCACCACGCTGGCGCAAATTGCGTATGGTCTGGGCATTTCACTCTCGAAACTCTGCGTCGACTACTAACGACAGTTGCCGGCTTTCGACCCCGCTCCCAGCGGGGCAGGACTTTTACCCCGCTCCAAGCGGGGCAGGACGCAGGACGCGGGACTTGCCTATTCTAGGCTCAGTTCAAACACAATCTTCTTGTCGCTGACGATGGTTTTGAAAGTTGGTCGTTTTGGCATGTGTTCGTTGTACCACCTGCGCGGCTGAACGGCAGGCCAAAGTTTGCAAGGCGGATTGCTGAAGGGGAAGGGTAGCCCAGCGGTGGCTTGCCCCGCGACTGCGGTGGTCAGGCGGCGCGTTTGTCCTGCCTTACCGGCTTCGCCTTTTTGTTTCCAATGTCCAGCCTGCCGGTTAGAATGATCGTCGCGCTCAACTGGTTCACGCTCGAAGCCAAACAACTCGCCTTCGAGCACAACATCGACATTGTCCACGACGAGAACCTCGCCGTGATGATTGCCGGTCTGGCTGACGTCGATCAGGGTAAGGTACAGGCGATGCTCGACGACGAAACGAAACATTGCCCGAAGTGCGAGTCAGTGATGGAAGGAAAACTCCGCGCCCCGGTGAGAGTTGGAAACCATTCTGGGGATGCCCCGGTATCCGCGATGTCGTGGCACGCTTCAGGAAGCGTAGGCTTACCAATTCGAACCACGCCGCTTGACCAAACGATCCGCATTTGATCTACTCGCCACGAAATGGCTGGAGCAAAAATTACGATCTTCCTTCCGAACGGCAACGCGCAGAGTCTTCGCATCGCAGAACTATCAAATTGGACCGGTAAGGCAGTTGCCGCGCCGCGAACAGATCTCGCAGCATTACAGGAGCGAGAAGAACTCAGCCAAGCTGGTGTTTATTTTCTTGTCGGCACCGACCCAGATACCGGTAAGCCGTCAGCGTATATCGGTGAAGGCGAGGACGTCGGCAAACGTCTCCGCCAACACCGCGACAAGGAGTTTTGGGTTCAAGTAATCCTATTTGTCAGCAAGGATGAGAATCTGACAAAAGCCCACATCCGATATCTGGAAGGGCGGCTGATCGAAGAAGCGAGCAGCGTTGGCCGGTATGTCCTCGTCAATGACCAGACGAGCGGCGCGAAGTTACCGGAAGCCGACCGTGAAGACATGGAAGTGTTCTTAGAACGTATCCGCCAGCTCTTACCGCTGCTTGGTTGCGACCTCTTAGTTCCGGTTGTTCAGGTTGCCAAAGGAAAAGATTGCCACGAACTTGTGTGCACCATCAAGGGCTTGGTTGCACATGGGCAACGAACTGCGCAGGGATTCGTCGTGCTTAAAGGCTCCGAAGCGTCAGCTTTGCTGCGTCCTTCTGCGCAAGTTCGTGCTGCTTGGATCATCAGCCTGCGCGACAAGCTTCTCAAAACCCAAATCCTGATTGAAGAAGGTGAGCGTTTGCGATTCGCTCAGGATTATGAGTTCTCCAGCCCAAGCGCTGCGGCAGCCATCATTCACGGTGGTCACGCTAATGGGCTTACCGCATGGCGGACTTCCGAAGGCAAAACGCTTAAAGCGCTCGAAGCGGCTGTCTAACTCGTCTGCACTCTCAAAATTATCTGACTTGGAAAAACAAAACCAATCAGACTGCAACTAGCGCATTTGATTCGACAGTCTCGATTGCTGCTAGACGCTTCTCAGAAGCTACCATTGGAACTTTGATTCGTTCAGGAAATTCATCGTACGTTCGACCATTGAGACTTCTTCCGGTTTCTTTCTTCCGAACACCGCCCCACTGCTTGAAGAAGAAGGGCACGCCTGCCTCGCGACATTGGCGGAAAATGGATAGAACCCATGATTTCTCAAGTGGTCTCGCACCGGGTCCACTCTCACCGCCAACGATAACCCAGTTGATACCTTTGAGATTGATCTCACCCAAGTCTTCGATCAATGGTTCAATCGAAAGAAACCGCACGCTGGCCGGGGAAGATTGCAGATGTTCGATGCGTGGTAAACCATGCTTTTGATTCTCGACGCTAACACCCCACCAGATGTGCGGCAGGCTCGCAGCGAAGCGGAGTTGTTTTCGTAGCATCTCGCGTAAGCGATCTGATCGTTTGGTGAGGACTTGGTACGTGTGCCAGTTGGCAAGCTGCATGACTCGAGCGACTTTCTGGACGTAATCATCCGGTACGTCCTTGTGAAAAAGATCGCTCATCGAATTAACGAAGATCATTTTGGGACGCGGCCACCTTAGTGGTTCAGCTAGCTTTTCAGGCACCAAGCGCAAATCAAATCCAAACTCAAACGGGTGACCGGGAACACCTCGGAAGCGTTCCGCTAATGTCTCGGCGTAACAATGTGTGCACCCCGGACTGATCTTCGTGCAACCGCGGACGGGATTCCACGTCGCATCTGTCCATTCAATTTTCGAGTTGTCGCTCATAGCAGGCGATTATTATTTATCACAAATCTGCCATCAGTGGGAACACAAACAGAATCTACGGACAAATCATCACGATTCATGCGACAATACAAATCGCTTTGATTTTGTCTTCTGGAAACGAGCCGCGCCTCGCCGGTACTCCCGCCCATTGAACTTGCACTTTATCGGCATCGAATAGATGTCTGAGCATTGATTTCGGATTCACGAATGGCGTTTCGTTGAGCGCATAGTCTTGAAACTCTTCATAGTTACGCCACACCCCAGAAAGAGCCTTCTGCATGCGTTGAGCCCAAACTCCCGGAGCGTCGAAATCGAATGGCAAAAGGTCCTGTCCAACGCTGTCATCAGAGAAGGAATAAGCACCCGACTTATCGACAGCTTTCATTGCTTCCTTCATCTTTTCCAGACCGAGAGGGTGTTGGCTTGCAAACACCAAGTGATAGTTTAGTTGGCTTTCACGGGTGTTCATTGCGAATGCGAAGACATACCTAACATTGGGCAGGGAGCGTAGGCGTCGTTTATATAACGCGAGAACCTGCGGTGTGAGTTCCCGCATCGGTAGTGCGGGTTTAAGTTCGGAATTCCAAGTGCCGTCGCCAAAAATCGCATCGAGGTGTTTGCGGTTCGATTCGATACTCTGAGCAGCAACAAGTCGACCGATACCGTCCGAGTCTAAGTTGATGAGAACCTCACAAGAACGATGACTCAGAATGTCCGCAACAACACTGAACGGTAATCCTGTAGCGCCGAATGGGTCAATGAATGCAAAAGTTGGTGCTAACTGCTGGCGCTCCTTCTTGATCTGTTCAAGAATGCCTCCAACTTTCTCCTCGAATGTACCTACCTCTACTTCCCATTTGAACTTGGTCGGCCATGATGTTTGTGAGATTAATTCGCGTAGTTGCTCGGCAAACTCTTTCTTCTTTTCAACAAATAAGAAGCAACATTCCTTTGAACCCAAACCTGAGCCCGGCCGGTCTAGCGCCGCTTTAGCTGCGGTCAAAGCAGCGATTGGCGAACTTTCTTCGCTATTTGTGTATTTGCCAGGCCCGGCGAAACCATCGATGTAAACAAGGCGGTTGGCAGAATGATTGCCCAAGATCGAAAACCACAGGTAAAGGTACCGGCGTACGATTTCAATCTTAGCCAATGTATGCGGTTCGGCATGCCAGAGGTTTGTTGGTTTGAATGATGGCATCTCTTTTCCTCTAATTTCGGTTGTTCATCACAAGCTCCCCATTCAGGATGCATTGGGAAGTGGGTGAAAATCTGTTTTCCCGATGCCATGCCAAGTGCGTTGGCTCTGGCCAGTATTTTGGATCACTTGGCAAGAATAGCCGGTGGCCATCAAAGTCAGCAAGCTTTTGTCCGGGGACTCCTTCTTCAATGAATCTGTCATGGTTGACGATGACCCGGTAATCATCGGTGATTGACCAGAGGCCGCGGTCGAATTGCCAGTGGGCGTTCTTGCAGAGGGCGAGACCGTTGCGCGGGTCGTTGTTGCGGCTGCTGCTGAACTCGTGGATGTGGGCGGCGTCGACGATGCTTTCCATGTCGATGGTCGTCATCCGGTAACCCGTCAATGCGCAGGTGTGTTTGTAGGCGACAACGACAACCTCGATGCGGAAGCGAGCGTCGCGTCCGCGTTCGACGGGCACGGTGTAGAGCTTACCGGCTTCCTTGACCTCGTTGGCAGTTGTCGGTGACAGGCGCAGCGTCGTGTAAAGGGTGATGCGTTCTTCGGGACGGAAGTAGGGCGGGGTCTCAATCAGCACGCGTTTGGCTTTGTCGCGAAAGCATTCATCGCGCAAGCAACCGAGAAACGCGGGGTCGAGGCGGACTTTGGCAGTGATGTTCTTGTCGGGCGACGGTTGGCCATTGGCCATGAGCGGCTGCCAGATACCGGAAGATTTCAGGTGATAGAACGGTAAGCGAACGTCGGGGCGCGCCTTACGGCGTTGGGCGACCACCGACCAGTAGACGCTAAAGCGAAAGGCCAGATCAGGCGAGAGCGTCAGTTCATCATTACCGGGAAGCTGGCCGTGATCGGCCATGTCGAGAATGGCGAGCAGGAGTAATGGTTTGTGGGGCGCAGGGTCACCGGCAGTGCGAGCAATCTTGAGCGTCGCGAGTTTGTGCAGCCAGTATGAATGCTGATCTTTGACCATGTCTGATTAGTTGCGGAGTATGTCAACGTGAGCTGGTCATGGCAAGCCCCGGTGTTTGGTGCTGACGAGAAACTAGATACTGCGCCATGCTCTTTTTCCAGCCTTCCCGGCCCCCTAAAAGATTTTTCATTTATCCGGGCACCCGGACGGGATTTGTGCCAGTCTTTCGCCGCAATGATTGATTGTGCAACTGCGTTTAGGGATTATTTGCGGATGCGGCTCAGCAAGCTGAAGGTGATCCAGCTCGCCCTGCGGGCCCGCACGCCCAAGTCCACCTTGCATGACTGGTACACCGGCAACCTCTTCCCGGGACTCGATGATGTCTCGAAGTTGTCCCTGAACCTGAACTGCCCGGAGCGCGTGATGCTCGGCTTTCAACCCTGCCCGGCCAATTGCCCCCATTGCGAGCAGTCCCAGCCATGAGCATGACCACGGTTGCCATCCGCCAGAAACGACTCGCCGCCAACCCCGAAACGACTGCCGGCGCGCGTTTTTCAATTGGCGGGGGCAATTTTTCAACTGGAAAACCCAATCTTCCAATTGAGTCGTTATGTTTTCCAGTTGGAAAAGTCAGTTTGGCAACTGGAAAAGCCAATCTTCCAGTTGCAAAAGTCAATTATCCAATTGCCAAAGACAGTTTTCCAGTTGAGAAACTCAATCTTCCAGTTGAATCCTTCAATCTTTCAACTGGAAAACTCAATCTTCCAGTTGAATCATTCAGTTTTCCAGTTGGAAAAACCAATCTTCCAGTTGCCAAAGTCAGTTTGGCAGTTGGAAAAGTCCAGCTTCCAAGTCGGTTGCCGGCGCTGTCGATCGGCGGGCGCGCCGGGCAACCAATTCCTTTTGGTCGGTTCAGGGGCGTTCAACACAATCAACCCGCGCGCGCGGCAACCGGAACGGTCCGACCATGACCACGCCTCCCGACCGGTATGGCACAGGCCTTTACGGCGTTGCCCATTACGCCCGCGCGAATTCAGGAGGTACGAAAATGAATCAACAACTCCGGGTGCGGCTCGATTTTGCCAGCGCCCCTGATGCCACGCTGGATGAGTTCACGAAAACCGTGCTCACCGACATGACCGGTAACGCCGCCGTTCCGACACCGCCGGTTGCGTTGGCGGATGTGGAGACGCAGCGGCAGGCGTTTAGTGATGCGCTGGCTGACATGGAACAGGGCGGCACCACCGCCACCGCGACCAAGAACAATGCCCGGGCCGTGTTGGTGGCTTCCTTGCGCCAACTGGCTCTCTACGTCCAAACCAAGTGCAACAATGATCTGGCGACGTTGCACTCCACCGGTTTCCAAGCCGCCAGCACCACCCACGCCCAGCAACCCTTGGAGACGCCCTCCATCGTCAACCTCACCAACGGCACGACCGGTCAACTGTTGGCCCGGGTCAAGCCCATTGCCAATGCCCGCGCCTATGAAGCCCGGTTTGCCGTCCTCGGCGCCGGCAATGTGCTCGGCCAGTGGCAGGGCGGCGGCATCGGCACCGACTCCCGCGCCATTCCGATCAACGGCCTAACGCCCGGCACCAACTACACCGTCGAAATCCGCGCCGTGGGCGGTTCGACCGGCTTCAGCGAGTGGAGCAACGCCGTCAGCCACATGAGCCTGTGAGAACAAGGCTGTCAGCTGTCGGCTGTCGGTTCTCAGCTAAAGAAGGCTGGGAGCCGATGGTCGGCGGCTGTGGAAAGGTTGGCCGACGGCTATCGGCTGTTGGCCTTCAGTTTCTTCAGGAGCGCACTCAACATGCGCTTCACACTCACAAGTTTCGCTTCGCAAGCGGCGTGGGCCGCCGGTGAGAGAAACTGCAAATCCCGCGCGAGCAACAGATGACATTCCAACTCACAAGCCGAACCAAAGGCGATGGTCACAAACCGGGCGAACTCAACATCGCCACCCCGACCACAGCCTTCTGCCAGGTTGGCACTGATCGACACCGCCGCCCGCCGTATCTGATCGGTCAGGCTGTATTGTTCGCGGGTTGGGAAACTTTGGGTCTCGCGGTAAATATCCAAGGCGAGTTGATGCGCCAGCTGCCAGACTTCAAGTTTGCGAAAATCTTGCATGGTTGCGAAGGCTGTCAGCGATTAGCTATCAGCCATCAGCCAGACGAGGTCAAGCCATTTGCAAGCGAAACTCCGAAAGCCGATAACGCTTAATCTAGCCGACAACCGATAACCGTTAACCGAAAGCCATATCCTATGCCCTTCAATCCGAACGAACCCCAAAACGGCGAAGTTGTGGACGCCGATCTGCTCCGCAACCAACTCAACGCCCTCAAAGCCCTGATTGACGCCGTGCCAACTCCGCCGCCAGAATCCGATCCGGTCTTTACTGCCAGCGAAGCCGCGCAGCTTGTGCCCGGTGACAAGGCCAAGCTCGATAATGCCGTGCAGCCGGGGAGCAATGTCAGCGCGCTCACCAATGATGCCAAGTATCTCGTCAATCCCATGTCCACCAATGCGCCGGGCGACATGGTTTATACCATGTGGTCGGACAGTTCGCCCGGTGCGGTCATGAACGCGCGGTTGCCGATTGGGTCGGCAGGGCAAATTCTCTCAGCCGTGCCCGGCTGGCAGAATGGGACGGGTG
>Ga0118677_10008292_pt1 | contig 16705 bp, 11 predicted proteins | sample AliMusrvi5mmetaG_FD_86154 | JGI IMG/M metagenome (GOLD analysis project Ga0118677, IMG submission 86154) | reverse complement strand
ACAAAATCACACCCCAATTCCAAAAGAAAAGGGGTAAAAAAAGAACCTATGCCATATATCATTATATTTCAGATACTTATCGACATTACTCCTGACGGCTATGCCCCAACCCCTCCGGTGGAGGGGAGTTAGGACATAGGTTGTTCACATTCAGACCAGAAGTCTCCCCCCCGGGGAGATTTAGAGGGGTCCTAAATGCAAAATAAAAAAATGAAATTATCAGCATTAATTTTAAGTTTTCTAATCGTCTTCAGTTTCTCCTCAAGGGGGGAGAAATTGAAGGCAAATGCATCTTCCGTTGACATAACTCCTCCACTTTCAATGAAGTATACTCTTGGTGGTTATGGCGAACGGATGAATAAGCCAGCAGAAGCGATCTATGATCACATTTGGGCAAAAGCGCTCGCGCTGAAAAAAGGTGACCACAAGTATGTGTTGATTACCCTTGATATTCTGGGACTTCCATCCAATGTAAAAAGTGATCTGGTTAAAAGAGTGTCAGGACTTGGATGGAGCATGGAAAATATAATGCTTTTACCCAGTCACTCCCATGGAAGTCTGGAGATGGCCGCGCTAAACAGCAAAAATCTCCTGAATAATCCAAACCTGGGAATTTTTCAACCTGAGCTGCTTGCCTTTCTGCTTGATAAACTTGAAACCCTGGTCAGGGAAGCCGACCAGAACTACCAGCCGGTCAGGATAGGAACTGAAAGCCAAATTCTGGAAGGCCTAAATCGCAACCGGCGTAAAGATCCGGATGTAGATAAGGAACTTACCGTCACCCGGGTTGATCTTGAAAACGGGAAGCCGCTTGCAGTTCTTGTTAACTGGACTGCTCACCCTACTTTTTTAGGGGGAACAGATATGCAGGTTTCGGCCGAATGGCCAGGTTATCTTCAGAGTGAACTTCAACGTCTGATCGGGAACGGGGTAACTGCCATGTATTTTAATGGTGCTGAAGGCGACCAGTCCACCATTCTGAACAGTCCAAAGAAAGGATACGAAAAGATCGAAATCTACGGCAAAATAATCGCGAACAAGGCATTCACCCTTTATCAAACCATAAAACCCGGGAAGGTTAAAGCATTCAATTATACCTATCGGACAATTACCTTACCCGAACATGCTGCCCATCCTTCCTTCATGAAAACAGGTGGCGAAGAGTACGGATTAAGTGAAAAGACTGTAAAGATTGTAATGGATGTATTGGCCCCAAAAGAAGCCGGATTGGGAGCAGTCAGAATCGGAGATCTTCTTATTTCGGGAGTCCCTGGTGAAATGACTGCAGGTTTAGGTTTGAATATCAGGAAAACAGTTGCAGAAGCCGGGATAAAACATGTTGTAATTGGGGGACTTGCCAGCGAATGGATCAGCTATATCCTTAGTGCTGATCAGTATATCAATGGAGAAGGCTATGAGTCAAGTGTTAGCTTTTATGGTCCAGGTCTGGGTGAACTAATTTCTAAAGAAGTAATTAAGACAGCTTTGCCATTGGCTCATTCAAAATAAACATGCCAAAATTATTGCATAGTCTTTAGTGGATATGTGAGTGATAAAAGTATTACAAATTGATAATTGACTAAAATCAAACCCGGATGATGACAAACAGACGTGATTTTCTGAAAATATCAACAATATTAGGAACAGGTGCATTAGTTGGATATACCCCGGCCACCGTTTCGGGGAATGGGAAGTGCAGAAGCTTTAGTCTTTGCACCAATACTGAAACGCTGAATAAAAATCCCGGTTTTTTCAACCTGATCGTAAGCAGCGGTGTTACGGATGTCTGGATGCCCCTTTTCCTCAGCGGTTACTGGCCTTATCCAATGGATGATATCCTTCGTTGGAAAGGGCTGTTTGAGAAAAAAGGGGTTGAAGTTCAAATACTCACAGTTCCATTGGGTCATCCTGGAAATTCACTGGGTGGATTACCCGAATTTGAAAGCACCCCAAAAAACTGGCCCAGAGGTGTAGATATCGATGGAAACAAATATTCCGGGACGTCAGTCCATCAGGTAATAACACAGGAGAATATTTCCGTCATTCAAAAAGTCAGTAAATCAGGCTTTAATAAATTATTTCTGGACGATGATTTCAGGTTGGCACGTACACCGGGAAAGATTGGGGGATGTTTCTGCGATGAACATCAAAAGGAATTTCTCAATAAATACGGGTATCATGAAACGGAATGGAACCAACTGAAGCAAAATATAAAAGAGAGGAATTTGAGCACGCTCTTAAAGGATTGGATCAATTTTAACTGCGATGAGCTCACTGGCTCATTCAGGACCCAACAGGCTGCTGCCCCCAATGTACAACTGGGAATTATGGTGATGTATCTCGGTTCCGAAAAAGCAGGAATCCGGTTAAGCGACTACAAAGGTTCATTGATGAGAGTTGGTGAACTAATGTTTGACGACCGTTCAATCACTCCCGTGAAAGGGAAAACAGATGAGCTTTTCAGCGCCCTTTTTCACAGACGATTTATCACACCAGAGCTGGCCTACAGCGAAACAACTGCTTATCCGGCAGACAAGCTCTCTGCAAAAAATATGGCGGCTAAACTACATATCACCACCATCACGGATATCCGGAATACCATGATGATGAGCGGGCTGGAACCTTTCCCGTTTACCCATTGGAGCACCCTTGCTCCCGCTATGAAAAAGGCGGCAGCCATGCATAAAAAAGTGGCTGGCCACAAACCGCATGGTCCGTTTAAGCACTACTGGGGAGAAGGCAGTCGCATGGTCGGCGATGATAAACCCAACAGCCTTTTTTTAGCAAGCGGCATCCCGTTTGAGGTGACCGATACACCTGCAGTTGACGGGTGGACTTTCCTTTCCGATTTTGATTTGAATGATGTTATTTCAGGCAAACTGGAATCAAAAGGGACCAAATTTGTTTATAGTACATCCTCCGATCAGAAACTGAATGGGGCGCGATTCATACCCCAAAATCTGAACGAACTTTTTGCACTGAAACATGAAATCATTCCTCAACTCAGGGGGATTCCCTACGTTGCAGAAGATAAACCGGTGGTGTGTACCTGGTATCCGAAAATTAAGACCGTATTGCTTTGGAACCTGTCTGAAAACAAAGAGACGATTACCGTTAAACTGGATGACAAAAACTATTCTGTCGGGATAGGCGGATTAGATGCAGAACTTGTTCGGCTGTAGTATTATTACATTCAATAAATCAATGCAATGAATATAAAATATCGTATTGCTAAAATCTTCCTGATCACCCTGCAGATCGTTTTTTCAGGCGTAATATCTGCCCGGACTCTCGATTTAAGCAAGGCTTCAATTCTCACCGACGGAAAAAATGTTTCTGTTGTGAGGAAAACGGCCATCCGGGTCTTACGGGAAGAGGTGGCTCAACGAACCTCCATTCAGCTTCCGCTTGAATCAAAATGGTGCAAAGGAGTAGTAATTGCATTGGCCACAATAAATGAGACAACGATTAACGAAGTGCTGATTCCAAAACGGATCGGTGATAACCTGCCCGAATCGAAGAGCGAAGGGTACCGCCTGTACTGTGAAAAAAAGGAGGGGAAAGAGGTGATCTGGATAATCGGTGCTGACGAAAGAGGAGTGTTATTCGGTGTTGGGAAATTGCTCCGGACAGCCAACATGACTAAAAATAAAATTTATCTGGAGCAATCCCTCGATTTTGCCAGCTCACCCATGCAATCCATTCGTGGCCATCAGTTAGGTTATCGAAATACCAACAACACTTTGGATGCATGGGATGTCAAAAAATACGAACAATACATTAGGGAACTAGTCCTTTTTGGGACAAATGCTATTGAAACTATCCCTTTGAATGATGGCGACAAGAGCCCGCTCATGCCTGTTCCTCCGGCTGAAATGAACATTCATATCAGTGAAATCTGCGCCGCTTATGGTATTGAAAACTGGATCTGGACCCCGGCTACCTGCGATTTAAAAGATAAAGAGCTGCGCGAAAAAGAGTTGACCAAGAACGAAAAAATCTATAAAGAGTTGCCACAGCTGGATGGCGTATTCTTTCCGGGAGGCGATCCGGGCGAGAACCATCCCCGTGAAGTGATGCCATTTCTCAAAGATTTACATGACCTGCTAATTAAATACCATCCCAACGCAGGGATATGGATTTCGCTCCAGGGGTTCAGTGAAGAACAAATCGACTATTTTTATACTTATCTGGAGGAAAATAAACCGGAATGGCTCAGAGGTGTGGTATCGGGCCCAGGCAGTCCTTCAATAGCAGAGACCCGGTTTCGTCTTCCGGCAAAGTACAAACACCGCCAATATCCTGATATTACACACAATGTGAGATGCGACTACCCGGTTGTCAACTGGGATCAGGCATATATGCTCACAATCGGGCGCGAAGGGATCAATCCTATGCCAAATTATTACGCTAAAATTCATGAAACCTATGCGCAGTTCACCGATGGATTTATCTCCTATTCGGATGGGGTCCATGATGATGTGAATAAAGTTACCTGGAGTATGCGCGGCTGGGATATCGAACAGGAACCGGTAGACATAATGACCGATTATTGCCGCTTCTTTTTTGGTCCTGAAGTAGCCACAAAGGCGGCAAACGGGATTATGGCCCTTGAGCAAAACTGGGTAGGACCCATCCGTAAAAACGGAGCCATAGAACCCACCTTCGATTACTGGCAAAAACTGGAGAAAGAGAATCCACAACTGGCAGGAAACTGGAGATGGCAAATGCTTGTTGTCCGGGCTTATTATGACACCTACCAGCACAGAAGGAAGATTTACGAGGAGGGGCTTGAAAAAGAGGCGAATAAAATCCTTGCCACAGCCAAAGAGATCGGAGCTGAAAAAGCGATGGCTCAGGCATTGGAACTGGTTAATCAGGCAGACACCAAGCCTCTGAACCAGGATTTACATGCCAAAATCGTGAAGTACTGCGATGATCTTTTTCATTCAATAGGTTATCAGTCAGATGTTGAAAAATACCATGCCTCCAATTCCCAAAGAAGCTGTATCCTCCAGTTTGTGAACTATCCGCTCAACAACAGGTGGTGGCTGGCCGACGAATTTAAGAAAATCAGTGCAATGGGTAGTGAGGCAAAAAAAATTGACCGTTTGGAGGTTATCCGCAAATGGGAAAATCCGGGACCGGGCAGCTATTACGACAATGTATCCAACATCGAAACCGGGCCACGTGTGCTCACCACCTCTTATGACGCTACCGATGTTGCCTGGTGGAAGGGCGGTTACAGCCGTGAAAGGTTATCTTCACAACTTTTTCAGCCTCAGCCAGCACTGGAATACATCAACCTCGATATGAACGGCAGGTATAACATTAGGGTATCCGGGAAAGGAGAAGCCCTTCTACGCGTTGATGGCTTACGACTCGATCCCATTGCGTATGATAAGGAGATTGGAGGTTTTAAAGAGTTTGTGGTACCGAAGAACCTAACCCAGGATGGAACCATCAAAGTCACCTTCGACAGACCTGAGGAGTCACATATCAGATGGAGCAACCAGTCGCATGTTTCCGACGTGTGGCTGATTAAGAAATAAATCTATAATTATCAAAAAACTAAAATGAAAAAATTACTCAGAATCTGTTTTGTGATCGTATTTGCAGGGATCATTGTTTCTTGCACTAACGAAACAAACAAAAAACTTGATTTATCCCGGGCCACTATTCTTATTTCTCCAAAGATAAAATCTCCGGTTAAAGAATCAGCTGCGATGATCCTGACTGAAGAGATCGGAAAACGGACTGCATTACAACTAAAAAGTGGTGAAAACTGGGATAACAGAACAATTATTGCCTGTGCACTTTCAGGAGACAACAATTTGTTCGGAGTACAGGTTCCTAAACGGGAAGGGGTCAATATACCGGAATCTAAAAAAGAGGGTTACCGACTTTTTCATGAGATAAGAAACGGAAAAAACATTTTGTGGATTATCGGAGCCGATGAAAGGGGAATCCTTTACGGAATCGGGAAATTACTGATGACTGTGGAAACAAGGGACAAGCAGCTCCTTCTTGACCCTGTAACAGAGGTTGCTTCTTCTCCTGAATACGCGATCCGTGGCCACCAGTTCGGATACCGGATGACAGCCAACTCCTGGGATTCATGGACGATTGCCCAGTTCGACCAGCACATTCGCGAACAGGTGCTTTTCGGGGCCAACAGCATTGAAGGTATTCCATTTCAGGACGAACGGAAGGATACCCTTATGAAATATCCCCGCTCAGTAATGAATGTCGAATTGAGCAAAATCTGTGATAAATATGATGCAGATTACTGGGTATGGGCTGCTGCAGAGGTTGATCTGAAGAATCCAAAGCAACGTCAGGATCTGCTCGATAAATATGAGGTACTTTTTAAAGCATGTCCCAGGTTTGATGGTGTATTTTTTCCAGGCGGCGATCCCGGCGACAACCACCCTTCACTTGTGATCCCTTTCCTGGAAGATATGACCGCTATCCTTCACAAATACCATCCGAATGCCGGAATGTGGATCTCGCTTCAGGGATTCGACAAGGAGAAAGTAGATTATTTTTTTAAATATCTGGACGAGAAAAATCCCGACTGGCTCACCGGTGTTGCTAACGGACCAAGCAGTCCGCCAATTGCAGAGGAGCGTCAGCGTTTACCAAAAAAGTATAAACTCCGCTCCTACCCCGACCTGACACACACCGTGAGGTGCCAGTTCCCTGTAAAAAAATGGGATCAGGCATTCGCCTTAACCGAAGGACGTGAGTGCACCAATCCGCAACCGCTTTATTACGCAGAAGTTCATAACCACGACGCACCGTTTACCGATGGGTTCATATCTTATTCAGACGGGGTTCACGACGATGTGAATAAAGTTGTCTGGAGTCAGATGGCCTGGAATACAAAAAATAACGTTAGAGATGTTGTCGTGGGATATTGCAGTTTCTTTTTTGGTTCGAAAATAGGCAGTGAGGCTGCCGACGCTATTCTTGCCCTCGAGCAAAACTGGGTCGGTCCAATATTGGGCAACGCCTTAATTGGAAAAACACTCGGGCGCTGGAAAAAACTGGAGACTGAAAATCCGCAGCTGGCTGGTAACTGGAGATGGCAGCAACTGGTAATGCGGGCTTATTACGATGCCTATATCCAGCAACGACTGGCTTACGAGGTAAAACTTGAGAATGAAGCCAACGAAATTCTGGCAAAAGCAAAAACGGTTGGAGCAGACAAATCGATGGACGCAGCCCTGGCTCATGTTCAACTTGCAGACAAAGAATTCGTTGCTCAGGATTTAAAGAAAAAGGCAATAAAATATATTGATGAATTGTTTAAATCGGTTGGTTTGCAGACCAGTGTTAAGTTATACAATGCAGCAGGTTCCGAAAGGGGATGTGTACGCGATTTTATCGATTTCCCGCTCAATAACCGTTGGTGGCTCGAAGATGAGTTTAAAAAAATAAAGGAGCTGAAATCGGAAGATGAAAAACTGGCCAAACTTGATTATATCAGGAACTATGAAAATCCGGGTAATGGCAGTTTTTACGATAATATCTCAAGTGTTTATGCCAAACATGTAACCTCCGAAACTGAAGATGCTATCGATTATCTTTGGGAAAATGACGGTTATAGCCGTAAGCGTCTCTCAACGCAATTATTCCAGTTTACTCCGGAATTAAAATATGATGAACTCGATCCCAATGCAAATTACCTGATCAGGGTTTCCGGTTTCGGAGAGGCCTTTCTGCGTGCCAATGGTGAACGTCTCAAACCAACCCGTTACGAAAAAGGGTTCGGAGAATTTAAGGAATTTCCGCTTCCAAAGGGATTGGCCAAAGATGGCAAGCTGAAAATAACCTTCGATAAGCCGGATGAAGAAAACATAGGCTGGAGAAATCAATCGAGGGTTTGTGAAGTATGGGTTCTGAAGCAATAATGTTACCCATTAATGGGAATAATATAAAGTTGATGTTTCCTGGTGTTCCATTGTGTTTTGGTGCCTCCTTTATAACTCTTTTTAAGAGCTATAAAGATTATTAAATTGATTGTTGTTCCTTTTTAGTAAGAAGCCGCATAGCGGTAAACTATTTGTAAAAAAGAAGACGATATTTGGCAAAAGCCGTATAACGGCGACCTCCAGGGCTAAATAATTGGGAAATAGCATCCGATGCCCCCATTGAGAGGATTTGCTGGGATTAGAATTTAATAGGTCGCCACTACGCGGCTATAGTTTAACGAGTTGTTTTGCTTTACAAATAGATCGCCGCTCTGCGGTTAATGCTTATTGGCTGGTGAATACTTTCGGGAAATGATTCAATAAGAATAAGAGGTTGTCTCAAAAGTCTTTTTACATTAGTTTCACAACTTAAATAATGAAAGAACTCTACCGCCTTTTTGGTATCGTCACTGTTTTAAATACACCATTTAAAACGGATAACACCATCGATTTCCACGCGCTGAAAATCAATGTGCACGAAGCTATTTCTGCCGGGGTAGCAGGATTCCTGGTCCCTGCAATGGCTTCGGAGGTTTATAAACTTTCAGAGATCGAGCGGATAAAAATGGTGGAGGTCATACTGGATGAGGTCCAAAATAAGGTCTCTGTAATTGCAGGGGCCGGAGAAACCGATTTAACCAAAAGCAGGAGACTTTTGAAATCCTATTCAGACCTGGGTTGCAAAAATGTCCTCTTTCAGATTCCCTATGAGAATGAGAATCAGTTTAAAACCCATTTTTTAAAACTGGCCGAAATAGATGCAGATATGATCATGCTGCAGGATTGGAGCACCTCAGGATATGGTCTGCCGGATGAACTGATCTGCGACCTTTTCAACAATGTGCCTGCATTCCGTTGTCTGAAAGTTGAAACTGTGCCGGCAGGGGTTAAATATTCCAGGATACTTTCCCTTACTGACGGGCGGCTGAATGTAAGCGGTGGATGGGCCGTCACCCAGATGATCGAAGGGCTTAAACGTGGTGTTCACGCATTTATGCCTACAGGGATGCATTGGATTTATACGGAGATTTACAGGCTTTGGAAAGAGGGAAAGGAGATGGAAGCAACAACACTTTTTCAGAAGTTTCTCCCGGTTCTGGCTTTTTCAAACCAGCATCTCGATATTTCGATCCATTTTTTTAAACGGCTGCTAAATCTTCAGGGGGTCTACCCTACTGACCTGGTCCGCGATCCGGCACTGCCTTTTGATGAAGTTCATCAGCAAATTGCAGATCAATTGATCGAAAGGGTAATTGAGATTGAAAATGATATTAAATGTAGATGTAATGCCATGTAGGTACGAATTGCTACGTAGACGCACGGCCGTGCGTCTACTACAAATCAAACCATATAAAATGATAACAATCAAACAACAATTAATCAGTTATATTGCCCCGGGAGCACCGGCAACCAGGCGTCCGGCATCGGGAGATCTTCCTTCCCTCAGACCCGAGATCGGATTTACCCCCAAATGGTACAGGGGAGCTCTGGGAATTGACTTCGGAGAGCGATGGCATACAAATCCGGAATACCGCAGGCAAACCAGAATTAAAATGAGATTGGAAATAGAGAAACGATTTCCGGGCACAACAATTGGTCAAAACGGTCAGAACACGATCGACTTATTGACAGGAACTTACGGAGCCTCTGCCATAGCTGCAATTTATGGTATCCCTATAAGGTACGATCACGATAACTGGCCCACTTCCGAACATCAGTACCTCTCTGACGCAGAAATTGAAAACCTCGCTCATCCCGATCTTGACCAGAATCCCTTCTTTCAGTCATTGCTGAACCAGGTTGACTGGATCGGAGAAAAAGAAGGGCGTATTTCAGGATTTATGAACTGGCAGGGGGTACTCAATAACGCACAGCGGCTGAGGGGACAGGATATCTTTATGGATCTGTTTCTGGCCCATGAACGGACCATCCATCTGCTCGAATGTGTCACAACAACGATGATCGATGCTGCAAAAAAATTACATCAGAAACAAAATAAATATGAGGCGACCCTCTCTTTTTTTACCGTTAGCAACTGTCTCGTAAATATGGTAGATCCCGAACTATATGAAGAGTTTTTACTCCCATTCGATCAAAAAATAGCCAAAGCTTTCGATGTAATTGGCATCCATAACTGTGCATGGAGCGCTACACTCTATCTCTGTCATTATTCAAGAATCCCGAAAGTTGCATACCTCGATATGGGGATTAATTCTGACCTGAAGAAGGCCGTTCAACTCTTACCTGACACCCATCGATCCATCATGTACACGCCGATGGATGTTGCCAATAAATCCAGGGACGAAATAAAAAACGATCTGGAGAAAATTGCATGTGAATATGGTCCCTGCGATATTGTGGCTGCAGATATCGAATATGGGACTCCGGATAGTAAAGTGATGGAATTTATTGATTTATGTGATAATATTTCGAAAGAACATCTTTAAATCCCTAAAATATCACAAAACTTTGGTGCCTTTTTGGTGCTTTGGTGTTTTGGTGGCCTTTAAAAATTTTGATCTTCAAAAAAATTGTCAAATTAACGATGTGACATTATTGAATGTTTACTACTTATAAAGATTATGCTCCATAAATAAGTTCAACAAATACGCAATAAAAATAAATTATGAAACGAATAAAGTTAAGTCTGATCTTTCAGGTTTTAATCTTCCTTTCATGGGTAATACCCACAACTGGACAGGTAATTCCCGGAATTAAAAGCGGGAAATATCTTCAGGAAATAAAGACAGAGATTGAACTGCCAAAGCAGGCAGCAACCCCTGTTTTGAAATTGTTCACTGATCAGAAACAGATAACCGCAGTAATGGCAAACGGGGTATACCGTAAAATCGGAGATGTCTGGACTGGTGAACCTTTTGGCACCGGCTGGCGCACTGCCACCCTGGACACAAAAAGCAGCGTCTGGCTGGCATCTGCCCACACCATTCAGCAGGAAGGTGTATCAAAACAACTTGAATTGCCTGAATATGCAAAAAACGACACCATCCTCTGCCTGTTTTGGGAAAATGAAAAAACATTGCAGGTAGGAACCACAAATGGACTTCTGACCTATGACGGAAACTGGGCTATCGTGCCAATGAGCACTGGTAAAAGGGTAAATTCAATCCTTAAGGATGCAAAGGAAGATCTTTGGCTGGCAACGAATGACGGACTATTACGCAGGATGGCCGGCAAATGGGTAAATCTGGATGATGATCTGATGGCATACGGCCTGAAACGCACCTATTTTGCTCTGGAGAGCGGGAAAACGAAGGCAGATGTTTTATTTGGAGGGTTATTCTCCGTAGGATGTATTGCTGAAGATGGAAATCACTGGCTGCTCAGAGGCGCCGACGGACTACCTTATGGCCCGGTTACCACAATAAGAAAATCGGGGGAAACGATGTGGTTCGGTACCGACAGAGGCGCGATCAAAAAAGACAACAGCTAGCACTATTACAATGGGAAACGTTGGCTTTCAGATAATAAAGTGAACGACATCCTCCCTGTCGATGAGTGCACTACATGGATTGCAACACCTAAAGGGATCAGCCAGATCAAGCAGGTTGAAATGACCCTTGCACAAAAAGCGGCGACATTCGAAGAGCGGATCAAATTGCGTCATGACCGGTACGGCCTTGTCCGTGACGTAAGTCTGATGCGACAGGGTGATCTCTCTTCAAGTAAAACGAGCACTAATGATAATGATGGCCTTTGGACCTCGATCTATCTTGCCGCCGAATGTTATCGGTATGCGGTAACCAAAGATCCGGAAGCGAAGAAGAATGCTATAAAAGCCTATGAAGCGATGGAAAGGCTCGAAACCATCACCGGAATTCCTGGTTTCCCGGCCCGCTCACTCGTAGCGGCAGATGAAAGCACAGGCCAGGGTGGGGAGTGGCACCTGACACCTGATAAAAAATGGAAATGGAAAGGAGATACGAGTTCCGATGAAATCGTTGGCCATATGTTTGCCTATCCGCTATTCTATGATCTGGTAGCTGAAGGGCCAATGAAAGAACGGGTTAAAAACCTGGTTCACCGGATTATGAGCCATATTGTCGATCATAACTTTCAGTTGGTTGACCTTGATGGTAAGGCTACCCGATGGGCAGTCTGGACCCCCGATTCAATTAACTTCTCCAATAACTGGTGGTATGAAAGAGGGATTAACTCGATGCAGATTCTCGCCTTTCTTAAGGCTGGCCTTCATGTAACCGGGGATCAGAAGTTTGAGAAAGCCTACCAGACGTTAACCCAAAAACATCATTATGCAGAAAATATGGTTCCTCAGAAAATGTATGGTCCGTTTGATATTAATCATTCCGATGATGAACTTGCATTTTTGCCGAATTATACCCTGTTAAGGTATGCCAATGATCCTAAATTACTTCAGACCTATCTAAAGAGTACTCAGCGAAGCTGGAAGGTTGAGCAGCCTGACCGGATTCCGCTTTGGAATATCATTTCAACGGTAGCACTGAAAAAAGACTGCGATCTGAAGATTGCCCTCGAAGAACTTCAACTGATTCCAATGGATCTGATTACCTGGCGGATGGAGAACAGTCACCGGTGGGATTTGCCACAGGACCAGATGAGCGACCGGTTTGGTAAGGCGCAGGCCATACGCCCCATTCCCACACCCGAACGGGGAGTAACCAAATGGAACAGCAACACCTACATTTATGATTCAGGTTCCGACGGATACGGAGAGGACAATGGAGCATTCTTTCTCCTTCCATATTGGATGGGAAGATATCATCGGTTGTTGATAGAAAAGTGAATTGGCAAAATCTGAGGCAAAATCTGCTTATCGGAAAGTTTGCCCAGATTTTTTTTTATAAGATTAACCATTCCTTGCCCTGATTAATTCACAAATATCCATAATATTTGCCTTGATTAATTCACTATAAGTACTATTTCCGGATATGTGACTTTAAAGGTCAGTTTTTTTTAACGGAATTATCACCATCTTTCTACCTCTCTCCCCATTTTGGATTTGGCTGATTCCCCAGGACATAACTTAATGTACCGCCATTCACAATATCGGTAAAGTATATCCACGATTTCTGAAGCGGTTTACCGTTTAATTTTGCGCTCTGTATATAGATGTTTTCGGGTGTATTGTTTGCTGTTGTAATCATAAAAGATTTTCCCTTGTAGAATTTGGAATCAAGCGAGATCGTTACTTTGCTAAACAGAGGCGCCGTCAGGTCAACCTTTGAGCTGTCGGTTACACCGCCGTTCATTTCAAAGAGTCCCATTGCGGTTATAGCAAACCATCCACCCATTTGACCCTCATCCTCATCACCTTCCCAACCATGGTATGGAGTATCACCATAATAGGAGTTCATAATCGCCCTTGTATATTTCTGGGTGAGCCACGGTTTTCCGGAATAGTTAAAGAGATAAGAGGCTTGCATATTTACTTCATTTCCCTGATTGATATAGTATTCGTATATTTTAGATTGCATCCGGTCGAGGGCATGAGCTGCATACATAAATTTTTCAGATTTTTGAAAACCCTCCTCAAGTCGCTGGTTAAACAAGTCCTTTCCCATGAGCTGCACCACCCCCGGTATGTCATGAGGTACATAGAAACTGTACTGCCAGGCATTCCCCTCACTCCACAACTCCCCAGAAAAGATGTTATTATCTGTTTTCCAGTTCCCTTTTGAATCGCGAGGCATCTGCCATTTTACCTCAGGATTAAACTGGTTCTTCCAATTGTTCGAACGCCTGAGAAAAAATGCATAGTCCTCCGTTTTCCCAAGCGCTTTAGCTAACTGTGCAGTACAGTAGTCGGTAAATGAGTAGTCGAGTGTTCGCGAAGAGCGTCGGGAAACATCGTATGGAACATATCCCAGCTTATCGTAACTATCGAGGAATTCCATCCCGACATTTCCGGTTTTATCCAGCTTCTTTCCCTGCTCCGTTGCGTTATGTTTTGCCGCAGCCCAAAGCTGATTGACATCGTAATTACGGATACCTTTTTGGTAGGCGGCTACCATCAGAGCCATTTCGTGCGTTACCCCCATCACGCGGGTATGTTCAAGGCCTGTCGGTCCGTTGTTTGTCCATCCGGTATGTTTAAAAAGCTCAAGCTGCGTGGTTACCCAGTTATTCATGATGTTGGGGGCAATCAGCGACAATATGGTGTTAAAATTCCAGTAGGTATTCCAGAAAGCGTCGCCGCCATAAATATCCTGACCCTTAGGCAGTTGTTGTATCTCCTCGAAAGGATCGCAGTACCTGCCATCCACGTCGTTCCAGGTCTGTTTGGCAAAACTGCGGTAGAGGTTGGTATAAAATTTCTTTTTATCCTGCTCTCTCCCCTCGACCCTGATTTTAGAAAGTAATTCGTTCCATTTTTTACGGGCAGCTGCAGCTACCTTATCGAAATCCCAACCAAATCCTTCAAGCTCTGCCTTGAGATTTTTACGGGCACCCTCCTGATCAACCAGTGAGAGGCCCACCTTTAACATTACCTGCTCTCCCTTTTTAATCTTATAATTTACAAAAGCAGCAACATCACCGGCGCCACTTATTTGTGAGGCTTTTTCAATGATCGAATCATTGACCCATCCCCCCATACTTTCAAATGGCTTACTAAACTGAACAGAAAAGTAAAGTACATATTCCTGATTCTTAGTCGCTGGCACAATGGTGTTGGCATAACCCTCAATCAACGTATCGTTTACCATAATTATCCTTGCATCACGGATTTCTGCCTGATCCTCTGCCGGGAAAAGGAGATCGAGTATAATCCGGGCCTCCCCGGCTTTATTGAAGGTGTATTTATGAAAACCGCAACGCGTGGTAGCCGTCATTTCAGCTTTACAATTGGCATCGTAAAGGAAGCAGGAGTAATATCCGGGGGAGGCTTTCTCTGTCGATTTCTCAATACGGGAGTGATACCCTGCGCTTGCTCCTCTGTAAGGCCGGTCGGGTGCCCCATCCTCTTTTGTAAAATCCTGCATTGCCGGCATCACCCGTAATCCCGACATGGTCCAGGCATGGATGTGGCTGAATCCGGATACATTCATTATGGAATACTCATAACCACCCATCCATCCGGAAGCCTGATTGTCGGGACCCAACTCCACCATCCCGTAAGGAACTGATGCATAAGGACCAAGCATCCATCTTGAATTGGAAGTGCCTATAAACAAATCTACATAATCGACCGGTTCTTTTGATGATTTGGAAGAGGAAGCATAAACCGCAGGGCCGAACAGGTATAACAGTATCAGGAGTCGGATCGTTTTCATTTTGAAAATTTTTTCAATGCCTAAAGGATAAGCGATCAAAGATACAAAATTAGCAACTTCAATAAATGAGGTGGATAAGAGTATAAAGTACCGGAGCGAAAGTTCAGCGTTTGTTATTTCTCTAATTCAGACAATGAAACCTCCTTATGCATGATTCCCTGGTAAGGATTGTTAGGTCCGGCTTCAAATAAACTGGCAATATTCCCGTTCCCCATTTTGGTTAAGTCTGAATAAGCAGAGGGTCCGGCATAGAGTACCTTACTTCGTGCCCAGGTTGACCCTTCGTCCAAACTCAACCTGAGGGTCATATTTTGCCGTTTATCCATATCAGCGGGATTAAGAAAGAGCAAACTACCCTTTATTTTTCCGGAGCTGGGAATACTTAACAAACTACCCTGGCAAATAGGTTCCGGCAATGATTTGTCACTATAGCTATCACCCCAGGTTATTCCTCCGTCATTGCTCAATGAAACTTTTCTTGCTTTCTGACTACGGTCATAATTTCGCATATTGAGCATCAGTTTTCCGTCAGAAAGCTCGGCTACGGTACATTCATTCACCTTATCCTGAGGAGTTGATCCGCCAAGTATCCATGATTTGCCATGATCATCGGAATAGATGATATGAGAGAAATATTTGTTTGTGACAGCTTCAATATGATCGCATGGAATCACAAGTCTACCGGCCTTTGGCCCTGTCTCCATCTGAATACCGTGGCATGGACCTGTGGCATACCAGGTCCAGTTATTTAATTTGACTGCCTTTGTGATCTCCTGAGGAACAGTCCATGTTTTACCATCATCAGCAGATGAGGTAACATAAACGCGGCGCGTATCCTTGCTGGTCTGGTTGATGATGCCCGATTCATGATCATAACCAAGGTTCCAGGTGCTAAGGAGGAAAATGACTCCGGTACTCCTATCCACCACAGGCGCAGGATTCCCGCATACATTGGCTCCATCATCCCGAATAACCAGGAGGCTGCTCCAGGTTTTGCCGTTGTCTTCTGATCTCTTCAATACAAGGTCTATGTCGCCCGTATCTGATGATCCATTTTTCCTTCCTTCCGCAAAGGCAAGCAGCGTACCTTTTGTTGAAGTGACAATGGCAGGTATCCTGAATGTTGCATAACCCTCCTTCCCGCTTTCAAATAAGTATTCCGGGTGTTTCACCTCCAGTTTATTTACTGGTGTTGTTTTACAGCCAATCAAGGTAAACAGCGCCAGGAAGCATTTGAAGAAGATTAAAATTAATTTTTTCATATCTCTGATTTATAAATTCCGGTGATGATTCAAAAATACAAAATAAACAGTTTCAGTCAGGCTGAACTCCAGGGGAATAATCAGGTTCAAAGGCAGCAAGACAAATAACTATTTTTACATAATATCATCAATGCAGACTTGTGCAGCTTTCTTTTCCCCACAAAATCAAATCCACCTTTAAATCACTGTTCAATTG
>Ga0118677_10008291_pt1 | contig 16707 bp, 16 predicted proteins | sample AliMusrvi5mmetaG_FD_86154 | JGI IMG/M metagenome (GOLD analysis project Ga0118677, IMG submission 86154) | reverse complement strand
GCCGCTGGCGGTTCCTGTCAGGGATGCGGGCTGGTTTTTGCCGGCTTTGGTGAAGCGTTCCCAGGAGTTGGCCTTGGGCTGCGCCAGGGCTTCTTGCTGGACGGCGTGGAGCTGCCCCTTGAGTTTGCGCACCGAGGGGGGGAGGCGCAGTTGGGGTTTGACAAAGAGGGATTGGACAAACCCGGTGAGCACCACGAACAGGATCAGGGCTGCAAACAGGCCAAAGGTGCGCAGGCGCGGCCACCGTTTTCCGGCGGGGTCATGAAAAACAAAAGGGTTTTCCGGGGCTTCAGGCATTTAGCGGGGGAAATCGAAAGAAGGTTTCTGCGGCGAGGCTGGTTGCCTGCGCGACGTGCTGGAGGGTTTGGCCACGAAGCTGGGCGATCTTTTCGGCGGTCAGACGCGTGTGCGCCGGTTCGCAACGCTTGCCCCGGAAGGGGGTGGGGGCGAGGTAGGGGCAATCGGTTTCCACCATGTAGGCGCCATCGGGAACCGCAGTGGCGGAGGCCTGCACCGCTTCGGCGTTTTTGAAGGTGACGATGCCGGTAAAGGAGACGAGGTGACCGAGGGCGAGGAGCGCGGCGGCGGTTTCCGGAAGGCCTCCAAAGCAGTGGAAGACGGCCCGGAGCTTGCCCTGCCAGGGGGCAAGGAGGGCGAGCGTATCCTCCATGCAGTCACCGCGCTGGTGGATGACGACGTTGAGGCCGAGTTCCGCAGCCAGGGCGAGTTGCTGCGTAAAAAGCGACGCTTGGGCGGTTTTCTCCGCGTCGGCTCCCGTGGCGGGCAGCCGGTAATAGTCGAGCCCGGTTTCCCCGACGGCGACCACGCGCGGGCTTTGGGCCAGCTTGCGCAGGGCATCCATGGCGCCCGGTTCCGCTTTCACGGCGGAGTTCGGGTGGATGCCGATGGCGGCAAAAAGGGCCGGATGGCTTTCCGCGAGCGCCACGGCACGGCGGCTGCTTTCCACCGAGGTGCCGATGGTGATGATGCGTGTCACGCCCGCCTCCGCCGCCCGGGTAAGCACGGCGTCGAGTTCCCCTTCAAAATCCGGGAAATCGAGATGGGCGTGGGTGTCAATGAGCATGAAGGCTGGGCGCTAAAGATTGGACTGCTGCCGAATCTAACCGTTCAGACGCTGTTGAGCCATAGGAAATTGGATGGCAAAAAAGCGAGCTGATGCGTACGCCCCTACTTGGAATGAAAAAAAGCGATTGCAAGGAGGATGAGCGTGATGAGCGCGCCTGCGGCGATCAGGACTGGCGTCCAGTCGAAGCTCTTGTAAATGAGCGCGTTCGTGTTCACGGTGGCCTCCAGTTCGCCGAAGTGATATGTATTGAGGATGCGCCCCTCGGCGAGGAGGTTCACTTCCGCAAATTTCTTGTTGAAGAAGATGCGGTCTGTCTGTTGCAGATCCTTAATCGCCTCGGTCATTCCCACCGCCCCATCCGGGAAGAAAAACCGGAGTCTCTTTCCGCCCTCTGCCAGTTCCACGGTGGCCGCCACGCCGGAATCCGAAATGCCGAATACCAGGGGAATGGGGATGAGGAAGCGGTATTCGAGTTTCCCGGGGCGGGCGAGGACGATTACAACGCGCTCTTGGAGCCTGAAAATGGCGCAGACCCAGCGGCCATTGGGGGAGTATTGGAGCTCATTGGTCATGTGCCCTTCGTATTCCATCCACCACTCGTCGGTCGTGGGGTCTTTGGCCAGTTTCGGTCTAGCGATTTTTTTTGCCATACGCTCTGAGGGGTTCCGTGCGTTTTTAGAGTGAAAATTTCCGGTTGTCTACCACTGGATGACGGAACTGGCCCAAGTCAGGCCGCCGCCGAAGACGACGAGCAGGATGTAGTCGCCCTGTTTCATGCGGCCGGTGCGGTTGGCCTCGTCCAGGGCGATGGCGACGGCCGCCGCGCTGGTGTTGCCGTAGCGTTCGAGGTTGACGAAGACGCGGTCTGCGCCGATGCCCAGGCGGCTGCCGATGGCCTCGATGATGCGCATGTTGGCCTGGTGGGGGATGACGCACGTGAGGTCTTTGGTGGTCAGCCCGGCGGTTTCCAGTGCGTTGTTAGCCGCGCCGACCATGGCGGTGACGGCCTGCTTGTAGACGTCCTTGCCGGACATCTTGATGGTGTTGTGACGTTCGTCGATGTTTTCCTTGGTCACGGGCAAGCGGCTGCCGCCCCCGGGCATGTGAAGGATTTCGCCGAAATCGCCGTCCGCTCCCATGGTGGTGTGGATGATGCCGTGGGAGCCGGGCCGGTGGCGCAGGACGGCTGCGCCAGCGCCGTCGCCAAAAAGGACGCAGGTGTTGCGGTCTGTCCAATCAACGATGCCGCTGAGTTTCTCCGCGCCGATGACAAGGACGGTGTTGCAGGCGCGGCTGGAGATGAATTGTTGGGCGATTTCCATCCCGTAAAGGAAGCCCGAGCAGGCGGCAGAAAGGTCGAAGCAGATGGCCTTCTTCGCGCCGATGAGCTTTTGGACAAGGCAGGCGGTGTTCGGGAAGGCCATGTCCGGGGTGATGGTGCCGACGATGATCATGTCGATCTCTTCGCCGGTGACGCCGGCTTGTTTCATCGCGGACAGGGCGGCCTTTGCTGCCATGTCGCTGGTGGCTTCGCCGGGCGCGGCGATGCGTCGCTCCTTGATCCCCGTGCGGGTCACGATCCACTCGTCATTGGTATCGACGAGTTTTTCGAGCGCCGCGTTGGTGAGGATTTTTTCGGGAACGTAACTGCCGGTTCCGATGATGGAGACGGTGCGCTTGGGCTTATGCAGGCGCGTGGTGCGAGGCTGCTGCTTGTTCATTATAGCGTTGGATGTGCTCCACAATGTGCGGATTCACTTGGTGGGAGATGGATTGGACGGCCATGCGGATGGCGTTTTTGACGGCGACGGGCGAGCTGCCGCCGTGGCCGATGATGCAGACGCCGTTGATGCCAAGCAGGGGCATGCCGCCATACTCGTCGGCGCTGGTTTTTTTGCGGATCGTTTGGAACGCGCCTTTGGAAAGAAAGGCGCCGATCTTTCTTACCGGGCTCTTGTAGATTTCGTGCTTGAGCCAGCGGAAGATGGCGTGGGCGATGGCTTCGCTGGTCTTGAGGACGACGTTGCCGGTGAACCCGTCGGCGACGACGACTTCCACGGGGTTGCCAAAGAGGTCGTGGCCTTCGATGTTGCCCCGGAAGTTCAAGTCACTGGCGCGCAGCAACTCGAAGGTTTGCCGGGTGAAGTCGTTGCCTTTTTCGTCTTCGGTGCCGATGGACATGAGCCCCACGCTCGGGTTGTTGTAGCCCAGGACGTGCCGGGAATAGACCGAGCCCATGATGGCGTTTTGCATCATCTGGACGGGGGTGGGGTCTGTATTCGCCCCGGCGTCGATGAGGACGAAGAGGTTTTTTTCGGTGGGCATCGTCGCGGCGATGCCGGGGCGTTCGACGCCCGGCAGCGTGCGCAGCTTGATGGTGGTGGCGGCGACACACGCGCCGGTGTGCCCGGCGCTCACCACGGCTTCGGCCTCGCCGCTTTTGACGAGGTCCACAGCCCGGGCGATGGAGGAGTCCTTCTTGCGGCGCACGGCGTCGATGGCGTGATCGCTCATCTCCACCACCTGCGTGCAATGGACGATCTCAATGCGTCGGTCGTTGCAGCCTGCTTTTTTCAGCTCGGCTTCCAGACGCGCGGCGTCCCCCGTGAGGTAAAGGCGGGAAATCTCGGGAAACTCGCCCAGTGCCAGCGCGGCGCCTTCAACGAGTTTCTGCGGTCCCTCGTCGTGGCCCATGGCGTCGAGTGCGATTTTCATAAGCTCACTGCAAATCCGGCGAGAAAAAGACAGCCGCCCCGCGCATCCGCGAGGCGGCTGAATTTTAAAGTGCCCGGGCCGGCTAGGCGGCCTCGACGGTGACGACTTGGCGCCCTTTGTAGTAGCCGCAGGAGGGGCAGGCGGTGTGCGAGCGGATGGTGCTGCCGCACTGGCCGCATTTCGCGAGTGTGTCAGCATGCCAGCGGTTGGCGGCTTTGCGGGTGCGCAGGCGCATCTTCGATGTTTTACGTTTTGGGACTCCCATATCGGTCTAATTCTTTCGGTCTGTTTCTGTCAGTCTTTCGGTTTCGCGAGTTGGTCAAGCGTCGCCCAAGGATTTTTTTCTTCAGGCGCCGCCGGCGTTTCCAACTCGTGACTTTTCTCTATTTCCAGCACCCCGGGGCATGCGTTTGCGAGGTTCCAATCGCAGTGCGGGTGGGGCGGCAGGGCGAGGAGAATATCTTCTCTTAGCTCCTCCGTCAAGTCCACTGTCTCGGAAGTGCCAAGCTCGATTTGGATGGCAAAATCCGGCACCTCCAGCGTGCGCTGGAACCGGTTCAGGCAGCGGACGCATTCCATTTCGACCTCGACTTCCAGGCTGCCTGTGGCAAAGAGCCCGCCCTCGGAAAGGCCTACGTCCAGCGCGTAGCGGACGGGGCTCAGCGCGCGGTACAACTCGTCCTGCAATCCGAGAATGTCGTGTTTTTCCTCGCCTTCGAGGTGAAGGCCTCCCACGGGGATCTGGTTGGTATGAATTTTCATGGCTCGAACTCCGGACTGGGGTTAGCGGGAATATTTTTCACGCAAAGCCCGGGCAATGCAATCTGGCACAAATGCCCCGATCTCGCCACCGAGCCGCGCGATTTCTTTTACGAGGCGCGAGCTCAGGTAGGTGTATTCCTCCTTTGGCATGAGGAACATTGTTTCGACGTTGTCATCGAGCTTGCGGTTCATCAGCGCCATTTGGAACTCGTATTCGAAATCCGACACGGCCCGCAGACCGCGGATGATGACCTGGGCATCGACTTTCTGGACGTAGTGGACCAGGAGCCCTTCGAACTGGGTGACATGCACGTTGGGGTGGTGTTGCACGGCCTTTTTCAAGAGGTGCATGCGCTCCTCAAAGGAAAAGAGGCCTTTCTTGGTCTCGTTGTGGGCGATGGCGACAAGCACCTCATCGTACAGACGGGCGGCCCGCTCGATGACATCGAGGTGGCCGTTGGTGACGGGATCGAAACTGCCAGGGTATACCGCGCGGCGCATGGGGAGAGTTTGAAGGCATGCGAGCCGGTAGGGAAAGAAAAATCATCGCCGGGGCGGTGCTGGGTTTTTTTCTCCCGGACAAAAAAGTTATTGCAAAACGGCCGCAGATCACTAAACTGCCCGCCTTCCTAATTTTATGGCTAAAACGAGCTGGATCGAAAAAGAAAAACGCAAACGCATCACTGTGGCGAAGTACGCCGCCCTGCGCGCTGAACTCAAAGCGAAGGGCGACTACGTCGGCCTGCAGCAGCTTCCCCGCGACGCGAGCCCTGTGCGCCTGGTCAACCGCTGCCGCTTGAGCGGCCGCCGTCACGGGTTCATCCGCCGCTTCCAACTTTCGCGTATCGCCTTCCGTGAGCTGGCCTCCAACGGGATGATCCCCGGGGTGACCAAATCCAGTTGGTAATGCCAACCTTGCCGTAGCGCAAGACGCTCACGGTGACTATCTTATAACCCATTTCCGGCTCGCCGCCTTCCCGCGGCGAGCCGTTCCTTTTTTCCCGCAAGTTCCATGATGAGCACCTTGATTCTGTTGACCGCCGCCCCGGCTCTTGGGATGGAGTGGGAGTCGGCGGATATGCTGTTTTTGAAACTGCTGTGCCTTGCGCTGCTGGTGTTGCTCAACGCGTTTTTTGTCGGCTCGGAGTTTGCGATCGTCAAAGTGCGTTCCACGCAGCTGGAGCCGCTCATCGAGGAGGGGGATGCGCGGGCGAAGCTGGCGGGTGAGATTATCGCGAATCTGGACGCCTATCTCTCGGCGTGCCAGTTGGGGGTGACGCTTTCGAGTCTGGCGCTTGGCTGGTTGGGCGAGCCGTTTCTGGCGCGGATGATCACGCCGCTTTTTTACCAGGCGGGCATTCAAAGCTTCGCGGTCATCCACGGGGTTTCCTTTACGCTGGCGTTTTCCGCCATCACGGTGGCCCACATCGTGGTGGGCGAGCAGGCGCCCAAGATTCTGGCCATCCGGCAGGCGCTCGGGGCCACGCTCTGGGTGGCGCGTCCGTTGCGGCTCTTTTACATTGCGTTCCGGCCGGCCATTACGTTCCTGAACTTCGCCACGAATTTTGTTTTGCAGCGGGTTTTCCGGCTGGAACCGGCGCGGACGCACGAACTCGGCCATAGCGAGGAGGAGTTGCGCGTGATTCTCGCCGAGAGCGAGAAGTCCGAGGAAGTCTCGCCGATGGGCAAGGAGATCCTCATCAACGCGCTCGACCTGCGCCGCCTGGTGGTGCGGGACATCACCACGCCGCGCGGCGAGGTGGTGAGCCTTGATCTGGAGAACTCGTTTGAGGAGAACCTCAAAATCGCCCAGGATTCCCGGCACACCCGGTTTCCTCTTTGCCAGGGGCATCTGGACAACACCATCGGCCTGGTTCACATCAAGGATTTGCTGGTGCTCACGCGGCAGTCCGAGCCGGACCTCACGGCCATCAAGCGCGAGATTTTGCCGGTGCCGGAGATGATGCCGCTGGAGAAGCTCTTGAAGCTCTTTTTGAGCAAGCACGCCCATCTGGCGCTGGTGGTGGACGAATACGGGGGGACGGTGGGCATTGTGACGCTGGACAACGTGATCGAGGAGCTCGTGGGGGCCATCCAGGACGAGTTTGACGTGGAGGATGCGGAGTTCCGCAGGGTGAACGAGGACGAGTTTGTGGTGGAGGGGACGTTCGGGCTGTACGAATTGAACGACGTCGCGGGTCTGGAACTCGAAAGCGCCGACGTGAGCACCATCGGCGGCTACGTCACGCATGTGATCGGCCATCTCCCGCAGCAGGGGGAAAAGGTGATGATGGACGGCTACGAAGTGACGATCACCAAGAGCGACGGGCGCCGCGTCGAGCAACTCCACTTCAAACGCAAACACTGAACCCCGAAAAATGAATATCCCCCCCCCAGAGAATATCTCGCGCCGTTCATTTCTAGGTGCGGCGTCAGTCGCCACCGCTGTTCTGGCCGCCGCCCGGGCAGTTCCCTCAGCCCTCGCCGCTCCCGCGGCCCGGGTGCAAGAAAATCTGGAGCCGGGCACGTTCCCCAAGGATTTTTGGTGGGGCTGTGCAACGGCGGCCTATCAGGTTGAAGGCGCCACCAACGAGGACGGGCGCGCCCCGAGCATCTGGGATACCTTCAGCCGCGAACCCGGCAGGACAGAGAACGGCGACACGGGGGATGTGGCTTCCGACCAATACCACCGCTATGAAGAGGACGCGAAGCTGATGGCCGGGTTGGGCGTCAGGCACTACCGCTTGAGCCTTTCGTGGTCACGGATACTGCCGCAAGGGCGGGGTGCGGTGAACGAGAAAGGCTTGGATTATTACCGGCGGCTGGCCGATGCGCTTGCAAAGCATGGCATCACCCCGCACGCAACCCTCTACCACTGGGATATCCCCCAGGCATTGCAAGACCGCTACGCGGGGTGGCAAAGCCGGGAGGTGGTGAAGGATTTCGGTGATTACGCCACGCTTGTCGCCAAGCGGCTCGGGGACAGGATCACGCACTGGATGACGCTCAATGAGATCGCCAGCTTTGCCTGCGGGGGTTACGCCGTGGGCCGCACCGCGCATCACGCGCCTGGCATCGCCTTGAAGACAAAAAAGGAACACCGGCAGGTGGTTCACCATGCGCTGCTCGCACACGGCACGGCCTGCCAGGCCCTCCGGGCGGCTGCCCCGGGCGCTTGCCACGTTGCGGTTGCCGAAAATTACACCAGCTACGTGCCCGCCATTGAGACCCCGGAGAACATCGAGGCGGCGCGGCGGGCGTTCACCCGTGAGAACAACGGCGCGATCCTCGTCCCCCTGCTGACGGGCCGCTATGATGAGAAGTGGCTGGAGGATCATCGCGCCGAAGCGCCGGACCTCGCCGACGGCGATGAAAAGCTCATCGGCCAGCCGCTGGATGCGCTGGGTTTCAACTGCTACTCGGGCCAGTATGTTCGCGCGGCGGATAATCCCAAGGGCTACGATATCCTTCCGACTTTCGAGGGCTACCCGAAGGGCAACATGCCGTGGTTGAACATCGTGCCCGAATCGATTTACTGGGGCATCCGGTTGGTTGGTGAAGTGGCGGGGCAAAAGAGCCTGCCCATTTTCATCAGTGAAAACGGTTGCGCGGATGGCTGCGAACCCAACGCACGCGGCGAAGTGCTCGATACGGACCGCGTCATGTACTGCCGCGCCTACCTCCGCCAGTTGCAGCGTGCCATCGCCGAGGGCTACCCCGTGGTCGGTTATTTCCCGTGGAGCTTGCTCGATAATTTCGAGTGGGCTTGTGGCTACACCAAGCGCTTCGGCCTCATTCGGGTGGATTACAAGACCCAAACGCGGACGCCCAAACTAAGCTACTCCTGGTATAAAGAGGTCATCCGCCAAAACAGAGTGGTGTAGGAGCTTGGGGGGCATCCTGCCGAAACGCCGGGAAGGCGAAGATTCCTGATGAGAGAAGGGTCCGACAAGATGCGGCCCCCGCGGGCAAGATGCCCGCGCTCCCGGAGCGCCGCGACCGCGCTTGCTTTCGAGCGGGAATACTTCGCGGGCCTACAGCGCGGCCACGATGGCGTCGCCCATTTCCGCAGTGCCCACGCGGCGGGTTCCCTCGGAGTAGATGTCTCCGGTGCGGTATCCCTGGCCGATGACCGTGCGCACGGCGGCGTCGATGGCGTCGGCGGCTTCGGGTTGGCCCAGCGAATAGCGGAGCATCATGGCGGCGGAGAGGATCTGCGCGATGGGGTTGGCGATGCCTTTGCCTGCGATGTCCGGCGCGCTGCCGCCGCTTGGTTCAAAGAGGCCGAAACGCCCGAGGGCGGTTTCCTTTAGGCCGAGGCTGGCGCTCGGGAGCATGCCGAGCGAGCCGGCGATCATGGCCATTTCGTCGCTGAGGATGTCGCCAAAGAGGTTTTCTGCGAGGACCACGTCGAACCCCTTCGGGTTGCGGATCAACTGCATCGCGGCGTTGTCCACGTAGAGGTGGTTGAGCGTGACGTCAGGGTATTGCCTGGCGATTTCGTTGACGGTCTGGCGCCAGAGGACGCCGTTTTCGAGCACGTTGGCTTTGTCAATGGAGGTGAGCCGCTTGCTGCGCCCCTGCGCGGCGCGGAAGGCGACGTGGGCGATGCGCTCGATTTCGCTCTTGCGGTAAACCATCGTATCGACGGCGATCAGTTCGCCGTTTTCCTCGCGCCGGAATTTTGGCTGGCCGAAGTAGAGGCCGCCGGTTAATTCGCGCACGCAAAGCACGTCAAAGCCGCCGGTGATGATGGATTCCTTGACCGGCGAGGCGTGGGTCAAGGCCGGGAAACAGAGCGCGGGGCGCAGGTTGGCGAAGAGGCCGAAATGTTTGCGCAGCGGCAGCAGGGCGGCGCGCTCGGGTTGCTGGTCGGGGGGGAGGGATTCCCACTTCGGGCCGCCGACAGAACCGAACAGTATCGCGTCTGACGCTTTGCAGATATCAACCGTAGTTTGCGGCAGAGCCTTGCCTTCGTTATCAATTCCGGCTCCCCCGACGTTAGCGGAGGTGCGGGTAATGGTGACGTCAAACTTTTTTTCTATCGCATCAAGAACTGTAAGCGCTTCGGCCATAACCTCCGGACCGATGCCGTCGCCCGCCAAAACCGCAATTTTATACGTTTTACCCATAACCCCTCCAATTGTATGCGTCAGTATATCAATCTTTTGATAATAATTTTCAAGACACTGTTTTGTCAAACTAAAAGCACGTGCATACCCTGACTGATCTGCATAATGTATTGATTAACACGTCTCCATCCCGTACAATGTCTTATTTTCGGCGAAGGAGTTCTGTGTGAGCAATCTGTTATTAATCACTGATGTTGCGCGTCTGAGAAAAATTTTCGGCCGTTTGACTGAAGACAGAAATATTCGTCTCCGCGTGGTCAACAACCTCGAAAAGGGCGGAGAAGAGATCGCCATCGAGAAACCTGATGTGGTATTTGTCCAGACCCATTTATCCGGACTTTCCGCCGACATTCTGATCATGCATCTGAAGAAGCAGCTGGGGCGCAAACGGTCCCGGTTCGTACTGCTGGCCTCTCCCGCTCAGACCAGTGATGCAATCCTGAAACCATATCAGGGGTGGCTCGACACTTCGGTCGATGACAGTCAACTCCTTTCCCGACTGCAGCATCTTCTTGCCGCGCTGCTGAACAAACCAAAGAAAATTATTGAGCCGGAGCAGACTGCACCCGTTATTCCGATCACACCGGCCGAGCAGGCACCGTTGCAGGCCAATTCAGCAGATTCTTCCGTAGCCAGAAGCATCTCAGAAGCTGCTCCGACGGAGGCCCCTCCGCAGCCGGCAGAGCCCGAACGGCAACTCCAGATTGTCGCACCGGCTGCTCCTGAACTTTCGCTTGAAGAGCAGGGCATCACGTACGCCCCGCGGCAACGCCTGAAAGTGTACTCCGAATTCAACAGCTCCTTCGACAGTGCGGTGAGCAGCACTCCCGAACCTGAAACGCTCGCACAGGCTACGCCTCCTTTAGCCCATGAATGGATTGCTGAAAATATCGATACCGTTGAAATGAAGCCGGCCCGTTCCAAGCGGGGCACATTTCTTATCTGGCTGGCGCCTGTAATTATTGCGGTGGTGGCCATTACTTTCCTGCAGCAGAACAAGTCAACGCCCAAGGGAGATGCGGTCACCACCAAAACCCTGCCAGCTGTCGCAGTAAAACCGCCTGTGCAGACGCCTCCTCCTGCTGTTACCACTGGTACCGCGGTCCCAGCCGTTCCCGTTGCTCCAGTAGTCCCGGCAGCTCCTGCAGCAGCCCCGGCCAAGACTCCTGCAGTTGCCTCCTCGGTCCCTCCGGCTGTCGCCAAGGACCAGGACCACATGAGTGACAAGGCGGTGATGACTGCAATTGCCGAAAACCGTGGACAGAAAGATGCGGCACCGACGGCAGCGACCGGTGACCGCCCGACAAGCCTGCCTGATTTCATTCCCCGCTATGGCTTCGATAAGAAATATAGCGCCGCAAATCCCGGCTGGGAGCGCTACAAAGGGCAGGTAACCGAATTCAAACTACTGCGTGAAGCCAAGAGTATCAAGGCCATTCAGGTAATTGACCGCGGTGGTAGCGGCATACCGGAATCTTTCTTGAAGGGAGTCCTGCATCAGGTCACGAAAAACCCGACATTCAAGACCGAGGCATCCGAGAAAAAAGAAGGCTATGAAATTCAGCGCGGAAAAATTGCGGATCATATCAAAATTGTCTATTACCGGGACGAAAATGGCGGCAGGTTGCGGGCATTCGTTCTGACCTGGCAATAGAAAAAGACTGCCAGACAACTCTCACAAATATCAGGCAAAACGTTAGTTTCCTTGCAATTTCCTGATGCTCTTTTCAAACATATCCTGAATTTCGTTTTTTGGATGAACGACGCTGTACCAGTAAAATGCGCCGCAGAGCAGGCAAATAATACCGACTAAAAGCAGTAGCAGCAGCCCCTGTTGTACCTTAAGCCGGTGAATCTTTTCCTGTTGGTCCGTATCATCACGCACTTCAATGCTATCAATATACGCGTAGTGCTTATCCGGCGCAGTGAAATTCCTGCTAAAAGGATCGACATCGGTAAAGCCCTTGAACTGTCGTATCCGTTTCAGCTGAATATTGCTGATGTGAGTGTTAATTGCTGAGCGGGCAAACTCATCTATAAAAACAAACTGCATGGCGACGCTGCTGGCCTTGTTTTTTTCAGCGCTGCTGCCGTAATCGGCGAACACCACCCGCGCTATAATATCTATGATCGAGCTGATTGACGGTACGTATGCTTCCAGCAGCACCAATTCATCGATATTGAATTTCTCATTCGTGAAGATACGCAGGCCGCCGCCGCTAATATTGACGGCCAGGGTGGTAACCGCTCCCCAGGATTCGTAGTACTGATTATCGCACGCCACTTCCCGCTGTTCGACATGCGGTGACGTACCCACTTCTGCAGGACTGCCATCCTCTTGAACATTCAGCGCCCTTGCACGCTCTTCACTTCTCAGTTTGATTCTTTGCGCTTCCAAGCGGCGCCGTTCCCTGGCGGCATTTTCCGCTTTACGCAACTTTCGCTGCGTTTCCCACATTTCCTTCACATTGGTGGGATTCTGGTCATACAGGGAATAGAATTTTACGGGAATAAATGCATCGACCCGGTAGAACTCCCTCGATTCCGTAGAAGTTGTTTCGCTGGTGAAACGGAGCAGCAAATCATGCTCATATCCTTTGCTGACAATATATGCCCGACAGGTATATGGCGTGTTATCACGCTGACTTTTTATTGTCAGCACTTGCCCGATGCGCAGCCTTACGCCATCCGGCAGGACATCGCGAGACAACTGCAGCGAAACCAGGTCTTCGTCAATTTCGTTGATTATTGCCCAATCGCGAAACGTTTTGGTGTCAGGCAGAGGAATTTCGACTTCAACCTTCATGCCGGCAAAATATCGATTAGTAATATCCATAAATTTAAGCGCACCTGTTTTGAATCGGCATTGACAACCAATCGTCTAAGCCAGAATAGTATCACACGAGTATGACGGTTACCACCACGCACATTCAATGAGTTCTATAGCCATTCGTTTTTGCATACTGCCCTTACGCACCTCAACCGCGGGCGCGCAGTATTTAAAAAAGCCCCACGGAAATCCGTCGAGCCTTTTCTATTCACTTAAATTATTTTCATACTAACATCAGTTATTTAAAATAATTTGCAAGCTCAGAACCTCTGGCATGAACCTCTTGCAAACTAAAAGGGGTACTCTGATTAGTGAGTGCCACCTCCTGGATATGACCGTATTTAATTGCGTGAATACCTACCTTATTTTACGAACTACCTTTAGCTCTGTCTTGGACTTAGCAACATTTACCTCAGTTTTAGTTTTAGGCTTTGTAGCATTCATTACCCATTCTGCCAGCTTCTGCTGTTCTTTGGTTGCTGGTTTCTCCATGTCCGCGGTACGGATACCTTCTGATTCTGCCCATTCTCTCCCGAATATTGCGACACAATCTCCTTTGGTTAATTTACTCAATGTTTATCTCCTATTGGTTTGATAATATGTCAAGCTGCAAGGGAAGACGCCTGTTTTCTGTCAGTGGTCTTGAGTCCTTGGTAATATCGGGCTTGTTGCCGTACAGATACCGAAGAACAAGGGCATCCACTGACGGAAAAGAAGTGAACTTTGCGTGAGATGCGGTATTTGGATATAGAAAAACCCGCTTTCCTCACAGTCCAAAAACTGTGACAAATACGGGCTCTCTTAGGTCTTTTCAAGTTAACTACTTGAAATTATTTAAGTGGTGCCGAAGACTGGACTCGAACCAGCACACCCTTGCGAGCACAAGAACCTGAATCTTGCGTGTCTACCAATTCCACCACTTCGGCAAGTGAGCTGTCTTCTTATCATCTCCCTGCATATATTGCAAGCAGAAAAAAACACTTTGACCCATAAAACTTGACAAAAACACGTACGAGATGATATCAGAGGGATTCATATTTTTAGATACTATTCGGAGGAATTATCATGGAACGTACTTTCGCAATCATCAAGCCTGATGCAGTAGAACGCAAACTGGCCGGCCAAATCCTGGCAAGAATCGAAGAAAAAGGCTTCAACATCGCTGGCATGAAGAAAATCCAGCTGACCAGAAAACAGGCTGAAGGTTTTTACTACGTACACAGTGAGCGTCCATTTTTTAACGACCTGTGCGCTTTCATGTCCCGCAGCCCGGTGATCGTACTCTGCCTGGAAAAAGAGAATGCCATCGCCGACTGGCGCACCCTGATGGGCGCGACAAACCCTGCAAATGCTGAGGCGGGAACCATCCGCAAGGATTTCGCTATCAACATTGAGGAAAACTCCTCACACGGTTCCGATGCTCCTGAAACTGCTGCTTTCGAAATTCCATATTTCTTCAGCGCTTTGGAACTGGTATAACAATCTGCACCAACTAAGTTCGAAACAGAAAAGGCCCTGCAATGCGGGGCCTTTTCTGTTTCAGTATCTCTTTAGAAAATCAGCTGAAGTGCGTTTCGATTGCTTCCACCATCGAATCAAGAGTGTACACTTCAGGCTCGACCTCCACCTTAAGTCCGAGGTCACGACAGCTCTTTGAGGTAATCGGACCGATAGACGCAACGGTGACTCCCTTTAACATATCCAGCATACGCTCTTCCCCCAGCATGGCCGCAAGATTCAGCACCGTTGAGGACGAAGTAAAGGTAATACAGTCTACCGAACGTTTCTCCAGTGCAAAAAGCGTCTCTGGAGGAAGCCGTTCCGGAAAGACATTGCGATATGCCACCGGACTGTCCACGTGGGCACCCATCCGCTTCAGTTCGCTCGGGATGACGTCGCGAGCCTTGTCGGCCCGGGGAAACAGCACGCGACTGTTGTGCATATCCAGGCGGGAAAATTCGACTACTACACCCTCGGCTTTATAATCTGTCGGAACCAGGTCCGGCCTGATGCCATACGACCGGATCTCATCGGATGTCTTTGGACCAACCGCACAGATTTTGCAGCTGCCCAATGCCCTGGCATCCATTCCCAGTGCTTCCAGGCGCTGAAAAAAGAAACGGACCGCATTGCCCGATGTCAGCACGAGCCAGTCATACCCCGACAAATCACGTATCGCCATGTCAAGCAGTTGCCAGTTTTCCGGCTCCGCAAGGCGTATGGTGGGGCACTCCAGTACGGTTGCCCCGCGCAGTCCCAACTTGGCGGAAAACTCGCCAGCCTGCTCGGCCGCCCTGGTAACAACAACCTTTTTTCCGCACAATGGCCGCGCGTCAAACCACTTCAGCTTTTCCCGCAGAGTCACCACTTCCCCGACGATTGTAACCGCCGGTGGTTTGAAACCGGTCTCTTCTGCCTTGTCAGCGATATCGGCAAGCGTGCCGACCAGCACCTGCTGGCAGGGAGTTGTGGCCCATCGTACCAGCGCTACCGGAGTTTCCGGAGGCCTGCCGTGTTCCATCATGCGCTGCATGTTTTGCCGCAGAGTCGTGATACCCATATAGAACACAACGGTGCCGCCCCCGAGTGAAAGGCGGTCCCAGTCAATGTTCGATTCATTTTTACTCTTGCCTTCCTGTCCGGTAACAAACGCGACCGAAGCGGTAAAATCCCGATGGGTCAACGGGATACCGGCATACGTAGAGGCACCTATTGCGGCAGTGACACCGGGCACAATTTCAAAAGAAATCCCGGCCTCTCGCAACGCTTCACACTCTTCTCCGCCACGGCCGAAGACAAAAGGATCGCCCCCCTTCAAACGGACGACGACCTTTCCCTCTTTCGCTTTATCAATCAATACAGCGTTTATCTCGTCCTGGCCCTGATTGTGCCGACCACCGATTTTGCCGGCATAAATCCGCTCGGCGCTTTCCGGAGCATGGTTCAGGAGCAGTTCGTTGGCCAGATAGTCATAGACCACCACATCTGCCCGCTTCAGGCACTCTACACCGCGCAGCGTAATCAGGGACGGGTCACCGGGACCGGCACCCACCAGATATACAAAGGCGTTATTCACCAATCGACCTCTGATAGACCTCTTCAAGAATCGCTTTGCCACCCTCGGCCAGCAGCTGGTCGGCAAGACGGATACCCAGCTGTTCACACTCGGTGACGCTGCCGGTTATTTCGCCACGCACAGAACGCTGGCCATCAACCGCTGCGATAAATCCAACCAGTCGCAGTTGGCCATCACTGACCGTACCATGGGCGGCAATCGGCACCTGACAACCACCTTCGCACCGTTTGAGCAGAGCGCGTTCGGCCCTGACCGCGTAGCTGGTATCAGCATGGTTAAAGAATGCAATGGTTTCGGTTATGACCGGATCGGCCAAACGGCATTCGATCCCCAGGGCACCCTGGCCAATAGCCGGGATTGAGAGATCCGTATCCAGATATTCACCAACGCTGTCGGTGAAGCCGAGTCGTTTCAGTCCTGCGGCTGCCAGGATGACAGCGTCCAGATTGTCTTCGGTGAGTTTTCTGATACGGGTCTCAACATTACCGCGAATAATGACCATCTGCAGGTCGGGGCGCACTTTCAGGAGCTGTGCCTGACGACGGAGCGCACTGGTGCCGATGCGGGCACCCTGTGGCAGGTCGGCGAATTTCAGATTACGGGAAATTACGGCATCGCGTGGATCTTCACGCTCGGTAATGCAGTGCAGCCCGAGACCTTCAGGAAAGTCGGTCGGGACGTCTTTCATGCTGTGCACCGCAATGTCGATTTCGTCACGCAGCATGGCTTCTTCGATCTCTTTGACAAACAGTCCTTTGCCACCAACCTGTGCCAACGGAACGTCGAGAATTTTATCTCCGATGGTTTTTATCTTGGTCAGGGTAACTTCCATACCGGGATAACGCTTTTCAAGTTCTGACTTTACCCAGTTGGCCTGCCAGAGGGCCAGCTGGCTGGCACGGGTTCCGATGCGTAACTGTTTTGGGGGCATAATGTTCTCCATGTATTTTGATGTGGTTCTAAAGAATCACCGGTATGCGTTTTATCAACTTTATTTCTTCCGGAGTCACGAGCGCCTGATACGCCAGCGCCTCAACTCCGTGTTCCACTGCCAGACGCAGAAGCCGCCCGTACTCCGGATCAATCGCGTCCGCAGGCGAAACCG
>Ga0118677_10008079_pt1 | contig 16709 bp, 14 predicted proteins | sample AliMusrvi5mmetaG_FD_86154 | JGI IMG/M metagenome (GOLD analysis project Ga0118677, IMG submission 86154) | reverse complement strand
GCTTTAGGCTCGTATTGTAAAGGCAACACAGGCTGGCAAAGAGGGCAAGGTGAAAGCCTTGTAGTGGTTGCTAACCCACTCGTTCAGCGGAAAAGCATTATCCCCTATCCGTCAAACGGGTGACCGAAAACCGGGGAAAAAACACTCCCGGAGTTGACTTCAGTGACCTGGAACACATCAAAAGCAAAGACCAATGCGATAGCATCGTTGCAACGGAGAGGCTATAAGCCGCTCCCACTTCGAAGAGTTCTTATTCCGAAAAAGAAGGGCAAAACACGACCGCTCCGTATCCCGACAATGAAAGACCGTACCATGCAGGCTCTTTACCTGGTGGCACTGGAGCCCGTTGCCGAAACTACTGCTGATCGGCACTCCTATGGGTTCCGACCAGAGCGCTCGACAGCAGATGCAGGCGAACAATGTTTCGCCTGTCTCGCCAAGAGAAAAAACGCCCAATGGCTACTTGAGGCGGATATCAAAGCCTGTTTCGATGCGATCAGTCATGAATGGTTATGCCGTAAGATCAAGTGGCGGAAGAAAGACTTGCCGCCCCTGATGCGTGCCCTCATGGATGATCCTTCAGCCAGCGTTGCGTCAGATCAATCGCCTGTTCCTGAGTGAACGGAAGATCTGGAACAATGCGAAATATCGGTTGGAGATCGATGCAATTCTCAGTTGTCATGTTCTTTAATCGGAAACTTGTCAGCGGAAAATGAAGACCAAATACTCCCAGAAAGTCACCCAACAAAGCCCCGCCTTTAGCCACTATATTTGGTACTGTTGGAATATTATTGTTCTCTTTTCTCGCAATGGCATTGGCCCAATCGCGAAGTACGTATGAAGATGAATCACCAAGATAGAAAACCTGCCCATCTACGAGCGCCGAATCTGCTTTCAACAGCGCATCCAACTGAAAAACAAGGTTTCCAACGAAACCATAAGTTTTTTTGATACACGAGTTACCGATATGGAAATACTTCCCCTTCAGCACGTAGTCAAAGAAATTCCTGTATGGCTCTTTGAACCAAGGGCCCCATATTGATGTAGGCCGAACAATCAACCACGAACAACTAATATCACTAGATTGAACCAACTTTTCACCAGCCACTTTACTTTCGCCATAAGCATTTATGGGGCAGTAGTCTTTTTGGGATTGAGGACTGTAACCTACTTTACATACCAACATACTTGAAGCAAAAATAATTCGCCGCAACGATGGGGATTTCTTTGTGGCTACTATCAGGCTACGAACACCCACAACATTGGCAGCATAGTCATCTATATGGCGACCACCCAGATCGGTTCTGGCGCCAAGATGCAACACATAATGAGGATCAAAATCTTCAAAAACAGAGGCCAACGTGATATGGTCGAGAAGGTCGACTTGCTTCCAAACTAATGTATACCCAGAATCAACCGGAGCAGCTATATCTATATTAAGCACTTCGTAGTTACCTTTCCCTAGATAATAGGCAATTACATTTGTTCCAATGAATCCTGACCCACCAGTCACCATCAGTCTTATTTTCTGATCAAGCATGATATAGAGCTATCCATTTTTTATACCTACCAAGATCTGTGAAACCATCCCAGTTTTGAAGCTTAAGAACAGATGGCGGCATTTGTGGCATCGAAGCGTTAATCGTAGGGGTAATTATGAAGAGTGGATTCATAAAATAAGTAGCAAGATGTGCAGGCAAGCTATCCGCTGAAACAACAGCTTCAGCATTTCTTATGAGATCCACTAAAGCAGGAAGACCCCATATCGAAATCTCGTTTTCATGTTTTACATACGCCGAATCGGGAGGGCGAACCCTAACAATAAGGGACTTAATGCCTAAATCAGCATTAGCCTGCAATATGATTGATATAATTCTGTCCGGAATTTGTCTATGCACTTGCCGGCTGTCAGGAAACACTAGTACAGTTGACGGCTTGCTTTCTAAGCGGGCAACAAAGCTTTCAGCATCCAAACCAAAATGGGAACAATACGCAAGATATATATTTTCTTCCCGCGTCCTTAGAGAGCGGGGTAAGTAAGGCAAACAAGCCAGTTGCCACCTAAGGTCCTTAAGAGGGACATAAATCGTATCGTCTCGGGAAACAGAATTCTTGATACCATCACGAAGCAAGTACAGACTACGAATCATAGCTGGAACTTTTGCCCTGCGTGCATTAAAAAGCGAGGGTGGGATATCGGTATTCGGCATATCGAAATACTTGATATTTCCCTGAAAGTCAAGCGCAGAAGCAAGAGGCTTAAGATAGCTTGCTGCAAGTATCGCATTCTCGCAACCCGCATATCGCATAAAGCTACAATCAATAAGGAAATCGCCAAAGGCTAGAGCAGAACAGAACCAATTCATTACAATTCATGGTGAAAATTCATTATCAATAATTCAATCGTATGGAGGAACACTGGCAGCCAGTCGCAATACGGGAATAAAAAGAAGAATAAACCGTGCATATAGAAATAATAGCACGAGGAACAGCAGAAGCAAGCCTACAGGAATAAAAGTCCCAAAAGCAGGAGCAAATATCAGCAGGCAAACCAAGAGACTACGCCCTGTATGTACTTCCGTCTTTAAGAACACTTGCTGCTTAAAGACGTAATGCAAAGCTGTCGCGTAAATGAAAACACCCGGGTTCAGAATGGCTTGGGCCAAAACACCGAAAACGCCGAAATCTGCAAACTCAGAGACACCGCCATAAAAGGCAGGTGTATTACCACTTTCGGCACCTCCAGGATAATAGTGTTCTACAATGTACAAAGCCCCATATACATGAGGTTTTGCCGGAAAAAGTCCTCGCGGAACATACTCCCAAAGCGATGATAATAGGACTTTTCCTCCAAACAAGTCTATGGCACCGCTAAAGTAATCATTATAATATTTAGCTGCGTTCGGATAGTAGTCGAAATATTCAATAATGCTTGACAAATCAATGGAGTCTTGTTGTGAAAAAAAGTTTATTAGCATTACTAAAAATACTACAGGCATACCAAACAAAATCATGCGCTCAATATTCACCGTTCCCAACTTCCATATAATAATCAGATAGAATACAAAAAATAGAAGTAAAAATCCTTTAGACCCTAAAACATAAACAAAAGAAAAATACATAACGCTTACCGCAGTGAAATAACGGCTACTCCTACACGATATACCACGAAAGAAATACGATATTGACAGAAAGCTTAGGGCCCCAGCATAGTAAATACCATTACCCTCACGTTTTGAAATATAAGAGTGGCGTATGTTAGAGAGCCAATCCCATAGACCGCCACTTTTCATGGTAAGTAAAAGAAATGCAACAGTGTACAAGGTAAGGAAAGCCAAAGACAGGACACTGAGCTGATGACGGGAATAATTGCCAAGACGTGGCAATTTGTAAATAGACCGGGACACCAATCGTGTCTTAAGAGCAAATATCAATAATAGAGTAAATATCAACTGTTGCATGTTCGTCATCAGCACAGCAAATTGATAAGGAAAATAAAACATGCCATCGCCCCTGTAAATCTGACCAGCATAAAGTCGGAACAATCCAACAGGTAAGGCGAACAACGTGGCGATACTAACTGGATTGAGCCAATTTAAATTAAGAAATCGCTTACTCCACCATAGTGGCGCAATAAGCAAGGCTGTTGCAAATGCCAAATTACATATATAAAGGATTTCCATGCTAATGGATATGATATGAATAAGGCTTACAATCTTGTACTGCAAAAATATGTAATACTAAACCAAAAAACCATAAGCACACTGGTTTATTTTTTTTATTTGTTAATGATTATTTCATTACCCTAAAAAACTATATTACTGATTCTTACACGCACTGATTTAATTTTATTATTCTATTTCTAGCATCGGATATATACGTCCCCATACGTCCTCAATATTGATATTGTTGATGCATTGTACTTTCCCATCAACTAATGGAAAAGGGCAAGTTCCGGTGCAACCAAAGCATGGAAGACGCTTGTAGATTACTTCATGTCGAAGTTTTTCAGGAATACAGCTTTTAGGGTAAGGGATGAAGCGACCAAAGCTCCCGCCCCACATGACACATACAGTGTGGGTTTTGGTTGCAACAGCGATGTGTATTCCTGCGCTGTCGTTGCCGATGACAAAGCGTGCTCCACGAATGACTTCCGTCAATGCGGGCAGTGAGGTCAAGCCTGCCAGATTCCTTCCTCCAGAGATTTTAGCCAGCTCGTCGCACAATGCCCACTCCGCAGCACTACCCGACACTACGACCTCAAAACCATGGGCAACCAGTTGTTGGGCTACCACGGCATAGCGTTGCAAGGGCCATGCCTTACCTCTCCAGGAGCCGCCAGGAATTATGACGATATACGGCCTCGCTGGCAACTGTAAATCAGAAACACCGGACTGTTCATCGACCGGAAGCGTGCTGATAACGAAATCCAGCGACACGCCTAATGCCCTCACAAAGATTGCGTTAATCTCAAGTTCGTTAGAAACAGTTCTTTGATCATAATAACCACTGGGATCCGTCGTGAGCACCTCTGAATAGCCGAGATTCAGCAGGCATCTCAGCCACCCAGCCAAAAGATGTTTGGAGCGATAGCCTTTGTTAGCAATGCGAATGCATGCGGCAGACGCAAACGCGATTGCGTCATTTCCATCGCAGGGTATGCGGGAATAGGCCGGGACAATGATTGTGCCTAACCGCAATTCTCGGATTGTGCGTAAAATTGAAAGGTGATACCTGAGGCTCTTGGATAATAGGGCAACGTTAACCTCAACGACATGATCGACCTTTAGCAAACTAGCCGCCCAGGGAGCCCACAGTTGGTTGGCGATCAATATCACTTGTTTTTGGTCAGCCTTCAGGTGTGACACTAGCGCCTGTGCGGCTGGCAACCAGACTACAAAATCTCCGATTGCATCCAGCCGAACGATGCCTGTCGCTTTATTTAGGCTGCGCTTGGGAAGCAGCAGTAAATAGATGTCGATCAGCAGCTTGAATAGGATACGTGCATTAGACATATGACTGCAGGGAACCTCTAAAAAGTGACTTTTGATACATGTTTGAAATTGATGATCACCAAAATACTATTCCATACTATCAAAATATTTTTGATGTAGAAATGCCTTGTTTGTTTTAGACTTGACGCCGTTATCACATGACCATTGCATACTGGTCATGTAAAAAGACGGCAATGACTGTTTTTTGGAGCTGTACACAGCGCATCATGTTGTAGGTCAAATTGGTCAAGCCGATTTTTGCTGCTGCTCTGTAAAGACCGATTGACGAATATGCTCAATGCGAGCCCTTGTCTTTGATTTCTGGCGGTTGGACGCTTTCTGTTCATCCGTTAGCGGGTGGTTTTTGAAACCTTTTTCATTGATCTGGCCTGTCATGCCACACCATTCAATACTTTCTTCCTGACCGATATAGGCGCTGACTCCATAAAGTATTTGACCGGCATCGTCTTTATCAATCAAAGTTTCAAGTTCTTGGGAGTCATGAGGTGAGGTACTGCTTACGGCGTATGTCGTGATGAGTTTTGTGGCGCTGTCGATTTTAACATGATTTTTGTAACCATAAAAAACGATGTGGTTCTTTTTGACCCAGCAAGCATCGACATCTTTCTACCGTACCTTATTAGGTTTTTCTTTCCATGCTTCAGGTGTTTTTCCGGCTTTTATTTCTTTGTTTTCCTCACTGGTATTTCGCTGCCGGGGAGCCTCAACAACGCGGGCATCAACAATCTGGCGTGGGCTGGCAAAGATACTTTGGTCATCAAGCGCTTGATTGAAACGATAGATGAGTGGTGCAATAACCTCTTCCAGAATAAGGGTTTCACGAAACTTCCAGATGGTCTTGCTATCAGTTTTACTCTATCACTTGATTTTAAGCCGAGAAAGCGTTTGAAGGTGAGTCTGTCAGTGATCTGATATTCCACTGGTCATCAGAGAGGTTATACAGACTCTGCAAAATAAGAAGTTTAAACATCAAAATCCGATCAAATAGGGGCCGACCTGTATGACCGCTTTTCTGTGGCTTATTGAAGACAATATCAAGAAAAGGTACGAATATTTCCCAATCGATATGTGCTTCAAGTTTGACCAGAGGATCATTGAGTTTGGTAAGTTTTTCAAGCAAAAAATGCTCGTCAAACATGACTAACGGGTTGATGTCTTTCATGATAAAGGACAAGTTGATATTATTGCCTCAATACACGCAATATTACCCTCATTTAATGACACTAACACTCTAATATTTATAATGATATATCATCTCAGATTAAATAGACGTGCCCTATAGAGTATCATATAAATAACTATTGGCAAAAGGTGTTACTTGGGTTAGATCGATTCATTTGCAGGTGTCTCGTGGTCATGTATTCTGAGAATCCCGTTACACGCGATCTCAGCAACAATCTCCAGAAGCGAACCTTAGCAGATCGGAGAAGCAAGGCGTTTTTCGCCAAACCGAGCCCCCCATGGAGAACCACATGCCAAATCAGCATAGAGATTGCTGACGGCGATTGCTTCAAGCGCAAGTGCTTTGCAAGCAAGGCTCCGAAGCCCTGCTCATAGGACTCTGTACGCTGCAAAAAGGCTGGATCAGAGATATTGGTAAACTTGTCGGGGTGGTACAAACAGATGGACGGGGAATAGTGCATGATCCTGCCACGATACAGTAGACGCAACATGAGGTCTGGTCCTTCGCGAGAGCCGAATCGGGTGCCTGGCCCAAAAAAAGGATCAAGCCGTTCCTCAAGGAGAGCTTCACGTCGGTAGAAGGTAGTGAACTCGAGTGAAAGAGTCAGGACATTTCTCATGCGTACGCTTGTTTCCTTTTCAGGCCACTGTGCCATGCTGTCTTGACCACTTGCCTTGTCCTGAGCCTTGCCAGTCAATACAGTACATTCGGGATGCTGTTTGAAAAGAAGGGCCACTGTCTTCAAGGTGTCCGGCATATACTCGCAGTCGTCGTCAACGAAAGTAATTACGTCGCCTTGAGCCTCGTCCAGACCAAGATTACGGGCTAGGTTTGCCGCCTTGAAATCGACATACCGCCATACTAAATGACTGAACGAACTGTTATGCAAAGTGCGGATATCTGCCAAGTAATCGGGCGAGTTCTGGTCCACGACGATTACCTCAAAGTCCTGATAGACTTGGCATCTGAGGCTTTTTAACAATGCTTTTAGCTCAGCTTTTCGGCCAAGGGTGGCGATCACAAGCGAAAACCTCAACGGACGTATCGATAGATGCGATTGAGTATGCGTACCCCGAAAAAATGAGGGTATAGTAGTATTTTGGGAAGTTTGCACATCGGTGCCACGAAAACCCAAAACTCCCAATACTTGCTGAAGTTAGGCTTTAGTTCGCCGAAATGATCTTCTGGCATGTAATTACGAAACCCTTGGTCCTTGCGAGCGAAATAAATCAAAGGTGCAAATAACTCCCGAGCCATACGGCGATTGATCGTGTCGAAATAGCGTGTTGGTAAGCCGCGGTGCTCAAATGCACGGAACAGCACGTTAAAGTTGGTGCCAAAGATCTTACAGAAAGGATATCCACCACTGTTGCCATCATTGTTGATGGCAAGAAGAGCATCGTCAATAAGCAGGTTAGGGTGCCCGGCGAAAAGCGCACCAAATACCCATTGAATCTGGTTGTATCTTGTCCACAAGAACTCATGGATGTCAATGTCAGCCGGAACAAGTGACTTGTTGACGATATTGCCTGTAATAAAAGAAAACATATCGCTCACCTCGTAAAGCATGTTTTCAACATTCTCTGGATTGAATACCTCGTACCGCCCTTTTGTTCGATGTGGGCGGCATGCTTCTACGCTACCTACGTAAGAGAAGGCACATAGATGAATGACTCCGTACTCGCATTCGTTTATCTTCGCTAACAAAGTCGCTAATGCGCCAGGCATAAGTACATCGTCGTCGCCAAAGACCCAAGCATAGGTTGTCGTGCACTCTGCAAAACAATTTGCTATATTGGCATCAGCCCCAATATTTTCCTTGTTACGCATGATCGTAATGTAGGCAGGATACTGCGCCTGAAAATCGGCTGCAATGTCCGCAGTATTGTCTGTAGAGTTATTATCAATAACTAATACTTTGACATAAGGTGCTGCCACAGCAACTTGTGGCATCAGTGTGCTGAGGCATTGACGCAGATATTGACATCTGTTGTAAGTTGGAATCGCTATGGTTAGCAATTGTTTGGTGCTGTTAAAGGTCATATAAATTGATAGGCATTTAAAGACTTTACTGTAATGGTGTAGCAAGTCTTTAATTTTCGAATTTTTATGTAGTGGTGTCTAAAGTATTCTCGAATATGTAACTAGTCTCCAGTCACGCATAAAGAGACCATTGAATAATGGTTATCAAGATTGTGATTAATCGATTATCTATATTCTATACTATACTTTACATGAAATAAGTAAAACAAAGTTATGCGACTTTATACGCGTGACTCGACACTAGTTGTCAATGGGTGAATTGGTTACATTTCATCCATTAGAGTCACCGGACTTTAATAATCTAAAGAATGATGAAGCTTTCGATAATTAGCATATAGAATAATCGTCCATGGAAGTGAGACAAAAATAGTCAATGCTGCATAGGCCGCAATAGCAGCAGTTATGTTGTATTGAGAAAAATAATATACAAATCCCGGCACCAGGATTGCCATTGATATAGAATTGGTGAGCATTGGTTCTTTTTTGAATGCTCGCATATACACTGCAAGAGAATATATAATTGTATTTGCCACGGCAACTACCGCAAGCAATGCCACAATTCTAAAACTTGCAATTCTGCTAAATGGCCTTATATCGTAAGCTTGTAAAACGTAAATAACCATAGATGCTGACATACATAATAATGCTGTATAGAAAATGGAGCTTTTGATTGCCTTGTCGAATGTATTATTAAGTGCTTTCCAGTCTCTTTTTGCTATAAAAGATGGTAAAACTGGGACTTTTGCGGAAATCCAGCTTGTCCCAAGCAAATGCAGAGTTGTGAATATGGTTATAGTTATCCCGATTTTCCCAGCTTCAATAGGCCCTTGGTTAGCAAAAATAATAGGTGTAAATAACGAGAAGATTAAGTATCCACTGGCTGAGCTAATTGCTATCCTCCATTGTAAAGGAAAAATCTCTTTTGCCAAGATAATTTCTGAGTTGTAATTCCTCTCGGAAGCGCTGATTTTGATCGGGTTGTTCTTTTTAATCCATACTGAGATCCCAATTGCGCTAATGGCAGGAAGAATTGCGGAAATCCAAAGTCCAGCGCCAAGCGCTAGTGCACTCCAAATAATAAAATATGCGAGGATGGAAACTGTCAGTCTTAGTTTTGCAACATCACCAATCATATCCAGCCCTTCGAATAAAGCAAGGTGTGAATTTAAGTATAAATTTACCGAAGCAAATAAAACAAGCGCAATCCACTGGGAAAGCAATATGTTTAAACCCTCATTGCTTTTCAAGAAAAAAAAGATTGTGCCAGATATGCTTGCAAAAACAAAAAAGATAATCGATACTAAGATATATCTTCTCTTAATGAAGATCACAATGGCAATTAGTCGAGCAATATTTATTGAAGGACCACTTAATTCTTTTTTTGAATTAAATTTTAAATGGGCATATTCGTGAGCCACATACTGAACAATGATTGAAGTGAATCCCAGTTCGAATAATATCTGCATTCCCGCGAGACTGTTGAAGGTATAATAGTATCCCTGCTCAGTAGGGGATAAGAATATAGGAATTAATATTAATAATACTCCTCCGGCAAATGTGCTCCATCCACGTAAAATAAAGATGTAAAAGGTTGGACTCATAGCAAGTAGGAATTAAAATACCTTTTTGTATAAATACTCATATTCTTGCACATCTAATATTTTTCTCGCATTCCTTAATGCCGGAAGTTTATAAATAAAATTTAGTGATTCTATTGGTGCTACGCAATGATCACCCTCTGGACAAAGCATATGAATTCTATATTTTTCTACATATTGCCTAAAACATCAAAACCGCACAAATCATTAATATAAAAAAAACCATTGCGCAGTTCAGGCCATACTATCTTGTAACTGTTTTAATTTATTTACGTTATAACAAGACCGTAGTGTAAGTCATTATAACTTTACTTCAGTGATTTGAATTGATTTAATATCTGTTGATGTATGTGTTTTGCATAATCAAAAAGATGAGCATGATGCATCTCATACATTTTCGTTATATATTCCGGTGTCTTCAATGCTCAGACAAGAAACTGGTCTTAAGCATTTTTCAATCAAATCATGGAAAATAACTTTGTATCGTTCTTTTAAAACCCTCTGTTATATTTACTTTTGGTTCCCATCCGAGCTTCAAAATTTTGTTGATATCAGGGCAATTGCGTGTTATTTTGCTTTTAAGATAGCCAACCTGATGTATATCATTTTTCATAACAACATCAATTCCGCTTTCAGGGAATAGGCTTACCAGCAAATAAGCTAAATCACGAATACTGATTTCACAATTACTGTTACCGACATTATATGCCTCTGCATTATTGCCATTCAAAAGCACTGTAAAAAATCCGACTGTAGCATCAGATAAATAACAAAAAGCCCGTATGGCTTTACCATCACTATGCATCACAATATCCTGACCATGCACCACATTGGACACGAAATCAGCAAATACACGACCATCATCAAGACGCATTCCTGGGCCATAAGTATGAAAAGGACGAACTATTTTTATTGGTACTTTATACTGATGATACCATGAAACGCACATATTTTCGCCCATACGCTTACTTTCAGCATAACATGACCGCACATTTAATGGATCAACATATCCATACCCTGTTTCAGGTGTAGGAATATTTTTTTCACTAACCTCCCCATAGACTTCCCCGCTACTAAAAAACAGAAATCCTTCGATTTTCTTTGATCGAGCTAATTCTAGGAGATTGAATGTTCCCAAAATATTAGCTGAAAGTGTTCCAACAGGGTCTACGCCATAATATTTAGGACTTGCTTGACTTGCTGCGTGAATAATATAATCTACCGGTTCCTGAACATTGACCGGAACAGATACGTCCTGAGTAATAAAGCGTAAATCGGCTCTTCCTTGATAAACTGCAAATCTCTCTTTTGCGCGCTCATCACTTCGAACAAGGCCTATTACTTTAACTGGTTTAAAATATTGTTTTTCATTTAAGTAGAGAAGGGTCTCAACCATATAAGCTGGCAGAAAACCATTTGCTCCAGAAATTAACACTGTTTTTCCGGCAAACACACTCCAATCCAGAGAAGCCGAAATAATCACATCAAGATCTTTCGCCACAATGTGATTTCTCATAATGGATTGCGGAATATTTGTATTATTATTAGATTCACCATTACTACCAATAAAATGATTATCAATTTTTGATCCTTTCCCTGAACCAGCGAATCGAGCGTTCCACGGCTTTATCAATCGGTACTTTGATTTCAAGACCCAACGTCGAAAACACCAAGCTATTATCTGAGACAAACACAGAGTCGTCCTGGTGCATCTCTTTAATAACAATCTCAGATGTGCTATCGGAGCATCTTTTTACTTTTTCAGCAATATCTCGCAGGGTTATTCCATATTGACTTCCAAGGTTATAGGCTATCCCGGATTTCCCATCTACCAGCATCCGCAGCAGCCAGTAAGCCATATCACTGGGATACATGTAACTCCGAACCGGCATTCCATTACTGATAATGCGAATGGTATTGCCGGTCAACGCGTCCCGGATAAAGTTGTTGATTGCCCAAGGCTTATCAAGCAACTGATACGGTCCGATAAAAGCAAACGGCCGGGCTGTGACTACCGGGAGTTTGAAGGTGCTCCAATATGCGCAGCAAAGTGTTTCGGCATACCGCTTAGCCTCGGGATAGACTGAAGTAATAGAGTTACAGGGAAGGGTTCCGGCAACATCTTCTGTGATGGTACCGATATCACGGCACTGCTGGCCATAGATCTGGCCAGAACTGATATTGACAATATTGTATAAATTCGGAAGCGTCGTGGCCGCATCAAGAATCATGGCAGTTCCTTTGGTAATCGACTCCATCACGGCCAAAGGATTGCTCATGTGCTGCCTGTTGTCTGGAGTGGCGGCTGCGTGAATGATGTAGTTTACTTCAACAGGGATGTCAATAATATTCCTGACATCTGATCTTATCAACCGAATATCTGATCTCTCAGCCAGATGAGGAACCTTATCCTGAAATGCATTGGTATCACGTGCTAAAAGAAAAAGCTGTGTCCCGAAATTATAAGTATCATTGAGGTAGCTTACCAGTTCAGCAATCCATGTGCCGATAAAACCGGTACCACCAGTAACATACACTACACGATTGCGCAACTTATCCAACGCCTTCGGTGAAGAACCGATAACCTCTTGACAGTCAGAGGTGATCATTTCTCGTAAATATTTTTCCATATCAGCCTTGCTTTTTCCTTTTCTGCAATTCCATCGCCACTTCGACAATCTTATCTTCCTCACCGCCGACTACCTTTCGTGCTCCAAGCTCAAAAAAGATATCTCGGGGATCTACACCATACTCTTTCGCTGCAAGAGTTACATGCTTTGCGAAACCAGAGAATACTCCAGCCATGCCACTGACCAGACTGACACTGCTGATATATGGAATATTCTGCATGATCTCTTTTTCGACAATGTCAGCGGCATCGAGCACTTTATAAAGATCAATCCCTGTTTCAATTCCAAGACGCAGGAACATAGCAACGATTACCTCCAGTTGTGCATTGCCAGCACCAGCTCCAAACCCCCGGGCTGTTCCGTCAATCATCTGAGCACCAGCTTCTACGGCAGCAACCGAATTAGCTATAGCCATTCCAAGGTTATTGTGGGCATGAAACCCTACAGGAATTTTTAAATGTGCAGAAAGATGTCCAACCTTCTCTAAAACATCAATGGGAATATACGCCCCAGCCGAATCCATAAGAATAACTGCTTCAGCACCGTAGGATTGCATTTTCAATGCTTCATCAAGCAATACCTCTTTCGAGGCCATGTGGCTCATCGCCAAAACGCCATAGGCCTCCTTTCCCTTTTCACGAGTATAGCTTATGTGTCGCTCTGTAATATCTGCCTCAGTGCAGTGGCTAGCGACACGGACAACATCAACACCGTATTCGAAAGCGAATTTGAGATCTTTGTTGATCGTGGCAAACCCAGGGATAACGTGAATCCCCAAACGAGAATGAACAAGATTTGCCCGAGCGGTCTCAAGCATTTTCCGATCATCGAGCAGACTCAGGCCTACCTGCAATGAAGAGGCTCCAAGCCCGTTGCCGTGTCCAACTTCCACTATGGGAACCCCTGCGGCATCAGCCGCTTTTGCGTAGGCCACAATATGCGCTTCAGTCAGCTGATGACTCAGTGCATGAGAACCATCGCGAAGTGTAACATCACTGATAATGACCTTGCTCATCTCAACCTCTCCCATCTACTTTTGCCATGGCAAATTTTTCAGCAACCGCAATAGCTGCGCAATTAATGATATCGAGATTTCCGGCATAACTAGGTAAAAAATCTCCCATCCCCTTGACCCTTACAGACATAATCACGCGGTTATTTTCATAGGTTGGAGGAATGACCAATTGATAACTGGGAACATACTGACGGATTTTATCAACCATGATCGCAATTCCTTTCTGCAGGGCAGGAAGATCAAGCTGAGGTACCTGGGCATACACTGTAGTTTGCATGTTGATACAGGGCTCAGCGGGATTGAGGTTCAAAATAGCTTTTGACCGGCTGCAACCAGAGAACATCTGTACCCCTTTTTCTGTCGTTTCGATGTATTCATCAAGATTTAGACGAGTCCCCGGTCCGGCGCTTTTGGAGGCAATGGTAGAAACCACTTCAATGTAGTCAACCTGTTTCTGGGTCTGACCAAGAACATAAGCGAGCGGAATAGAGGCTTGCCCCCCACAGGTTATCATATTGACATTGACACCGTCCAGACAACTGTCAAGATTGATGGATGGAATACAGAATGGCCCGAGCTTTGCCGGAGTAAGATCTATAGCGATGATTCCCAAAGCAGCAAGGATCGGGGCATGAATCTGATGACTCAAGGCAGAAGTGCAATCAAAAACAATATCGCAACAATCTGGATTGTCCTGAATTGCTTGAATACCTTTATCGGAGACAGAAACTCCAAGAGTAAGCGCCCTTGATATCCCCTTGGATGCCAGATTACGACCGATGAACATCGAGCACTCAAGCCACGATGAGCGTAACACCTTATATAACAGATCGGTGCCAATGTTACCGCTTCCAAGTATGGCGACCTTGAGTTTTTTTATCGGTTTTTCAGGCATTAAATTGTATCGTAAACACAGTTCTCAGCATACTCTTCTCGCGACAGGAATGGAAACATGTCGTCATAGGGCATAGATATCATAGAACCATCCGGCAAAGCCTTGGAGGCTACCCTCGGAATCAGCAGTTGATTTTCGGGTGTCATCACTTCACAAATCAATGGCCCATGATGTTTTTTGAGACAATCCAAACCTGTGGTTAACTCCTTAGCAGAAGAAATTTTCTGGTAGGCTATGCCATAGGCATGGGCAATCTTTTCCATATCAGGGAAGCTTACTCCCGTCTTGGCGCTCTCTCCGATAAGCCTCCCTTTCATGAAATTGCTCTGTGAATGCCTGATCAACAAGTATCCATTGTTGTTCAGAATAACGATCTTGATCGGCAGTTTGTTATGAACGATGGTTTCCAGTTCCTGAAGGTTCATCTGAATTGATCCATCTCCCGTGATGCAGTAGACATCGCGATCCTGACTGGCCGCGGCAACACCGATAGCACCAGGCATGTATCCCATGGTTGAAAGCCCTCCGGTGATAATATGCCGTTGGCCTCGCTTGACTTTGAAGGCCTGGGCGTGGACATGAAAGCATGAGCCCGTATCCAGAACGAAAATATCCCCTTCATCCATAGCGGACGAGAAGGCGGTCATGAAGTGATAGGAATTGATACCCTCAGTCTCATCAGCATATTCTGGAAGGTCAACGGGATACCGGGATTTCCATTTTCTGGTTTGATCAATCCAGCGCTGATTGCCGAAACAGAAATCACCGAGCTGCAATGACAACAGGCCTATAAACTCACGGGCATCAGCAAGGATGGCTATATCAGGTTTAACGGATGGTTTATCCAGTTCTGCCGGATCAATATCAACAATAACTTTCCGGGCATGAGGTGCGAAATTTTGATAATCATAACCGATAAGACCAACACCTAACCGGCATCCAATTGCAATAAGGAGGTCGGAGTTCTGAATGGTGAAATTCGCCGGGCGATCACCATAGGTACCTGGTCGACCAACGAAAAGCGGATGATCGTCTTCGATCAGATCCATACCAAGACGCGAAGTGAGCACAGGAATATTGGTCGACTTGATTAAGACCTTGATATCTTCCACTGCCCCTGACAACCTCACTCCTGCTCCAAGAAGAAAAACAGGACGGCGACTTGCCTTGATGGCCGCAACAACTTCATTAACTGGAGCTGTCAGTGATGAACTGTTTAGAGCTTGTTGTGGAGGAACAAAACCTTCATGCTCTTCAGGATCAAACATCGCTGCCTGTATATCAATAGGACATTCAATCCAGACTGGCCCAACAGGATGCGACATTGCCAAATAAATACACTTTTCAACCTCGTACCTGACCCGGCTGATATCGTCAAGCATTACAGCATACTTGGTTACCTGCTTGAAAAGAGGAAGAGTATTAAAACCCTGCAACGCAAACTGACGCGGGCCCGTAACTTGGGCTTGTGAAACCTTGGATTGGCCCGCTACGATAATGCAAGGAGATCTGTCTACAAATGCACCGACAACTCCAGTAAGCGTATTCAATGCGGCTGGCCCAGCGGTTACATAGGCAACACCTAATGTGCCAGTATATCGGCCATAGGCTTCGGCTGCCATAGTCGCGGCCTGCTCATGATGACAGCAGACAAATTTTTGCTTTCCATGCTGAAGTAGCGCATCGGTTAAATGCATAATCATTCCTCCGGTAATGAGAAATGCATGTTCAGCACCGGCTCGGTACAGGCTATCAACGAGATAGTCGGCAACTCTCATTTTCATTGTTCTTACAATTTTTATTAAAGTGAAATATTTTGTTACCGGGAAACCGTATCCTGAATAGCCTGAATCATAGACCTAAATAACGTTCAATCGTTGTCGCTACGAACGCTAGCATTTCGCTCGTCAACGCTGGTTGAACGCCTATCCAGAAGGTGTTGTTCATCACATTGTCTGTGTTGGTCAGGTCGCCGCTGATGCGGTAGTTGGCACCCTTCATGTATGGCTGTCGGGTGAGGTTGCCGGCAAACAATAAGCGCGAACCGATTTTATATTCATCCAAATAGGTTAGCAGGTCCAAGCGGGTAATGGGGCTGTTTGGTTTTACGGTGATTGGAAAGCCGAACCACGATGGGTCTGAGTGTTCGGTGGCCTCGGGAAGTTGCAAAAATTCTTCGCAGCTCTTCAATCGGTTTTTGAGATAGGTAAAGTTCTCCTTGCGATCCTGAATAAACTGTGGAGCTTTTTCTAACTGAGCTACGCCACAGGCGGCCTGCATGTCGGTGATTTTGAGGTTGTAGCCCAAGTGACTATAGGTGTATTTGTGGT
>Ga0118677_10008289_pt1 | contig 16713 bp, 6 predicted proteins | sample AliMusrvi5mmetaG_FD_86154 | JGI IMG/M metagenome (GOLD analysis project Ga0118677, IMG submission 86154) | reverse complement strand
GAATACTCCCGGCACCGCACTGAATTTTGGCGCGAGCGTGGTGAATCTCAATGGCACGCTTAACGTCACTGGCGGTGCCGGCAGCAGCCTGACCTGCGGTCCGTTGCCCGCAAACGGCACCATCATCTACAACTCCAGTATTAAAACGACCCTCAACGGCTTCAGTTTCAACAGTCGAGCCATTACTCTCTCGGGCAGCGCGACCGACTGTTCCGTCCCGGGAAATATCACGAACACCGGGACTGCGGGTTCGGCGAACGGAATTACCAAGACCGGCACCGGCACCTGGACGCTGTCGGGGACGAACTCGTTCAACCAAACGTCTGGGGCAGGTGTTACCACGGTTGCGATCAACGCCGGCACGTTGCAGTTTGCCAAAGTGGTGTCGCTCTTTAACGGGGCCACTGCCAGTTGGACACCCGCGAAACTCCCCGTGGCTGCCACTGCCACGCTCGCTCTCAACGTCGGCGGCGCGGGTGAATTCGCTGCCACCGATCTAGCCACATTCCTAGGTGCCTCGTCCAACATGGGCTCAAGCACGGCCACCGCAGGATTTAAGACGGGATCGGCCCTCGGCTTGGATACCACCAATGCCGGCGGCTCGTTCACCCCAAGTGGAGTGTTGACGATGGGCAGCGGCACGGTTGGATTGACCAAACTGGGCTCGGGCAGCCTGATCCTCAATGTCGCCGAAACCTACACCGGCCCCACCCTCGTCAACAACGGCACGCTGCTCGTCAACAGCCCCGGCACCTTGGCCGCTGGCAGCGCTGTGACCGTCAACGGCGGTACCCTCGGCGGCACCGGCACCATCGGTGGCAGCGTGACCGTCGCGGCTGGTGGCAGTGTCGCCCCTGGCGCCTCCGCCGGTTCCGTCGGCACGCTGTTGATCAGCGGCGGCTTCACCCTCTCTGCCATGGCCAACGGTGGCACGGGCAAACTCAACTTCGAGCTAGCCGCCCCGGCCGCCAGCGACAAGATCGCCGTCGCTGGCACGCTGACCATCGGCACCAACGTGCTCGGCTTCAACGACTTCGTCTTTACCAACCTCGGCAGCCTGCAGGCCGGCACTTATACGCTGATCACCAGCGGCGGCATCACGGGCACGCTCGATCCGGCCAACCTCAGCGGCTCGATCGGCACCTTCACCGGCACCCTGCAGCTCAGCGGCAGCAACCTCCAACTGGTGATCGCTCCCGCCGGCTTCGCTTCCTGGCAAGCCAAAAACGGCACCAGCCAAGCAATCAATCTGGACCACGACAACGACGGAGTGCCCAACGGCATCGAGTACTTCATCGGCGGTCCCAACGGCAGCACCACCGGCTTCACCCCGCTACCCGGCGTGACCAACACTGCGGGCGTACGCAGCGTGACCTGGACCAAAGCCGCCGACTATGCGGGTGTTTACGGCACTGATTACTGGGTGGAAACCAGCGACACGCTCGTTGGTACGTGGATCGCCGCAGCCACCAACCCAACCCCCAACACCCCGAACACCGTCACCATCGCCGGCAACAACGTGACCTACACCTTCCCGGCCGGCTCAAAGAACTTTGCCCGCCTCAAAGTCACCGGTCCGTAACCCAAGACCTCAGTGCTCAACCTCGATAAAGGCAATGTTGCGAGCAAGTTGGATTCCCTGAAATCTGACGACACAAGCGGCGCTACGGGGGCAGATTGACGAGGGTTGGTCAGGAGATCGTCGTCAGCGACCTAGACCTTGATCTGGCGCTTTTGGGTCAGACGCAACTCAACCTTGCGTCCACTGCGGTCGAGTAGCGGAGGCTCGCCGGAATTGATCAAACGGGCACCTTGTAGATGATCCGAGACATTTTCGGCGTGAGGTGCATATCTATCCCTAGCGAGGCTGCGCCTCAGGTCCAAGACGCAAGCGGGTGGTCCCGGATTACGATCCGAAGCAGGGCTATGAAATGACGTCAAACCTGGGATTCATTCGGGTTTCGGATCGTTTGAAGTATCTAATTCAATAACTATTCCGTTCTGATTAGCGTATCCTGAAAACCATGTTGAGTCGTTCAATACCAGGGAATACAATATGAAAGACCCTGGGAGTCTTTCAAGTATAGGAAAAATGAAAATACTTCTTGGTTGCGTCATTTTGACATCCCGTCTCGCCTGTGCGGCTCTGGCGGCTGCACCGGGGGGCTTTACTTACGCTGTTGATCCGGTTAGGGGGAATGATGCCAATCCTGCGGGAAAGGCATGGCGAACGTATGCGAAACTCAACACCGTCAAGCTGGCACCCGGCGACACAGTTGTGATTGCTCCTGGCCGGCAGGAAGAAAGTCTTGTTCCTATGGGCAGAGGCACGCTTCAAAAGCCGATCGTGATCCGATTTCTGCCTGGCGTCCACACCATCGGAGTGAAAGGTACGAAACGACTCCCGATGTACGTTTCCAATTCGTGTGATTCTCCGGCGCCCAAGCCGATCGGAATTTTGGTGCAGTGCGTCAATCATCTGCGGTTTGAGGGCGGTGGAGTCGAGGGCCCGGGCAAGACGACACTCCTCTATGACGGTCGGATGGTGCAGGTTTTCAATGATCATTCGGAGGACATTACTTTTACAGGACTGGTATTCGACCTCAAACGTCCGACTGTTTCGGAATTCCACACGCTTGAGGTGGGGGCATCCCATGCGGTGATAGAGATTGCCGAGGGCTCAGAGTATGCCATTGAAAATGGAAAGTTTGTATGGAAAGGCGACTGGAATCCGGGTGCTTTTTGCCAGGAGGCGATTCCGGCAGAAGGTCGTTGCTGGCGTTCCAGGACACCTCGAGGATGGAACGCCCAGGGGCAGGTGGAAGCAACAGCAACCGCTCTCGATGGGCGCAAGGTACGACTCGATTATACGACCGGCGGCAGCGGATTGAATCAAGGCCACCAATATCATTTTCGCAATACGACCCGTGATTCGGTTGGAATTCACAACGCGGAGAGCAAAGACATTGTTTTCCGCGATTGTGATGTCTATGCTCTCACCGGGATGGGTTTCGTAAGCCAGTTTACCGAGAATATCACCTATCAGCGGGTGAACGTCGCTCCGCCCAAAGATTCCATCCGGACATGTGCCGCCTGGGGAGATGTCTTCCAATTTTCCAACTGCAAAGGCGATATTCTGGTGGATTCCTGTCGTCTTTCCGGCATGCAGGATGACGCGATCAACTGCCACGGCACACATCTGCGGATCATCGAGAAACTTGGAACCCATCAAGTGTTGGTGAGGTTCATGCATCCGCAGACTTATGGGTTCGCCGCTTTCTCGCCAGGCGATGAAGTCGCGGTCATCTCTCACTCAAACTTAAGAGAATACGCAAATAACCCGCACCGCATTGTGATAACCTTCGAGAAAAAGTCAGACAAGGATATTCTGCTGACCCTCAATGGTCCTGTTCCAAATTTTGAGAAAGACGATGTCCTCGACAATATCACATGGTATCCGAATCTTACAGCGCGCAAGAATCATGTCAGCATGGATCCCGTACGCGGTTTTCTCGTGACAACGCGTGGCAAGGTGAACATTGAAAGCAATACTTTCCACCGTTGTTCCATGTCGGCCATTCTCATCGAGGATGACGCCGAGGGGTGGTTCGAATCCGGTCCGGTTCGCGATATGCAGATAAGTGGCAACACCTTCCTTGGCTGCGGCATTGATATCAATCCGCAAACCAAGTCGGCGAAACCCGATGAGCCCGTGCATGAGAACATTCGGATCACGGATAACTATTTCGACGGTGCAGGCATGTCCGCCAAAAGTGTCAAGAGGCTGACCGTGACAGGGAACAGTTCACCAGGCGGCCCCATCCCAATTCGCCTTGAGCCCACATGCACCGAGACCAAAGTGGAGAACAATGATAGGAGGAAGCAATAAAAATCGTTTGTGTAAACGTTGGCACATCGCCCACGGAATTATATTGAAGAAATCTCATACAATGAAAAAGAATAAGTTACAAATGTCAGTGTGGATGTGTTCCTTGAATGCCGGTTTGTTGCAAGCTGTCAATTTTCGATTCAACGCAGTGATGGTGCTCGGTGCTCTAACGCTCGGGTTCATGGGCATGATTGGCGGCGTCCTCGCAGCAGATAAGCCGACCGTCCCGCCGGATTTTACCCAAGCCGGCAAGAAGGACGACAGTCATGATTGGTTGCTAGGGCCGACCGGGGCGCGTGGCTGGATATTTTTCCGTCACGATGATCAGACCGCCGCCTCCCGGCAGATCCTCATCACTGCGGTGGATGCGGGTTCGCCAGCGGATGGCATTTTGCATGTCAACGACGTGATTCTGGGCGCTAACGGAAATCCGTTCGCTGACGATGCCCGCAAGTGTCTCGGCCACGCCATTACAGCGGCCGAGGAAAAATCTGGCTTGCTGCGGCTCATCTGCTGGCGCGACGGGAAGACCGCCAGCGTGGATTTGAAGTTATCCGTGCTGGGAGCGTACAGCGACACCGCTCCCTACAACTGCAAGAAGTCCAGAGCAATTTTCGAGCAAGGCTGCCAACTCATTGCGAAGAATGGTTTGAGAGATGTTTCCTTACCCATGGACTTCAACGCGCTGGCACTGCTGGCTAGCGGTAACAAAGAGTACCTTCCCATGCTGGCCGATTACGCCAAGAAAGTAGCGGCTTCATTGCGCCAGGGAATGGGCTGCTGGGACCAAGCTTATGGAAACCTGTTTTTGGCCGAGTATGTTCTTGCCACTGGCGACAAGCCGATGCTCTCCGAACTCAAACGCACCACGATGGAAGCCTCGAACGCCCAGTGCATGAACGGAATGTGGGGGCATAATCCGCCTCTGCCTGACGGCCATTCGGAAGGATACGGTGGCATGAACCAGGTCGGTTTGCCGATGACTCTCTCGCTGGTGTTGGCCCGGAAGGCAGGCGTGATCGAACCCGCTGTGGACAAGGCAATCGATAAGTCGATCCGTCTGCTTCGCTGGTTTGTTAACAAGGGTGCTATTCCTTATGGTGATCACCAGCCATGGTCTTCTCATGAAGACAATGGAAAATGCTCCAGTGCGGCGGTATTGTTTGATATGTTGGATGATCGCGAGGCAGCGGCATTCTTCTCCCGGATGGCCGTCGCCGCTTATGACGAGCGAGAACACGGGCATTGCGGCAATTTCTGGAACATGCTGTGGGCGCTGCCAGGCGCATCTCGCTGTGGGCCGTTGGCCGCTGGTGCATATCTCAAGGAACAAAGCTGGTACTATGAACTGGCCAGAAACTGGAATGGCAGATTTATCTATCAGATGATAGAAAAGGGTGATGAAAACAACAACTATACGGATTGGGACCTGACCGGTGCCTACCTCCTGTCCTATGGGCTTCCACTTAAGAGCCTTTATGTGATCGGAAAGAAGCTGTCTGTGGTACCGCAGTTGAACGCCAAGGAGGTCAAAGATGTTATATCTGCTGGGCGCGACTGCTATCCTCTGGGCGAAAACAACGGCTACTATAAGCGCTCGACCAGCGACCTTCTGGCCGGCCTCTCAAGCTGGTCGCCGGCGATGCGGAAACGCTCGGCCGAAGCTTTGGGAAAGCGCGAAGGGGATTTTCTGCCGACGCTACAGAAGATGCTGGCCGGTGCCGACCGATACAGTCGCTACGGCGCGTGTGAAGCGTTAGGTTGCTTGGGAGCGCGTGCCGACGCGGCTGCGCAATTGTTGCGGACCACGCTGAAAGATCCTGATCTGTGGGTGGTAAGTTTGGCGTGCAATGCCATCTCGCATCTCGGTGCCGATGCACGCAAGGCCAGTGAGAATGAATTACTCGAGCTGGCAGCACGCAAGAATGCGGCCGATCCGCGGGGAATGACACAGCGTGCCGTTTCCGCCGCGCTGTTTGACCCCAATCCCGACTTGCGCCAACCCGGCATCCTGCAACATTCACTGGTGGGTGTTGACCGCAAGTTGTTGTATCCGGCCATGGAGGCGTTGCTGCAAAACGATGACGGTCTTGCCCGCTACGGTCTTGCGCCTTATGTGCAAAAATTGACGGATCGTGATCTGGCGGTCATGTTGCCTGCCATTGTCAAGGCTGTCGAAACCATGTCTCCGACAGACGAGATGTTTGCAGACGGTATTCGCACAGCGGGTCTCGATTTGCTCACCAGTCGGCACATCCGTGAGGGCATGGATCTGTGTGTTTCAACGCTCGAATGGCGATGGGGGCTTCAGTGGGAGAAGCGAATGGAGTATCTGATGCGCTATGGTTCTTACGCGAAGGATGTCCTGCCTCAGTTGCGGAAAAAACGCCCGGACAATTCGCCAGACGGAGCAAAGTCTTTCGATAAGTACATCGCAGCTATCGAAGCGAAAACGGATGCGCCGACGCTGGTGAGTCTGAACGAATTTATCGCCCGCGCATCCGCGAGTGAGGATACTCATACAATCAAATGAAGCAGATGTCTGAGAACTTCACCCCGGCGAATGCGGATACGAAAGCCATGAGATGGAGAGTTGTTGTGACTTTTTGTCTGCTGGTGGTGATTCCAGACCTCGCGTGGAGCGCACCGGAACCCCTGCCTGGTGGTCAACACGTCGTGGCTATTCAGAAAGCCGATGAAGTCACGCTTGCCAATGGAATTGTCTCACTGATAGTAGATGCCAAAAATCGAAATATCTCCGTCACCGATACGGCTAGTGGCGCGGTGATGCTGGACGATGCCTGGGTGGCAGCGGACGGCTGGGGCGGGGAACCGGACAGGAAGGCCAAGCAGGAAAGTTTCAGAAATTGGACGATCACATTGACCGCAGAGCCCGTGGAGGATGCTTTCGGCAAAGGTCAGCGAGTGGTGCTGACGATGACTGAACCAAGGCGGGCGGCATTGCCCACCTATCTTTTTAGCTACGCGCTCTACGGCTATTCCGGTGCGGTGGTTATGGGATTCGGCATACGCAACCAGACGACCCGCGAGTTGCGTCTGATGAGCGCGTCACCGATGAGCGGAGCTGAGCTGATGCCCACAACCACGCTCGAGAACATGCTGACGCTAAACGGTGCGGCGGGAGCGGAGGCAACGCAGGTCAAGGGCGGCTCGGAGCGGATATCACCTAACAGCCTGCTACTAACCTGCACCGTGCGGGGCGGGCGGCGTTCGATTGTCTGGGGCGGTCTTTGTAACAAAGAATTCGGCAAATACGCGTCGCTCGGCAATAAGAGGCTTGGGTTCAGTGTGCAGGATCCCGTGGGGCGCCTGGTGGATGCCGGTCACACGTATTGGGCGGAGGACACGTTTTATTTGGATGTTACGACCACGGACCCCTTCGCAGCAGCGGAGAAGTACGGGCACGCGATGCGCCTAGCCAATCATGCCAAGCCGAATGTGTATGATTTCCCAGTGCTCTGCGGCTGGGCCGTTGGCGCGCTCAGCGGGCTGCCGGATGTGAACAATTCGGTGAAACTGGTGAGCGAGTTGGAAGCAGCACAGAAGGCTGGCGTGACCAAGTACACCAAGGTGGCTATCCGGTTAGAGCCGGATGCATATTGTTATGGGAATGGCGACACGGAGCAGGGCTGGTGGGACGACGCGCATTGGTCACGTTTCGGGCATCTGTTGCCGCCCTACGAAACGTTCGCCAAGTGGTGCGCCGCAATCAAGGAGCGCAACGGGATCCCGTATACGTATTTCCAGGTTGGAATGCCGTCGGACGATTATGCGCGGGCATTTCCCGGGCAGATGTTATTCAACGATATCAGCCGCTTGCAGATCAAACATCCGCATCATCAGCCGTTGGTGAGTTATGATTACACCGACCCGGGTTTCCAGAAGCATCTGCAGGAGGTATGGAGTCGGCTGCGCAAGGATGGGATGCGCGGCATCAAGTTCGATTACCCGGAAACCGGATGGCGTCCAGAGGGCGGATTTGAGAACCGTTATGCCACAACAGCATCCGCATACCGCGAACCGTTCCGCCTGTGTCGTGAAGGATTGGGGCCGGAGGCACTGATAGATGAGCGCAATATTGGCGAGTCAGGGCGCCCATGCCTGGATGTTACCGCGGGTTTGGTGGACTCTCAGCGCGTCTGGGGGGATTCAAATGCGTTTGTTCCGGGCATGATCACGATCGGTGGCTTGCGCTGGTACAAGAATCGCACCGTGTTCGATTATTATCCCGACAGTAAGACGATGCATGATTGTACAAAGGAGATCAGGCAGTCGATGCTGACGATGGTGTATCTAACAAGCGGACGCATTGAGTTGGCCACGTCGTTCACGCTGTTCACGGCGGAAATGACTCACGATTTAACGCGCATGTATCCGGCCTATCGTGAGCCTATCACGGCGCGGCCACTTGATGCCTTCACCGGCGTGGCGGATCCCCGGGTGTACGATCTGGAGTTGACGCCGGAGTGGCATCAGGTCGCGTTGTTCAACAGCGGCACCAAGAGCGACCGAGTGGTCGTGCCGCTGTCCGGTGACCGGACGACCACTGGGGCGATCGGCCTGGACGCAAGCGCGAATTATTATGTATATGATTTCTGGGATGATTCGCTGGTGGGCAAATTCCTCGGTACGGCGAAGGTCGAAAAGATGATCGCTCCATCCGCCTGCGCGATGCTTTCGGTTCGCAAAACCCAGCCAAATCCGCAGGTGCTATCCACCAATCGCCATGTCCTGCAAGGATGGGTGGATTTGTCCAACGTGAAATGGGACGCCTCGACCCGGCAACTGACAGGCACGGCTAAGGTGATTGGTGGCGAAGCGTTTCGCGTTGTGCTGGCCTGCAACGGCTTCACACCTGCTAGTGCGAACACCGCGCGCGGCCGGGCGCACCTGGACACCCACCCGAGTGGTGCCGGTTACGCGACACTCGTGCTCGAAAATTCCGCGACCAGCGAGGCAGCGTGGAGTGTGAAGTTCGATTGAATGCCCTCTCGTGAGTTGGCGCGGATCGCGTTTCGCGGCGCCGCTGAAGTCGGTGGAGCAAATCATGGGATCCAAGGAATTTTGAGATATTGTGTTTCCCCATTTGAGATGATCGGCTGATATCCGTGCAAGATGCGGGTGCAATCAATCGTAGAGGCTTTTGATGAAAATACAAAAACCACGAATGTCAATTCAGGCGCTTTCCAGGTTGGCGGCGATGTTGCCGGTTGTTAGTTCTTTTTACCAATTGGCGCTTGTAGTTGGTGCTCTAGCGCTCGGGTGTGTGGCCACCGCAACCAGCACCCACGCCGCAAAAATCCCCCTTGTTCCCGATCTTACCCAAGGTGGCAAGAAGGACGTCAGCCACGATTGGACGCTGGGATCTACCGGCGCACGCGGCTGGATTTACAGCGGAAATGGCCAAACGGCCGCCTCCCGGCAGATACTTGTTACAGCCGTTGACACTGGATCGCCAGCGGATGGCGTACTGCGCGTCAACGACGTGATTTTGGGTGTGAACGGCAAGGCGTTTGCGGATGACGCCCGCATCCTGTTAGCACGCGCCATCACTGCGGCCGAGGAAAGATCCGGCGTGCTGCGGTTGCTCCGTTGGCGCGACGGGCAGAGCGCCGACGCTGACCTGAAGCTGCCGGTATTGGGTGTCTATAGCGCCACCGCGCCCTACAATTGTCCGAAGTCGAAGGCAATCTTCGAGCAAGGCTGCCGACTCATTGCGAAGGATGGGCTGAAACGCGCCGACATTCCCATCGACCTCAACGCGCTGGCATTGTTGGCTAGCGGCAATAATGAGTATCATCCGATGCTCGCAGACTATGCCAAAAAGGTGGCGGCATCGCTGCATCCTGGCGTGTGGACTTGGTATTACGGTTATGGGAATCTGTTCCTAGCCGAATATGTCCTGGCTACCGGCGATAAGTCAATCCTGCCGGAGCTCAATCGAACCGCGAAGGAATCCACCATAGGACAGAGTGCCGTTGGTACTTGGGGGCACGAGTTCCATGCAACACCGAGTGGTAACTTGAATGGCTATGGTTGCATGAACTTGCCGGGCCTCGTGGTTACCACCGGACTGGTGCTGGCCCGCCAGGCGGGTGTGAAGGATCCAGCAGTGGACCGGGCGATCGACAAGGCTGCTAAATTCCTGCGCTACTATGTCAATAAGGGTGCCATTCCCTATGGTGATCACCAGCCATGGCCCGGCCACGAGGATAATGGGAAATGTTCGGTCGCCGCAGTGCTATTCGACCTGCTAGGCGATCATGAGGCATCGTCGTTTTTCGCCAGGATGGCCACGGCAGGTTATTCCGAGCGGGAACGAGGACACACGGGAAACTTTTTCAATATCCAGTGGGCACTTCCCGGTGTGTCACGCTGTGGTCCGCTGGCTACGGGCGCTTACCTGAAGGAGCAGAGCTGGTATTACGATCTGGCCCGCAACTGGAAAGGCGGTTTTGGTTATCAAGGTTCGCCTGTGGGTGAAGAGGAACATAACAAATACACCGAGTGGGATTGTACGGGTGCCTATCTTCTGACTTATGCGCTGCCTCTTAAAAGTCTATATCTAACTGGCAAGCAGCCCTGCTCGGTGTCCCCATTGAATTCCAAGGAAGTGGAGGATGTCATCGCCGCTGGTAGGGATTACTTTTCGGCCACCGGCAAGAATGGTCTTACCTACGATGGACGCACGAACGACGAGTTGCTCGCCGGCCTGTCGAGCTGGTCGCCCACCGTTCGCAAGCGCTCAGCCCAGACGCTCAGCGGGCGCGAGGGTGATTTTGTGCCGAAGCTACTGAAACTGTTAGCCACTTCTGCTCGCTACACCCGTTACGGTGCTTGCGAGGCGCTGGGCTGCCTGGGTCTGCGGGCCGACGTGGCCGCGCTGCAATTGCGTGCGTTGCTTAAGGATCCAGATCCGTGGATGGAAAGTTTGGCGTGCAACGCCCTTGCGCGTCTTGGCCCGGAGGCCCGCAAGGCTGCGGCTAACGATCTGTTGGTGCTCGCGGCTCGTAAGAACGCGGCTGATCCCCGGGGAATGAGCCAGCGCGCCGTCGCCAATGCACTGTTTGAGCCGTATCCCGGTTCAGGCGGCCCACAGGGTATCCTGGCCGGTTCACTGACGGGAGTTGACCGCCAGTTGCTCTATCCAGCCATACAGTCGGTGTTGGATAATGATGACGGAGCCGCCCGTTTGACACTCGCACGCATTTATGAAAAATTGACTGATCGCGATTTGGCGTCACTCTTACCGGCCATTGTCAAGGCAACCGACAAGTTGGCGCCCAGTGACGAGATGTTTGCCGATGTTATCCGGTTGGCAGGTCTTGATGTGTTGTCGCGCCTGCATATTCGCGAAGGAATGCCGCTGTGTGTTTCAACGATTGAAATGCCGCGATGGGGAGATTTTTCGCGTATTCCGCCTTGTTTGAAATATCTCGTACGCTATGGCAGCCATGCCAAAGTGTTATTGCCGCAACTCCGGGAGATGGCGCATGGAGCATCCAAGGACCGCCAGGAATTCTTCAACAAGAGCATCGCTGAGATCGAAGCGAGTACCGATTCGCCAGCACTGCTGAGTTTGAGGGACTTTATTGCACAGGCATCCGTAAAGGGGGATGGTACGACAAATACGAAGAAGGGAATGCCATGAGTATGATAGGTGAACATGTGAAATACTCGATCATTGCACTAGGTATCGGCCTAGTTTCGCAGACCGCCGGGCAGGCGGCGACTCCAGTCGCCTTCGCCTGGAACTCCCCGGTGGCGGGCAACTGGAGCGATCATGCCAAATGGACGAGTGGCCAGTCAAAGGGAGTGGCTCCGGCCTCTGCGGGCAGGGCGGATTATGCCTTAGGTTTCAGTCAGGCCGGTACCTATAGCGTTACTCATGACTTGAACGCAGGATTTCTGCTCAATACACTGGTTTTTGCCGGAGCTACGGTAACAATAGAAGGCAACAGTCTGGCCTTTGGAGCCAATGGCACCGCGATGCCGCAAATCATCCAGAATGGTGTCAGCGGAGTCACTATCAGAACGCCTATCAGTTTGAATGCCAACCTGACATGCAGCGGCACCGGCACCGGTGGTGCGCTCACGCTGTCAGGTGTGATATCCGGCCCGGGAAGCCTGACCCTGAATGCCGCAGGTTATGGTTTGAAGCTTCTCGTGGATAACACATACAGCGGTGGTACGATCATCCATGCAGGATCTATCCAGATGGAAAAAGTCAATTTTCCCTTTGGGACGGGTCCGGTGAAGGCTGACAGCGGAGCAACTATCAATCTGAATGGGAATGACAATCTGACAAATACATTTCTCCTTAACGGCGCGAAGGTGGTCAATGGCAATAGTTTCTCGGCCAATCTCAATGGCCCGGTCGTTCTGGCGGCTACCTCGAGCATCGACCTAGGGACTACGGGTAACATGAGTATCTCTGGAGTGATCAGTGGGCCGGGCGGCTTGACGAAGGAAGGCACTGCCGGTCCGTTGCGGATCACTGCCAACGCCAACACCTTTGCTGGCACAGTGTCCGTGAATGCCGGTCCGTTGGAGGTGACATCGCTCAACAGTGTCAGCGGTGGCACGCCTGCTAGCAGCCTTGGCGCTCCAAGTACCGTGGCAAATGGCATCATCGCGCTCGGTGCTAACAATACGCCCGGCACGCTGATTTACAGCGGCCCCGGCGAAACCACCGACCGGGTCATCAAGTTGGCTGGCACCACCGGCGGCGCGACGATCAACCAGGCAGGAACCGCCAGCGGTCTGCCTACGACGCGGGGTGTTAGCGGGTTGCTGAAGTTCACCGGCAACACAGTGGCTCCAGGCATAGCTGGCCAAGACAACCGCAAGACGCTGACCTTGACCCACACGATGAGCGCGAAAACGGGGCCGTATGTGGGCCAAGGCGAAATCAGTGGCATCATTGGCGACAGTGTTCTGGGAACCGCTGGGCAATTGGCTACCAGCGTGACCAAGGACGGTCCCGGCATCTGGACTCTATCAGGTGCGAATACCTATACGGGAACTACCAGCATCAAGGCCGGAACTCTGATCCTAACCCGTGCGAAATCCCTGGGCGCTGGAGCCCTAGACATCAGCGCCGGTGCTAAGGCGCAATTGGATTTCATAGGTACGCAGCAGATTGCGGCGCTGTCTTTCAACGCTGGCTCAGCCCAGGCGAACGGCACCTACGGATCCTCGATTTCCCTGGCATCTATCAAGGATGATATCCATTTCGCCGGCCTGGGCACGGTGACGGTCGGTCCCATTGCATCACCCACGATCACCACGTTGGAGCGGACCAGCGGCACAAGCCCGAGCAAGGCGGGTGAAGCAGTGACCTTTACCGCTACTGTCAAGGGAACCGCGCCGAGCGGCAACGTGATCTTTTATGAGGGGTTAAAGGTCATTGGCACCAGCCCGCTGAATGGTTCCTATCAAGCGAATGTTACCACCCGAACCCTAAGCGCCGCGACGCACTCCATCACCGCCCTTTATGTGGGCCATGCCGGCAACCCGCCCTCGGCTTCCGCGGCATTGTCCCAGATTGTGAATGAAACACGTGCCACGACGACCACTACCATGCTCAGTAGTACCAATCCTTCTAACTTCGGCACGCCAGTGACCTTCACCGTCACCGTGAGCGGCAAGGCACCGAGTGGATCGGTCACCTTCTATGATGGCACGACCCCTCTAGGCAGCGCAACCCTGAGCGGCTCCAAGGCCAGCTTCACCACCAGCAGTCTCGCGGTCGGCTGGTGCCGCATCAGCGCCTGTTATGCGGGCGATGCGACCCACCGGCCCAGTGCCTCGACCTCAGTGTGTTTCCAAACCGTGAATCCGCCTGCGGGCAACGGCAAACTCAAGGTATTCATTCTGGCTGGTCAGTCTAACATGGTTGGCAAGGGCAGCGTCGAAACCGGTAGAGACCCTAATAATCTAGCAGGCAAAGCGATCCCCGGTGGGTTGGGCAGCCTCCGGCACATGCTCAACGCCAATCCCAACAAATACGGGTATCTTGCCGATTCGGCCCATCCGATCGCAGGTGGCAGCCCGGGGTGGATCACCCGTCCAGACGTATGGATCACGTATTACGGTGGTGCCAGTTGGGAGCTAACCGAAAAGAATGCGATTCGCAGCGGCAACCTCGATGCAAATTTCGGCGAAAACGCCAAAGACGGGCTTATTGGGCCGGAGTATGGATTTGGATGGGTGGTTGGCAGCCAACTGGCAGATCAGGTGTTGATCATCAAATACTCGCATGGCGGCAGATCTCTGGGGGCTGACTTTCGTCCGCCGAGTTCGGGCGGAACGGTGGGCCCGTGTTATACCGAGATGATAGGGATGGTCCATCAGGCGCTCGAGCATATCGCTGCGCAATTCCCGGCATACACCGGTGGCGGTTATGAACTTGTCGGGTTAGGCTGGCATCAAGGCTGGAATGATCGCATCAGTCCTCCATTTGTGGCGGAATATGAAATAAACATGGTCAATCTTATCAAGGATCTGCGGGCTGAATTTCATGCGCCTAACATGCGGGTCGCCATCGCCAACACAGGTATGGCCAGCGCCGATAGCGACGTGAACGCTAGCAAGCTGATCACAGCGCAGGCGAACGTGGCAGATTCCACCCGGCATCCCGAGTTGGCTGGCACTGTGGCGACGGTTGATACGCGTCCATTTGACTACGGCGAACTCATGGGTGCCAATGACCAGGGATTCCACTGGTACTTCAATGGCGAGAGCTATTTCAATATAGGCGATAGCATGGGCCTGGCCATGATGCGCCTGTTGCAGCCAATGCCGGGACGCTCAGGATCTAACGATAAAACAGGGAAAGGAACACCTTGAGAAACAAGGGGAAGTAATTGATAGAGAAAGGGCTGGGATTATTTGCCGGCGGGTTGGGCTTCCTCGAGCAGGGCGGCGGCGGTGATCTCAACGAAGGACCCGGGAGGGCCGGCGTAATGGATTTTGCGTTGGCCATCCAAGACATAAGCCAAGGGCCAGACGCCGATGCGATACTCGTGTGCCAGTTGGTTTTGAGGGTCGGAGAAATTCGGGAATGTGACGAGATCGGGCTGTTTTTGCATTTCGCGCAAACTTGCGGTCGAGTCGTTGTTAATACCGATGACGGCGAAGGGTTTGCCGGTAAACTTTTTGGTCAAAGTGTTGGCCATTTCGAGCACGTGGGCGGCCTCAGGCACTCCGCTGTTCCAGTACAGCAGGACCACGACTTTACCTGAGTTATTGGATAGTTTCATTGGAATTGAGCCTGAATCCATGCCGCTGAGATCGGGAGCGATCCGTCCTTTTGTTAGGAACCGTATAATATAGAGTTCGTCTTCAGCGAGTTTGGCGACTGAGATGCCGTGAATTTCCACCTCGGCGCTATCGATGATGGCGGCACGCAGCAGAGTGAGACGTTTGGACATCAGGCCGGGATCATCGCCGAGGAATTTAAGACGCATGGCGATGGCGAGGGCCGCGACACCCCGGACCTTATTGTCGGTGTGGTGGGTCTGGATTTTTTCGAGCAAGGCAAGTGCGCGAGGATCGTCGCTGGCGGCAAGGGCGAGGCAGAGCAAGGGAAGCTTGGCGGGCTCGGCAGCCTGGGAGGGAGGGCTCTGCATGTGATAGGTCTCAACTGCCGCGTAGATGGCCTTGATTTCCTCTGCGAAGGTCAAGCTACTGCTGCCATTGGGCTGGGTGCTACGCAGGCTGGAGGCGATGCCCAAGTACCAAGCGGCCGGTTCGAGGGTCCAGGATTCGCGCAGCGCCGGACTGATGACGGCCCACATTTGTTTGGCGGCGGTGGCGGGATCCGGGCGTGCGCTCCATGCCTTGGCGCGTGCATCGGCGGTGGTGGCGCTGCGCAGGTCTTGCGCCCATTGGTCCAGCGAGAGTTGATAGTTTTTTTCCACGCGGGCGGCATCGGCGGGTGCGGCGGTGACGGCGGCGGGCAGAAGCAGCAACAACAAGGCGGCGAAGTGGAATGTGCGGTTCATGGCTCGGAAGATAGCAGGAAAGGATGACGGAAGGGAAACTGAAAAATCGGGAGTGCCGGTCGGCGATTAGCGACGTTGATTGCAAAAGGCGGTGGCAGATTCGCGGGCCCAGAGATCGGCGGCGAGCACAGATGTGAGGGACGAGGACGGCTGGACCTCATGGGCGTCCATCGCAGCGGTCACGCAGGCCCAAATACCGGGAAATGCCAGTTGGCCGCTGCGGAAGGCAGCCACAGCCACCTCATTGGCCGCGTTGAATACCGCCGGCAGGGTGCCGCCGCAAAGACCGGCCCGCCGCGCCAGACCCAGAGCGGGAAAGGCGTCGTCGCGCGGCGCTTCAAACTCCAACTTGGCCAGGGCTGCGAAATCCGGTGCCCGCAGGCCGCCGGCTACCCGCTCCGGCCAAGTCAGCGCGTATTGGATGGGAAAACACATGTCGGTGCGGCTCAGTTGGGCCAGCAGCGATCCATCGCGGAATTCGACCATTGAGTGAATGATGCTTTGCGGGTGTACCAGCACGTCGATGCGATCCATGCCAATGCCAAACAACCAGCGTGCCTCGATCATTTCCAGGCCTTTGTTGAAAAGCGTGGCGGAATCAATGGTAATCTTGGGCCCCATTTCCCAGGTCGGATGGCACAGGGCTTGCGCCGGAGTCACTTGCGCCAAGTCTGCCGCGGGCAGGGTCCTGAACGGTCCTCCAGATGCAGTTAGAATGAGCCGGGCCACCGCCTCCGCCCCGTCTCGCTGGCCGTCCAGGCATTGGAAAATGGCGTTATGTTCGCTATCTACGGG
>Ga0118677_10008288_pt1 | contig 16713 bp, 16 predicted proteins | sample AliMusrvi5mmetaG_FD_86154 | JGI IMG/M metagenome (GOLD analysis project Ga0118677, IMG submission 86154) | reverse complement strand
ATCTCTATCACCTCAATGCCGAGGAGGAACCGGAGAATCCCGATTACCCGAAGATGCCAGGATTCAAGGAAAAGTTCGGCCCGCGCGGCGTGATGAAATGCAAGGCAAGCGACAAGGACGACGCGACCGAGGACCCGCGCTTTGGCCGGGTGGGCAGGCAAACCATCGAGGATACCGGCCCGCTCACCAAGAAACGGATGGAAACCGTGGACGAGGAATTCCTTGGCGCCGCGAAGGATTTCATCAGCCGCAATGCGCAAGCCAAGAAACCGTTCTTCTGCTGGTTCAACTCGACGCGCATGCACATCCACACCCACCTCAAAGCCGAATCGGCGGGTAAGACCGGCCTGGGCATTGCGGCTGACGGCATGGTCGAACACGACGCGATGGTCGGCGAGATCCTCAAACAACTTGACGATCTCGGCATCGCCGACAACACGATCGTGCTCTACACCACTGACAACGGCGCCGAGGAATTTTCCTGGCCCGATGGCGGCACCACTCCGTTCCATGGTGAGAAGAACTCAAGTTGGGAAGGCGGTTACCGCGTTCCCGGAATGATGCGCTGGCCGGGCGTCATCAAGCCGGGCACCGAAGTCAACGCCATCGTGTCGCACGAGGACTGGCTGCCCACCCTGATCGCCGCCGCCGGGGAACCCAATATCAAGGACAAACTGCTAACCGGTTATGAGGCCGCCGGCAAAACCTTCAAGGTCCACCTTGATGGCTACGACCAAGGGCCGTTCCTGGCTGGCAAGGCGGAGGATCCGCGCAAGGAGTTCTTCTATTGGACCGACGACGGCAATCTCGCTGCCGTGCGTTACGAGCGTTGGAAACTGCTGTTTCTGGAACAACGTGCCGAAGGCTTCAAGGTGTGGTCCGAACCCCTGGTGGCGCTGCGCGTGCCGTTGATCGAGGACCTCCGTGCAGACCCCTTCGAACGCGCCGTGGATAGCGCCGAAGGCTATGGCAATTATATCCTCAATCACGCGTTTCTCGCCGTGCCATGCCAGGCCTTCGTCGGCAAACACCTGCAATCCTACCTGGCCTATCCGCCACGCCAGAAAGCGGGCAGCTTCTCCCTCGACCAGGTGCTGGAAAAACTCCAGGAATCCGGCGGCAGCGGCAAACATTGAAACCCCCATGCCGGACCACAATTCGTAACGCCATTTCGACGGGCGGTTCGCAAGAGCCGCCCGCCATTGGCGGTTGAAGAAGTAATCGGAATTCAGCAATCAGTGCTTCGGCAGGCGCTTGTAAGGCCTGCGAAAATAACAAAATACAATTCAGATCCGATGAGCCAGCTCAACCACAAACTCAAGGAAGAGTTCTTTGCGTTGCTGCCGCCGACGATCTTTTTTTTCGTGGCGCTGCATATTGTCGCGTTCGTTCGCGTATTGATGCTGAAGGGAACCGGGATATCCTCGCTTGCATCGGTTTCGGTGGCGGTTGCCGCGATCATTCTGGGCAAAGCGGTGTTGCTCGCGGACATGCTCCCGATCATCAATCGCTTTCCCGACAAACCGCTCATCTACAACGTCGCTTGGAAGACCCTGATCTATCTGCTGCTGGCCTCCCTCATCCACTATCTGGAACATCTGGTTGAATTCTCGCGGCAGGCCGGCAGCTTGGCCGCCGGAAATGAGAAACTTCTGGCAGAAATCGTCTGGCCTCATTTCTGGGCGATCCAGATCATCCTGCTGGTGCTGATCCTCACCTATTGCATGATGCACGAACTAGCGCGCGTGATCGGCAGGGATAGAATCCTGCAAATCTTCTTCGGACCGATGGCAACGCCCCGCCTCTGAGCACGGCGCCATTGCCCCGCCTCACGACTTCAACCGCCCTCATCGTCGCAATCGACAATCCGACTAACCATCAAATGAACCAAACAAGAACAATGAAATCCATCCAGACATCATCACTAACTGCACTTGCGCTCGTCGCGACCTCACTGTTGCCGCTTGCTGCGGCGGAAACCAATGCCGATCAACTGCTGCGCCAAATGTCGGCGAGACTCGCAGCCGCGCAGAGTTTCACCTTTCAGGCGACGCGCGAGCTCGATCCGGCCTTGGTCGAGGGGCTTAGCGTGCCGGAGAAGGCCAACATCGCCGTTGCCGTGCAGCGGCCTAATAAAATAGCTGCCCGCGCCAAGAGCAATCTCGGCGTGCGGCGCTTCATCGCCGACGGGCGCTCCCTCGCAATCGTCGATGAAAAGAATAACCTCTACTCGCGGGTGCCGATGCGCACGACCATCGACGGACTCGTCGAGCAACTTGACCAGAACTACGGATTCATGCCACCACTCGCCGAATTCGCACTCAGTGATCCTTACAAGGAATTCCGACGCCAGGCAAAAACAGTCACTTATGTCGGGCTGGCCAAGACTTCAGGGGGCTTCCTCGGCTTGGGGGGTGTCGAGTGCCATCGCCTGGCGCTCAAAGGCAAGGAGGCCGATGCGGAGTTGTGGATCGCGGTGAGTGATCAATTGCCACGCAAGCTGATCGCGACGTTCCATCGCCCCGGCCAGCCGCAAGTGCGCATCGCCTTCTCCAAGTGGAATCTCGCGGCACCCGCCAGCCCTGCGACTTTCACCTTCACTCCGCCCCAACGCTCCGAGCAAATCGAAATGTGGACCAGCGCCAAAATGCAGACCGCGGGCAAGCGCTAGATTCCATATCGCAAGATCTCAATCTCAAGTATCGAATCACAAACCTCAAATCAAGAATTCAAAACGAATTACCGAATGAAAATCACACTTCACCTGTCACACGCGTTGTTCGCCGGAGCGGCCCTTCTTCTAACCGCCCAATTCGCCGACGCACGGGCCTACGGTGTTAGCAGCGCCCCAGCCGGACGCGGCACCAGCTACACCACCCCGCGCGGTGGATCGGCCTACGTGGGACCCCACGGGGCTGCCGCCCAGGGGGCCAACGGCAGAACCGCCGTGGCCACCGATCGCGGCGCGGCCGCGGTCGGCCCGCGCGGAGCGGTTGCGACGACCCGTCCGGTTCCAGGACAACTGCCCGCCTATGGTCCATCAAGAACGGTTGTCGCCACCAAGGCGACTGTCGTGGTGGCGCCGCTGCCCTCCGGCTACATCCGCGTGGTGCCTACCGGCTACACCACGGTCGTGTATGGTGGCTATACCTGCCGCTATGTCGGGGGCATCTTCTATCGTCCCGTGATGTATCAGGGCACCACGGTCTATGTCGTGGTGAGGTGACTTACCGAGTCAAGCAATCGGTTATCCTGCTTCGATACTCTATGCGGGGACAAATCAGTTAACCTCGGAGAATACCTTGACGCCATGCCCGCCGAACCGTTTGAGGCGTTCACCTTCCTGCCCGCTGGCGCGGCCGTTTATCAGCTCGGCCAGTTCGGCACCGCGGCGAGGAAACCCAAGGACCTTGATGTGAAGCCGTAAGGCGGTTAGGCATCACGAAAATTCAAGCAGGAGCGAGCGGAAAACGCCATCAAGGGGGACCAACGACATGATTGAAACACCGATGCAAATCAGCCGCAGGCCATTATGGTTTGTAACGGCTGGCTGGCTGTTCACCGTTGCCCTCTTGCTCGGGCTGGCGTGGAGCGCCTGGAGTTCCTATCGGGCGCTTGATGCCTCGATTCGGCGCAGCTTTGAGATTCAGGAGCTGCGGGGTCGGATCGTTTATCTGGACGAAGTGCTGACGATGTCGGCGCGCATGGCGGCGGCCACCGGCGATCTGAGTTGGGAGAAGCGGTACAACGAGAATCTGCCGCTCATCTTCAAGGCGATTGACCAGGCCATGGCAATCCTTCCTGACTTTCAGGGCTTGAAGGAGACGGATACGGCCAACGCGGAGTTGGCGCGGCTTGAGGCGGAAACCTTTCAACAGCTTCATGCAGGCAACGACGAAAGGGCCAAGGCACTGCTGTTTGGCGCGGATTACGTTCGCAACAAGAAGATCTATGCACAGGGGATGGAGTCGCTGGGCCGGGAACTACAGCACGCGGCCGAGGCCACGACCGATGTTCAGAAGCGTCGGGCGTTGTTTCACGTGGTCGCCGCCGCCGGGGGCATTCCACCGCTGATTACCGGCTGGCTGATAGTGTTGAGTGTCCTGCGGCGTTGGCGGCAGGAGCTTCTAACAAACCAGCGGCGCCTCATCGAGTCGAACCGCGACTTGGACGCCAAGGTCGCCACCCGCACCAACCAACTCGCGGAGCACGCCTCCGAGCTTGAGGGACTGAATCGGCGCTCGCAAGAACGCGCCACTTTGGAGGCCAGTCTTGCCGCGCTCAACAGCAACCTGCACGGGAACGTCACCGTAGCCCAGGTGGCAGAAAACGGGTTGGCAGGTGTGATCGAGTATCTCGGAGCGCCCATGGGTGCGGTCTTCGTCCTTGGCGCGGACGGGGCGCTCCACCGGCTCGCGGCCCATGCGTATCCGGATGATTCGGCCCTTGCAAAATCGTTTGCCATCGGCACCGGCATTGTCGGCCAGGCGGCGCAATCGCGGCGGCCGATTTTCAGCATTCCCGACCAAGAAAGCCTCCGGGTGCACTTCGGCTTTGGGGCTGTGCCGCCAGCCCATGTGCTTGCCTGCCCCCTCTCGGCAAATGAGACGGTGCTGGGGGTGATGGAACTGTGTCTGTTCAAACCGTTGACCGAAACCGAATCTGCCTGGGTGCAAAGAGTCGCGGAGACTGTGGCCAATGCACTCCGCTTTGCCATGGAGCGGGAGGAACGAAGGCAGGCCGAGGAGCGCACGCGGCTCATTCTCGAATCGAGCGCCGAAGGCATCTTCGGCACCGACACCGAGGGCACCATCACGTTCGTGAATCCCGCTGCGTGCCGCATGCTCGGTTTCAGCGCGGAGGAACTCATCGGCCGGCCGTCCCATGCCACGTTCTACCATCACCGGCTCGACGGCAGCGACTATCCGAAGGAACAATGTCCCATGTTCGCCGCCTACAAGTCCGGCAAGGCCAGCCGCATTGATGATGAGTGGCTCTGGCGCAAGGACGGCTCGGGCCTGCCTGTGGAATATGGCGCGACGCCGATTCGCAAGGACGGCGCGGTGTTAGGCTCGGTGGTCAGCTTCACGGATATCACTCTGCGCAAGCAGCAGGAAAAGGAACTTCTCGCGGCCAAGGCCAACGCCGAGGAGGCCACGCAAATGAAGTCCATGTTCCTGGCGAACATGAGCCACGAAATCCGCACGCCGATGAACGCCATTATCGGCCTGTCCCACCTTGCGCTCAAAACGCCCCTCAACGCCAAGCAGCGCGATTACGTCAGCAAAGTCCACAACGCCGGCACCTCGCTGCTGAGCATCATCAATGACATTTTGGATTTCTCCAAGATTGAGGCCGGCAAACTCGACATCGAGTTGACCGACTTCCGGCTCGACGAGGTGATCAGCGCGGTTACGACGCTCACGGCGCAGAAGGCGCACGAAAAGGGGCTGGAGTTCCTGGCCCATGTCTCAGCGGCTATCCCCGAGCATCTGCTAGGCGATCCTTTCCGCCTCGGCCAGATCCTGACGAACTTCGTCAACAACGCCGTCAAGTTCACCGAGCAAGGCGAGATCCGGCTCGAAATCGAACTGCTCGAACGCACCGGCGACAAGGTGCAGCTCAAATTCTCCGTGCGCGATACCGGCATCGGCATGACCCCCGCGCAATCGGCGAAACTTTTCCAACCCTTCACCCAGGCGGACATGTCCACCACCCGCAAGCACGGTGGCACCGGGCTGGGCCTGACCATCTGCCTGCGCTTGGTCGAGCTGATGGGCGGGCGCGTCTGGCTTGAAAGCGACGCCGGGGTCGGCAGCACCTTCTTCTTTACCGTCTGGCTCGGAGTGGGCGCGGCGAAGGGCTCGGGCACGATGGTTCCCGCACGGCTCGCACAGTTGCGAATGCTCGTGGTGGATGACAACCCCGCCGCACGCGAGATTTTGCACGAGCCTTTGAGCAGCCTGGCGAGTCGCGTGGATGCCGTCGCGTCAGGCAAGGAGGCCATTGCCGCCATCAAGCTTCACGACGCCACCGATCCCTACGACATAGTGTTCATGGATTGGCGGATGCCCGGCATGGACGGCTTGCAGGCCAGCCGCCACATCAAGAGCGACGAAACGCTGGGTCATCAGCCCGCCATCGTGCTGGTCACGGCTTTCGGGCGCGAAGAAGTTCGGGAGGAGGCCGAGTTGCTGCAACTCGACGGCTTCCTCGTCAAGCCGGTCACCAGGTCGATGATCGTGGACACACTCGTGAATGTTTTTGGCGACGCGGGTGCCGAGGTTCCCTCGATCGACGGCCAGCCGGAGGCGCGGCTGCTGGGGGTGCGCATTCTGCTGGCGGAGGACAACGACATCAACCAGCAGATCGCCGTTGAACTGTTAGAAGGCGTGGGTGCCTCCGTAAAGGTGGCCAATAACGGGCGCCTTGCCGTGGAGCAATTGTTGCGTGAGCCGAGCGCTTACGATGTGGTGTTGTTGGACCTTCAGATGCCGGAGATGGACGGCTACCAGGCCACGACCCAAATCCGCTCCGAACCTGTTTTTGCAAACCTGCCGATCATCGCCATGACCGCCCATGCCACAATTGAGGAGAAGCAGCGCTGTCTGGCGGCAGGCATGAACGACCACGTTTCCAAACCCATCGACCCCGGTGCGTTGTTCGAGACGGTGGCGCGATACTACAAACCCGCCGGCGGCAGGCTGCCACCGGTCGTGATTGCCGATGAACCTCCCATCGCAGAAGCCCTGCCTACCCGCCTGCCTCTATCTGGGGAAAATGGCCGGGGTGAGGGTGATCGTTCGCCTTCAGCACCGGCGGTCGTGGCGAGCGGCCCGGGCTTGCCGGCGATCGAGGGCCTCGATATTGTGGACGGTCTGGCCCGTGTTGCCGACAATTGGCAACTCTATCTGAAACTCCTTCGCCAGTTCGCAGAGCAACAGGGACCTGCGATCGACCAGACCACCGCCGCGCTGGGGCTGGGCGACGCGGCTCTCGCCGAACGCCTCGCCCACACGCTCAGGGGCGTGGCCGGGAACATTGGTGCCAAGAGAGTGCAGGCAACCGCCGGCTCGTTGGAGAAACTCATCCGCGACCGGGCCACCGCTGCGGAGCTGGCAGCGGCGACCAGCGAGGTCGCCGCCGCACTCGAACCGCTGCTGGTACAGTTGCGGAGCACGCTGCCAAAGCTCGAATCCCCCTCCACGGCGTCAGCTTGGCCGGCTGCGCCAGTAGCGGACTTTGCTCAAGCGCGAGCGACCGCGTCCCAGTTGACCAAACTGCTGCTGGAATACGATGCCGGCGCGCTTGAATTCATCGAGTCTAACCGGACCATTCTGGGTCCGCTGTTCCCCGGCGGCTCTTGGGACCAATTCGACAAACACATGCAAGCCTATTCCTTTGCCGATGCTCAGGCCCAGTTGGCGCAGGCACTGCAAGACTTCCCCGGCACATGAGAGCAAGAATCATACTGGATGCTGTCGGCCTCTTGCGTGGGGGGGGATGACAAGCTGGGTTTTCCACGGTGGGTGAGAGAGTAAATGCGTGGCTAGCGCAGGGGCTGTGCCAGAATCAGGCCGGGCATGTCGAGACGGGATTGTGAAAACCCCGTCGGCACCCACTTCCGGGAATTCTTCCGCGGTCAATGTCAGGATCGGAAATCGGGAGTCAGGGAGAGGGGAGTGACGATTTCCGTCCCCCCTTCATCCATGTCAGCGAGAATGACAACCAGATCGCTGGCGAGCTTCTTGCGCATCTTGGCGACCAGGGCACCCCCCTTGGTGGTGATGCGTACCATGATCTTGCGGCGGTCTTCCGTTGCATGAACTCGCCCGACATATCCCAGGCTCTCCAAGCGGTCGACGAGACCCGTGGCTGCGGGGTTTGAATGCCCCATCTTCTTGGCGATATCCGATATGGTCAGGGAACCCTGGCTGGAAAGAAAGGCGAGCAGGAAGAATTGGAGGTACGATACGTTGCCCCTGCTGAGTTCGGTTGACAGGTTGAGGATGCAGCTTCGTTGGGTGAAGATAACGAAGTCCGCAAGACGATTGGCGTCAGCCTTCGCCGATGGCTCCGGTGTGGTTTGATTCATGACTGCCAGGGGATTGCTTATGGTGCGTACGCGCAAAGGGAAGGCCGGTGCGCGGAGCCGGGAGCTAAAGATGGTGGATGCCTGAGAAGCGAGAATTTACACGATTTTTCGGGATCTCTATTCGCAGTACTGATGGAACAATCTAAGCAGGTTGACATTTAACCGATAGTTGAATAATGCATAGTTATACCTTAATATATTCGCATTTGCTAACTATCAAATCATCCCTCGCAAGACTCTGTGACATCAGACCAAGACGCCAACAGCCGCCTTTATGGAGCTGTTGGCCCTGTGACAGCCCAGGCGCCTCACTCGCCCTGAGAGAAGACAAGGGCGTACTCGCCATTGTCGTCGACGCCGTGCCAGCCGAGCGAGCCGAAGGCGCGGAGGATGGACGCGACGGGCTCGCCATCCTCCTCCCCCTCGCCGTGTTCGATGGTGGCGGCACGGCAGAGGCAGCCGGCGCATTCGATGCTGATGACTGAGTGCTTATGGGTGGGTGCCAAGTGGCTTTCACGTCCCACCCTGGTCCTTGGTTGCCGGGGAATGGTTTTCGGCATTTTCTTGCGCGGCGTTAACCATCGCGTCCATTCCCTCCTTGATCTCGGCGACCTGCGGATGGACTTCCTTGATGAGGTCGTGTTCGATCCTGGACAGCTTTTCGATGCGTTTGCCCTGCTCGCGAAGTTGATCCAAGAGGGCGTTCTGTTTGGTTGATATCCGATACATCCACCAAAAACAGACCACCCAACAAAGGGTTCCGGTCAACGTCAGCCAGAAAGCCTAGTTATTCTCATCCATCCCGATCGCTCCAATAAGGAACGTATTCTACGCGATGCCCGGGTCATTGGCTGTGGGGCATAACCCTAATCCGGAGGGATGGCTCTTGAAGGGAAATTCCGGCCATGCGACGAGGTATAGGGAGCGGCTGGATCGGGTTTGGTAACATGCGGGGTGAGATGCGGGTGATCGTCCCAAATTGGCGCGAGCTGGCCGAAGCGCCGCCAGGCCGGAGGAAAGGCGGTGGGAAGGTGAATGTCCGAGCACTCGTATTCCCGCCCGAGCTGGAAATATTGGTCAACGTGATCAAGAACTTGGTGGCCTGACATGGTAGGTGGGATGGGAGGTTAGGAAATTTTTTGAAATGTTAGAGCGGGCTGCGCAGGCTGGCGCGGCCAGGGATGTTCGAAGCAGTCCGGGACGCGGCGCGGGCCTGGAGGTGGGCGGCGAGAAATTGTTTGAGCTGGATGGTGAGCCAAGCTTTGACGGTGGGGCGGAGGGCGGTGAGGGCCAGCGAGCCGAGCACGAGAGGCAAGCCGCGGCGCGGTTTGGCGGCGGGAGGAGGAGGGGCTGGCTTGCGGCGAAACAGGAAGGTGCCGGCGAGGCCGGTGGCCAAGGTACCGCCCAGCCAAGCGACCGGGTGGCTGCGCAGGGAATGCAGCGCGCGGCGCGGCACATCAAACCGTTGCCGGAGGGCGGCGGCTTCCTGGCTCAAGCGGCTGCGGGACGCCGCGCTGAGACGGATCAGGTGTTCGATTTCCGGGGTGTTTTGAGGGTATCGAGCCATTCGCGGTCTTTGTGGAATTCAGCGCGGGTGATGGGAAATGCGGGGCGGGCGGCGGCTCTGGCCCGGCGCAGGCCGATAGCAGCAGCCACGACATGCACCACTGCCGCCGCCAAGGCGATCCAGTGCCACGGCCATGCGGTGGCAGCGGCGAGGGCGGCGATACCGCCAGCCAGCAGCAGCGCCCAGGCGAAGAGCGTGGCGAGTGCCACGGCGGCGACGAGGGCGACGAGTTCGCCGGCCTCGCGGGCGGCGACTTTTGATTCGAGTTGAATCAGCGCGATGCGCGAACCGAGCAAAGCTCCCAGCGCCTCACTCCAACCCTCCGGTGCCGACGCCTGCGCGCGATGCTGCGCAGAAGCATCGGGAGGGGTTGGGGAATTCATGCCGGAGAATGCGTTCATGAGGCTGCGAGCGCTCGTCCCGGCCGGAGAGGGGGCGGCAACGAGCTTGGCTGCGGAAAGGGCAAGCAAGCCTAACGGCGGACGATCAGACCGATGAGCACGCCCAGGCCAAGCGCTCCGACGACACACTTGGTGGGATTTTGGCGGATGTAGTCTTCGGCAGTGACATGGAACTCCTTGGTCATGACGCGGGTGTCGCGCCATTGTTCCGCGGCGCTTTCCTGCAGGCGGTGCGCGCGATCGGTGGCGGTTTGCTTGATCTCGCCGGCTTTTTCCGCGGCGGTGGCGTTGAATTGGTCGACCTTTTCGCTGGCGACCTCGCGGAAATGTTGCACCGATTCGATCGCCCGTTCCTTGAGGGTGGATGCCTGGGTGCTGACGCTATGGGCGATTTCGCGGGCCTTTTCCCCGGCGGCGGCGCGCAGATCATTGGCGGCTTGTGAAACGGAGGGAGTGGGGGAAAACCCGGACTTCGGATCAAGGGTGGCGGCGTTGGAGAGTGGATCAGTCATGGCACACGAAATGTTTGAGTTAGGCGCAGGCCCCCGCATGGGGTACTACACGCTACAAAAATGGTACGCCGACGGCCCCCGCGCAAGACGTGACTTGCAAAAACCGCAAACTCAATCATTCCCCCGATGACGCGCGTTTTGGGCGGTCGCTAGAGGATCGTGGCTTGCTCGGGCAGCGGATGGGTGAACCCGGCATTGTTCCTCTCCGGCTTTGCCAGCAGGCCGGTGCCACGGAATTGAAACAAGCCCTAAACCGGCCGCAGCGGCAGGGTGACGATGCCCAACAGACCACGGGCATCGACGCGCAGGTTCATGTCGAGGGTGCGATTTCGCAAATCCACCCACCCATCACCGGCAAACACGAGGGAGGTGGTCGACGTGTGAAAGTGGGCGGTGTGAAGGATACCATCCTTGATGCTGAAGGTGCCAACCTTGCCGGAAGGTAACTATTCAGGTACGTAGTGTCTGGGAAAAAATGCCCAAACATTGCGGTTCGAGGGCTTTCCGCCCAAATTCCAAGCGAACGCGACGCGGTAACGGGGATTCAACATATAGCCGAAAGATGTCCAAACATTCGCAAAAAAATCGGTCAAGTCATGTAGATTATCGGGGTAACTTGCGTATTGATTGACATGCGCAGCAACTTTCAAATCAAACCTCAGCTCAACATCGTTGCCATTGAGAAAAGGCTGGAGGGTCCCATCTAGCCGCTCAGCTCACCATAAAGCTGGCCGGTCACCGACTTCTCTCCGAACACCAGTCCAGTATACCGATGGTGATGACCAGCAGCGGTGCGATGGAAAAGATGGAGAAATAAGCCAGCGCCGCGCTCAGACTCAGTGCCCTGTCATCCATCCAGCCTCGGAACCTACGCTTCAACAATTCCAGCCAACGGCTTTTCATAATCGCGTTGAAGTTCATGTACTTCGGAAATTGCTCACCACCTCCGCGCCACCTGGCAAAGGCTTCATACCGCCTGCTGCACAATGCGGAGCGCCTCGGGCTGATTTGATTTCATGCCCCAACCTTAGCGCGGACATGTGACAGGTCCCTGGGGTGTTCACCCGCGAGCCTTCGATTGGATCGGCGGCAGTGGTAAGTGGCTTCCCATTCAGCCCCACCTTAGGGTTTCACCCCATTGCTACGGATTGCAGCAGCGCGTACTATGTGCCATCGAAAAGAGGAGCACGCACCTCAATCGACGCATCACTCAACCAAACCAAACCGATGAGCACCGACTTCCAACCAAAGCCACCGATGAGCCAACTGCCAGAGGCCGCCAGGGAAATTGCCCGTCAGGCCACTGCCGTAGCCGAGGAAACCTCCCACCGTGCCACCCTCGCCGCAAAGGACGTCACAGGTGCCGTAAAAGACGCAGCCACGGATGTCACCGATGCGGCCAAGGACGCCTACAAGACACTCTCGTCGAAAGTCGAGGAAGGCGTCGAGCGCACGAAGGAATATGCGCAACGCGCGGTGGATGCCACCAAGGACGCGGCCCACCGCGCCACGGACACGACCAGGGACATGTATCAATCAGCGGCTCTGAAAGCCGAGGACACATTGGAGACCTCCAAGGAGTATGTGCGTCAGAATCCAGTGCTCGCTGTCGTAGGAGCCGTCGCCTTCGGTGCGGCCATCGGCTGCATGCTTATGATTGCCCGGCGACAGCCTACGTTCCGTGAACGGTATGTGGATGAGCGTTTGGACTCCATGCGCGAGGCCGTCCTCGCCGCACTCGCGCCCGTCGCGCAACGTCTTCACGAGGGATTTGATTCGGCACGGGATGGCGCGGGAAAAGCAATGGATCGAGTGCATCGCTTCAACCCGGGGCGCACCTTTGACTCCTTGTCCGGGCAAATCGGTCGCGTCGGCAGCAACTTCAAATTCTGGTAAGCCATGACCGGAACATCAAATATGAAAACACTCAAAGAACTGTTTCTCGGCGAACTGGCCGACATCTATGACGCCGAGCACCAGCTTGTCAAAGCGCTGCCAAAGATGGCCAAGGCCGCCACCTGCACTCATTTGCAGAAGGCGATCCTGTCACATCTCGAAGAAACCAAGGGCCATGTGAGGAAGGTCGAGCAGGTGTTCGAATGCTTCGACAAAAAGGCGCGTGGCAAGACCTGCGAAGCCACCAAGGGGCTTTTGAAAGAAGGCGACGAAATCGCGGCCAACTTCAAAGACTCACCCGCCATCAATGCGGCGTTGATCTCAGCCGCGCAGAAGGTCGAACATTACGAAATGGCATCCTATGGCTGCCTTCACGAGTGGGCCGGAATTCTGGGCAACCAGGAAGCCGCGGAACTTCTGGAGGCTATCCTCAACGAAGAGAAAGCCGCCAACGAATCTCTCACCGAGCTGGCGCGCGAGCGCAGCAACGATGAAGCACTGGGCGAATCCAAAGACGGCCACCTTGAAGTTGCAGGAGCGAAGCGGTCGGGCGTTTATTGATAGAAGCTCACCACCCCAAATCAGCGCTGACCGCGACAACCGCGGTCGGCGCGACAAGAGACGGCTCTTGCAACCGGTGACGCGGTTTCAGGGGCCCTTTAACCACTAACCATCCAACACAGATGATCGCAATTGTAATACCATCCATTCTTGCAGCCGCAGGTTACTCGCTGATGTACCTCCTCGGAGGCGGGGGACTTGGGGTCGCCATCCTCATCTTCATTGTCGCCAAAATGTTTGGCAAGTGAAAAGGCGTCGGTTACGGTCCAGCCAGCCATGGACTGGCAACGGGATGGACACCTACGGGGACAGCAGGACATGCCGGGCAGGGTGCAAATCTCCGGTGTTGCCAACCGGGTAGCGAATCGCCCAATTTGGGTCACCGAAATGGAAATCCCGCAGTTCGCCGATTTCCCCTTCGAGGCTGTCCACACTGTAGCCTGTTCGTGCGGTACTTGAAGACAGGTCCTGGCGTCGAGCCCCAGCTTCACCCCTCCGCCGCAACGACTTGCAGCGCGGCTTTCATCCAGCCGCAGGCATAGGCCATGCCGGCATGCCAGGGCGCGGCGCAGGTCATGGCCGGGGCGTGGTCGGGGATCAGCACGCCAGTGAAGCCGTTGCGTTTGAGAATCCGCAGCACGCGCAGCAGGTCGATGTCGCCTTCGTCCACGAAGGTTTCCCGGTAATGCGGCACTTGGCCGTGTACGTTGCGGAAATGGACGTAGGCGATTTTTTGCTGACGGCTGTATGTCTCCACCGCTTCGTAAATCTGGCCGTCGGTCATTTCGGCGAGCGTGCCGAGGCAGAACTCCAACGCGTTGCGCGGGCTCGGGTGGCGGTCCAGCAAGCGCTGATAGAGTTGCGCCTGATAGACCAGGCGCGGCTGGCTGCGCACGCAGGTCAGCGGCGGATCGTCCGGATGCGCCGCGAGGGTGACACCGGAGGCCTCGGCCACCGGCACCAGGGCATCGAGAAACTCACCGTGGCGCCGCCACAGTTCCTCGGGTGATATTGTGGCCAGGTGACCGGGAGCGGCATGGCGGTCATAGATCATGTTCCAAATCATGCCGTTGGGAATCGGCGGATCGTAGGGTCCGTCCATGCCGACCACCTCCGCGCCGCCGCGGCCCCACGGGCCTTTGACCCGCCCCGCGACCCCGGCGAGTGAGAAATTGTAGCCGATGGTCGGAATGCCGACGCGCCCGACGGTGCGCACGATGGTCTTGAGGTTCTTGAGTTGTTGGGCTTTCCGCGGTCCGTCTAACAAAACATCGAACCAATGCGCCGGATCGAAATTCTCGATCGCCTCGATTTGCAGGCCGTGGGCTGCGGCTTCCGTTTGCACCGCGGAGAGTTCCTCGAACGACCAGAGTTGCTCGGGGTCGCCGGCCAGGCCCCAGCCGGCATCGTCGCCGACGGGCTGGTCGCCGGGCTGATTGGCGCGCGACGAGCGGAAATAGTCCACCCAATGCACGACGAGGTGGGTTGCGCCACATTGGCGGGCAAAGCGGTAGTGCTCCGCGTCGAGTTGATGCCGGTAGAGTCCGAAGCCGAGTTTCATGGGGGATTTGAGAAAAGAACGGAGGGTGGAGTGCCGCGCCCACCATGAACCGATAATCCGCTTTTGGAAACCCCGGAACGAGGATTTTCCACCGGAGGATGTGGGGGGCGGTCGGACAAGTCGGACACCCGGTGGCGGCACCGGCGGACTTATTCTCATGGCACAAGATGGCCGACCGCGGGATTTGAAAGATTCCAGGCATCCGGCCACGTAAGGCACACCTGTTCGTCAATCCTAATCCTTCATCCATGAAACCGCAATACATCGCCCTGTGTCTATCCGTTTGTGCAGCCGCCCGTTTGGTGGGCGCACCCGTTGATTTTGGCGCCTATTACACCGAATTGAAAAGCGGCCTGGACTGGGAGCAGTTCGCCCGCACTGGCAAGGATGCCGATGTCGTGGTGCGGCTTGCCAAGGCCGGCGGAGAACTGGTGTTCTGGCGGGGCAACAGCTATCTGCCATACTGGAAGACCGCCGGGGGCCAGTGGGATCTAGCGGAAATCGTCCCCCGCAGCGGCGACGGCGCGAAGCCGATGCCGGACCGGTCCAATGTCTATTCCCATGTCGAGGTGATAGAAAACACGCCTTCTGTTGTGGTGGTGCACTGGCGATATCTGGCAAGTTTCACCGCGGGAAATCCGCACGGCAACGTGAGCCCAAACCATTTCGTCGATGAAACCTTCTCCATCACCCCTGCCGGCCGGGTGAAGCGGGTGATCAAACAAGGAACGGATAGGATCGACGATTGGAACGATCCCGCTAACCACACGACCCAGGTGTTGCAATTGAAGGCGGACGGTGTGGCCGAAATCAGCCGCAACGCCCCGCAGCATTCCGCAGCACCTGTCAGGCTGGAGGGCAATCCCGCAAAGGGCCCGGCAGTTGGCTCCCCGGCCTTGTGCTTCAAGTTCGATGAGGGACAGGACGATGCCACCAAGGAGGAAATCACAAAAACCAGTGTGCCCGTGACCGGCCCCAAAACCCTCTGGAAGAAAGGCGTTTCGGGCACGGCGCTTGAGTTCGACGGCTATCATTCCGTGGTCGCTCTCCCGGCCGCCAAGGCACCGGCCGTTGCCGGAGGAAGCCTCACCCTTGAAGGTTGGTTCGCGCTCGGCGCCTATCCGTGGAATTGGGCGCCCATCGTCCAACAAGGCGACAACGACGGGTATTTCCTCGGGGTGGATAGCCATGGTTACCCCGGTTTCATGGTGAAGGTTGACGGGGTATGGCAGCAGCTCAGCGTACCTAGCAAACCACCCTATGCTGATGCCAACCACCTGGCATTGTTCAGATGGTATCACGCGGCAGGAACCTATGACAAGAACGACGGCATGATGCGCCTCTATATCAACGGCACGGAAGTGGCTAGCAAAGCGATCGGCAAGGGCGGCGTGCAAGCGGCCGACGCCGAGCTGCGGGTGGGCAAGGCGGGCATTCTGCGGGTGCCGACGGAAGGCACCCATGACACGCTGCCCAGCGAGTTCGGAATCGACGGGCTGATCGATGAGGTGAGGGTTTACACGGTTGCGTTAGACCGCGGTCAGATCGCCACTTCGTTTGCCAGCTTCAATCCCGGCCCGGAGATCGTCGCAAAACCCGACATGCAGAAGCGCGCACTGCCAAATCCCAAGACCGACGGGACATTCAATGCCATGTACACCCGCCTGCCGTATTACGAGACCTGGGACAACCTGTGGCGCTTTGGCGAGCATGCCGACGTGGTGGTGGGCTTCGACCGGTTGCCCACCAGGTTCGTGTTCTGGCGGGGGGTGAGCTACATCCCGATGCTGGTGAACGAATCGAACCAATGGTTCACCCAGGAATTCAATGAGACCGGCGGTACGGCCGACGCCCCCGGCGATTGTGAGCCGATGTCCGACAAGGCCTGCTGGGACTCCCATGCCAGGATCATTGAAAACACCGGTGCCAGGGCAGTGGTCCACTGGCGCTACCGCCTGGAAAACCCCGACCACCACTGGGCCAACTATGACGCCAACGGCTGGGGCGACATTGCCGACTGGCATTACTATATCTATCCGGACGGTGTGGCCTGCAAAGTCATGCGCTGTTATACCTCAAAGCCCAAGATTTGGCACGAGTGGGACGAGCAGATTGTGGTC
>Ga0118677_10008283_pt1 | contig 16718 bp, 16 predicted proteins | sample AliMusrvi5mmetaG_FD_86154 | JGI IMG/M metagenome (GOLD analysis project Ga0118677, IMG submission 86154) | reverse complement strand
GTTTATAGTTAGTATTTATTAAATCAGGTAGATAGCTCGCAATTAGATTAAGTACCGTCTCGTTGTTAATGTTGGCATCACTGATTACTTTTTGATTCTTTAGTGCCTCCTGATTGATTATTTTTTCAACAATCTGAACCGGAACCTGAGCTTTATTTCCCCTGATCATTCGTGCTCCGAATCCGTTCTTGTTTAAAATATAGGCAATTTCGAAAAATTTGCTCCGTACAGTGTATTCCTTCTCCCCGTTATTCTCTGTCATCGTAATTTTAAATGCATTCTCCGATTGAGAATATTTCAGATCCCAGGTTGAAGAATTGACCGAATTTTCAATCGGTGTAATTGAGAAATTGTCATTTGTCACTGAAACAACATTACCCAAAACACTGATCTGACCCAATAACATAAAAGATACAAAAACTAAACTTACTCTTCCTAAAACACTAATAAATGATTTCATTTTACAGGATATTATTTGTTTACTTTCAATTTGTAATAACAATACAAAGAAAGTGGTTTTTCACCTACATTTTGCCTGTTGATTAAGCCAATTCAATCATAGCATATTTTCTAATAAATTGGACTAAAATACTTTTATATAAAGGGTTTATATTAGGTTTATCCCTGTCTGATAAAAGATGAGATTCTTTGTGAACTGACATAAAAAATTGAGATTAGCTTACAAATCGGAAGTTATATGTTATATAACATATTTTTATAAATAGTATTTTATAGTATTGATATATAGTATCATATGCAATGTTAATTAATTCTTAACAATGGATTGGCTGATCGAATTAATCTAATATTGTTGAAAATAATGGAAATGAAAGGTTAATTGTAAGCAATCTGTAATTCACTTGCTGGAATCTAAAAGGCCTGAATATCTTAAAATATTCAGGCCTTGGGTATGTAATTGAAAAAAAGGCTATTGCATAATTTGTCTAACGTCTGACAGTTTTGACAAAAAGTTGATCGAAGAACCACAAAGCGATAATTGCCAGTGCGCCGATAGCCACTGCAGGGGAGATGTTATTCAGTTTTACGAAAAGGTGATTGACAGGGGCGAATAACAGTGAAAAATCTAATCCAAAGAGAGATTTTGTCTGTGAAGGGGTGACTGTTCCTGTGGGCATTGATGCATGAAGCATAAAAAGGACACTTGTAGTTAAAATTGCGATAAACAGAAGTGTCCACCACCCTTTTCTGCTGATAATCGGCTGATATTTGATTGGATTTGATGTCCATTCCGTCATCACCCGTTGCATCACCTTCACCTTAAAATCGGGTGAAGGCTGCTCCGACGGTAACTCTTTAAACCAATCCTTCATGATATCTTTCTGACTCATAATATAGAAATTATTTCTTCCTTTAAAATAAATCTTAATTCCTGAAGAAGCCTTTTCCGGCTCCGGTGAATTTTAACTTTGACGTTCGAAACTGTAAGTCCTAAGATAGAGCTGATTTCATCCATCGAAAAATCGTCGTAATAATACATTTTCAGAAGTGCCTGTTCTTCAGGTTCAAGTTTTCCAATACTGATTAATAGAAATTTTTGCCTGTCCGTCGTATTTAATTGTGCAATAGCATCTTCAGTGTACTCAATTTCAGATTCAGAAATTTTTATGTCTTCTATCTTTACCTCAATATTTTTACGCATTCGTAACCTTGAGATAGAGGTGTTATAAACAATGCGAAAAAACCAGGTTTTAAAAGCAGAACTGTACTGAAAAGAACTCAGCGAATTGTATGCCTTAATAAAGGCATCCTGTGCTGCCTCTTCCGCATCTTCTCTCTGATTGAGAATTTTCATCGAGAGTGAGAATGCGAGATGGCTGTACTTCTCCACTAATTGTGAATAAGATCCTGTATCACCTTTCAGAATCTCACGAATATAATATTCATCTGCTTTCTTCTCCATTTGCAGATTAGACGATGCACGCCGGTTTAAGGTTACAAATTAAGAGTAGTTAAAATTACAATAAAGACGCAACAAATGAATAATAGTTGCATATTTTTTTTCTTAGGGGATTTGTAACCTGAAATATATGCATTGCGTCAAATGTGCAGAAGTTAAATTTTAATAAACAAATATTATGGGACCTTTTGTAGCGGGGATATTAGTTCCTCTTGGATTTTTCGCAATGATTTTTGGCATTGTTTATTTGGGTGTCACTTCGCGTAACCGTGAACGGATGGCTTTAATTGAGCGAGGTGCAGATCCAACCCTTTTTGAATCGAAGAAGAAGGCCAGCACTGGTGGAGTAATGAAGGTTGGTTTGTTTCTTTTTGGAATAGGGATTGGAGTAATAGTAGCCTATTTTCTTGCTTCAGGCGGAATGGATGAAGGTGCGGCCTATCCTTCAATGATCTTCGTTTTTGGCGGGCTTGCCCTGATTGTATCTTATCTGTGGCAGCGTAAACGGGAAAAAGAAGACGAATCCAAACATCAGATTGGAAAATAGTCGGTTAAAAAAGCCCGTTTCCGGGCTTTTTTATTTTGTATTCTGCAGAATTACATCCCTGATCGCTTGCTGGCAAACCGGACAGAATTCCGCTGTTTCATTTGATTTCATTCTGCAATCCTGCATTGGACTATAGATCCCTTTTGAAGTATATCCCCCTCCTTCGAATGCGCCTAATTTTGAGCTATATTTCTCATCGCGCGGAGTTGGTACTGGTGTATCCCTATCGATCAGCTCCTTCCATTTTGATTTGAAATTGACCAGTGTAGATAAATTCGGTTCCCACGGTTCCAACTTAAGATTATAATAATTCTCATAGGCTACTTCAGAAGTGTAATATTCGTCAGCCAGCCCGGCAAATCCATGCCCAAATTCATGAACAAATACCTTAGAAGAGAGTTTGTTATCAGAGGTGCAAACTGTTACGAAGTTATAAAACCCACCACCTCCATATCGCGGCGAGTTAACCAAAACAAAAATTTGATCATATGGCACTACAGCTGCCATATCGTGAATGGTCTTTAAGTCGGATGTCGTCAGGTACCTCGATATATCAAACGTGTAAAATGTGCTGTTGTATAGTGTATTCCGATAAATATGCTCGCCTGGAATATCGGTACCCGATTCCATTGAGGGAGTTTTCACTGCATAAATATTAAAGTATTCTTTCATTAAAGAAAATGGTTTAACGGAGAAAAGGGAGTCTGTGAGCCTTTTGGCATCCAACACAAATTTATCCATCTCATTCATAGTATATCCTTCTGCCAATAATGCGATGTCAATTTTATGAGTAGGGTCACCCGAATAAATGATTTTTTCGACAGAAATATCTGGTGTATTTTCCCTGATAATAAAATAGTTATCCGGATTGATATCTTTGGAATAGATTTCGGTGAAATATCCTTTGTAATCTCTTTTCTCAATTTTTAATTGAATGCTTTTTAAAGGAAAAGGGAACCTGATCACCTGATAAAAGGCTTTGTCTATAATTTTTGCCTCCGCCGTTGATTGCCACTCCTGAAAAAGTGGGGAAAACCCTTTGGAAAAAATAAGGGCTTTGCTTTTCTGATCAAATATTCTAAACCGATAGGTACCTAAATTCATGCTGTCAATCAGCATATTGCGTGATCCGCTCCATCTCTTCTCTTCCTTGATCTGGCAAGGGAATACCTTGGCTGAGCCGTGATTCCCCGAAAGAAGATAATCGAAACGCATCACCTCACCGGTAAAGAAATTGTCAAATGTCGGGCTGCCCCAAACAGACAGCGGACCAAAAAGGAGGATTATCCTGAATAAAAATTTCTTCATAAACAGCATCTTTAGTTACTTTTGTAACGATGATTCAAAACTACTGATTTTTGATTAATAAATATTTCAGGTTATGTCTGTACTTTACGATTATATAAAAGAGTTATTGTTGAACTATGGATTTATATCCAGGATGGCCGTTTATGGTGCTGCGCTTACCTCTTTCCTGGTTATGATTATTTTTGCATTGATTGTTTTTCTGATCGTCAGAAAAATATTTGTCAAAGTTGTTGGTCGTCTTGTCCTGCGAACCAAAGGCATATGGGACGATACCCTTTTTGATCACAAGGTTTTTCATGTATTGACCCATCTGATTCCTGCAATCATTATTTTTAGTTCTGCAGGTTTTACGGGGGACGATATTACCTGGCTGCCAGCATTGATCAGAGGATTGGCACATATCTACCTTGCGATTATTGTAATGACAGGGTTTATCCGTTTCTTAAATGCTGTTCAGGAGATTTATAATTCTTATCCCTACTCAAATGATCGCCCGATTAAAGGATATATTCAGCTAATGAAGATCCTGATCTACTTCTTTGGAGCTATTTTTATCATTGCGATACTTGTTGATAAAAATCCCGCAAGTTTATTTGCCGGATTAGGGGCTATTGCTGCAGTGTTACTATTGGTATTCCGCGATCCGATTTTGGGATTTGTCGCCAGTATTCAGCTTGCGGCCAATAATATGCTCAAACATGGCGATTGGATCACCGTTCCAAAGTTTAATGTGGATGGAACTGTTCAGGACATATCGCTAACAACTGTCAAGGTAGAGAACTGGGATAAATCCATAACAACTATTCCTACCTATTCACTTGTATCAGAATCGGTCACAAACTGGATTGGAATGATTGAGTCGGGTGGTCGCAGGATACAACGTGCTGTCAATATCGATATTGATAGTATACGTCTTTGTGATCAACAAATGCTCGACCGGATTAATAAACTACCCATGATCAATGATTTTCTTAATCCGGAATCATCAAATGGCGATGATTATCAGGATGATAAAGATGTTGGAGCATTGAAAATGAATCTTTTTGACACCCCCACGAACCTCTCTGTATTCAAAAGATATCTTGAAGGATATTGTCTGGTTCACCCTGGTATTCATGAGAATATGACCAGAATTGTGAGGTTCCTGCAATCGACGGATAAAGGTCTGCCTGTCGAGGTGATTGTTTTCAGCAAAGCGCAGGATTCAAATATTTACGAATCTTTGCAGGCCGAGATCTTTGATCATATATTTGCTGTCCTTCCTGAATTTGGTCTTCGCGTATTTCAGAGTCCTTCAGGAAGTAGTTTTTCTCCCATACCTAAATGAATGACCAAAATATAGAAACTACCTTCATTTTTCAGTTCTTAAGGATGATGTACATGTGGTATTCTGTCCGGACAATGGTCATATTAGTCGATTTGTCACGATTTTTATTTGATAATGTTAGAAAATTAAAAATATTTAATCATTTTTGTATCAAATTGAAAGTATCGTGAAGAAGAACAATATTGATTTAGATGAAGATTTCAAGGAACAAAGTGTTCATATTGATGATCTTGACCGTAAAATTCTTAAGCTGATAACTGCAAATGCCAGGATCCCTTTTCTGGAGGTTGCCAGAGAATGCGGAGTCTCAGGTGCAGCCATTCATCAGCGTGTACAACGATTGGTTGCTGTTGGGGTAATAATTGGTTCGGAGTTTCTTGTAAGTCCGCAGAAGCTTGGTTATAATACAACTGCCTATATGGGCATTTATCTTGAGAAGGTAAGTTTTGATAAAAAAGTATTAAAACAGTTGCGAGAAATTTCTGAAGTAGTTGAATGTCATCATACTACTGGTCAGTATGCTATTTTTATCAAGATACAAACCAAAACCAATAAACATCTGATGAAGATTATTGATACTGACCTTCAGGCGATTGACGGAATTGCAAGGACTGAGACATTTATTTCATTGGAAGAGGATTTTAAACGTCAGATTCCTATCCGTTAGGATGATCTCAAAATTCTCTAAACGACAAAGCCCCCGGATAATGGAGGCTTTGTCGTTTAGAAATATAGCGACTAAAAAGGAAGATCATCTTTATCATCCGATTCTCCCATGGGTGGGATATCCGATGGTGAGAAGGGAGGCGGATTATTGCCGGTGCTTCCATCCTTCTGAACCAGGTCAACCCTGAATGCATTTATGTTTGAATACCATTTTTCGTTGTATTCACGCGATTCGATGCTGAACGAGACCTCTACCTCCATATTTGGTTTAATCTTATCAAAAGTACCGTTCTTGTCATTAAAGAGAGTAAAACAAATCTTTTTTGGGAACTGCTCCTCTGCGGTTTCAATGACAAAATCCTGCTTCTTCCAATCTCCACGAGCACTTGTTCCTTTTATCTCGGGAAGAATCTGTAAAACCTTTCCTGTTGTTTTAAAGCTCATATCATTTAATATTAAGTTACTTAAAAAAACAAGATCCGGAATTGATAATCCCGGATCCTGTGTACGGGGATTATTCCCCAAAAGTAAATTAAAAAATCAAATTATTTTTTGATTTCAAGAAGTTCAACTTCAAAAACAAGTGTCGAATTAGGTTTGATATCAGCACCGGCACCGCGCTCACCATAGGCAAGTTCTGCAGGGATAGCCAATTTCCATTTTGAACCAACAGGCATCAGCTGAAGTGCTTCTGTCCATCCTGGAATAACCTGATTAACAGGAAATTTAGCAGGCTGTTTGCGGTCAACTGAACTGTCAAAAACTTTTCCTTCAATTGTTGTGCCATGATAATGAACAACAACAGTATCGGTAGCCAATGGTTTTGGTCCTGTACCTGCTTTCAGGATTTCGTACTGAAGTCCGCTTTTGGTTGTGGTAACCCCGGAACGTTTACCGTTTTCGGCAAGATATTTTTTACCTGCTTCACCAGCTTTACCAGCCTCAACCTGCTGAGCTTTCATAAAATAACTTTGAGTAACACCCTGAACCTTTTGAGCAGAAATCTGTGAAGAATCACCACTAAGCGCACTGGTGAATGCTGCCAAAATGATTTTTTGATCCAGATTTTTACCTCCCGGAGCAGTAGGAAGATTTTTCTTAATATTGTTACCTATATCAATTCCAATGGCATAGGCGGCTGAATCGGCAAGAGTTTTCAGCTGAACTTTTGAACTTTTAAAGTTGTTGCATGATCCAAAAAATAGAGTGCCTGCAACTAATGTAACAACCAGTGATTTGATTTGCATAACGGTTTTTCTTATAAATTTTTAATGTTTATTCTAAAAGGTGCGAAGATAGAAATTTAATTGCAAAATCGGTAATCTAAAATTTCTTTATAGGCTAAAAAGTCAGAAATAATTCTAATACCTTCATTCAGATGATTATCAGTTAGATACTTTCCTGACATTTCACATTACATTTCCCTCATCAAACACTGATTTCACCCGGTCTATCGTTTTTAAGTTCACTTCTGCAACGGATTTTTCATTGGAAGGATTTCGTTCCCCTAAGCATCTCCCTTTTTCCGGGAGGGCCTGGAAGTCTTTCGGTTTTAAATCCTGCCTCAATAAGCGAACGACGAACTATTCCTTTAGCACAATAGGTGACCAGTCTTCCCTCCGGTTCACAATGATCTGAGATTTGACGAAAAACTGTAGTTTCCCAAAGTTCAGGTTGTTTAACCGGGGAAAAAGCATCAAAATAGACCAGATCAAAAGGTGAGAGCTCTGAATAATCAACCGTTAACAGATCGACTGATAACTTCAATATTGAAAACCGGTCGGTTATTTTTATTTCTTCGTTCCAAATGGCCTCATGAAGTTTACGGAACAGAATTGGATTACCTCCCGGTATAATCATTGGATAGTTGAGTGTCGACCAGATTGCAGGCGGTAAAGGATATTTTTCAATAGAAATATAACGGATCGTTTTATTTGAATTGATCGATTCAAGGAGTGTCAGATAGGCATTCAGCCCAGTACCGAACCCCACTTCATAAATGGTAAGTGCATCCTTATGACAATTTTTTAATCCTGCCCCGATAAAGATGTGCATGGATTCCTGAACCGCACCAAAAGTAGAGTGAAAATGCTCCGTCAGCTCTTTTACAAAAAGGGTATCGGATCCATCATCCGTTTTAACTATTTCCGGAATTTCCATTTTAGTCGATCTATTGTAAAATTACAGCTCTGATAATAATTTATTGTACTTCCTAAATGTCAAATTCAGGAATGGCCATGTAATAATAACTGTTTTCGTGACGAATCAGAAAACTTGATTCATATTTCGCTAATTTTTTAATTGGCCCCCAATCTTTTCTTCCTGTTTTGTAACTGAAAATACCGTTAAAAATCTTAATTTGCGCCTGATTTTACAATGAAAATCAAGCTGTCAGATCAAGGCTCCATGCTAATTCGGTTGTACAACGAAAATCCTAATATTAAAGATATACTGAAGGTTGTTGAAATTCTTCGGGATGGCGGAGTCATTATTTATCCGACAGATACAATTTATGGTATAGGTTGCGATATCACTAAACCGAAGGCGGTTGAAAGGGTTGCCCGGATTAAGAATATTAAGGTTGAAAAGGCCGCCTTCTCATTTATTTTTTATGATTTAAGCAATATAACCGACTATTGTAAGCCAATTCCAAACTGGGTCTTTAAAATGATGAAGAAAAATCTTCCCGGTCCGTTCACCTTTATTCTGAATGCCAACAACAATATCCCCAAACTTTTCAGGAGTACAAAGAAGAGTATTGGAATACGGATCCCGCAGAATAATATAATCAGGGAGATTGTGAAGGAACTCGGAAATCCGATCCTCTCAACTTCGGTTCACGACGAGGACACGATTATTGAGTATACAACCGATCCGGAATTGATTCATGAGAAGTTTGGCGATCTGGTCGATCTTGTCATTGATGGCGGATATGGTGGTAATATCCCTTCTACTGTGATAGATTGTATCGGTTCAGAACCTGTCATTACCAGATATGGGAAAGGGGAACTGATTGATTAATGATACAATTTAATATCTCCCTATTTCTCCAGCCATCAATTTGCATGGGATCGGTTAATTTTAGCATATCAATTTTTCAGTAAATTGCCTGAAATGAAAAAGCCGGCCACTTTATAAGCAACCGGCTCGCATAAATCAAAATATACTAAGCTGCCCCAATTGAACCTAAAACATCGCTGATTTTATGTTTATACAGATCTTTTAACGCTTCACGGGCTGGACCAAGATACTTTCTTGGATCGAATTCTGCCGGCTTGGATACAAATACTTGTCTGATTGCGGCAGTCATTGCGATACGACCATCGGAGTCAATATTTATTTTGCAAACTGAGGAAGCCGCTGCCCGTCTGAGTTGTGATTCAGGAATACCGACTGCATCTTTCATCGCCCCGCCATTTTCGTTGATTATTTTGATCAGATCAGCCGGAACAGAGGAGGCCCCATGTAATACGATTGGGAAGCCAGGCATCCGTCGTTCAATCTCCTCAAGGATGTCAAAACGGAGCGGTGGGGGTATCAAAACACCATTTTCATCACGGGTGCATTGTGCAGGTGTGAATTTGTTTGCTCCGTGAGACGTTCCGATTGAGATAGCCAATGAATCTACTCCTGTTTTTAGTGTGAAGTCGATCACATCGTCCGGATTCGTATAGATCGATTTTGCCGCAACAACATCATCTTCAATTCCTGACAGAATTCCCAATTCCCCCTCAACCGTAACATCAAACTGATGTGCGTATTCCACTACCTGACGTGTAATTTCAATATTTTTCTCGTAAGAATAGTGTGATCCGTCAATCATTACCGAGGAGAACCCCATGTCGATGCAGTTTTTGCAGGTTTCGAAACTGTCGCCATGATCCAGATGCAATACAATTGGAATGCCAACACCGTTGCTGATCTCTTTTGCATACTGAACTGCCCCCTCAGCCATGTAACGGAGTAATGTCTGATTCGCATATTCACGAGCCCCCTTTGAAACCTGCAGAATTACCGGTGAGTTTGTTTCAACACAGGCTTTGATTATTGCCTGTAGCTGTTCCATGTTATTGAAGTTAAAAGCAGGTATTGCATAACCTCCCTTTACCGCTTTGGCAAACATCTCTTTTGAGTTTACCAGTCCAAGATTCTTGTAGCTAATTGCCATTGGATTAAAATTTTTTGGTTAAAATTTAAATATGAGTTCCCGAATGAGATTGAGATGAAATTTGTTCTATACAAATATAACTACTTCCTTTCAAAGATAATTACGATTGCGGCTCAGATCAAAACTTTGTTAACCAAATCTTAACCTTTTTATAGGTTAATTGTTATACGAAAGACGTATTTTCGCCGAATAAAAATTAATCATTGAATTATGAATAAAATATCAGATGTTGTTAAGCCGGGTGTTGTAACAGGTGACGATTTACAGTATGTCTTTAAAGTGGCCAAAGCCAATGGTTTTGCCATACCGGCAGTTAATGTGGTAGGTTCTTCTACAGTAAACGCTGTCATGGAGGCTGCAAAGGTGGTCAATGCACCTGTAATGATTCAATTCTCAAATGGAGGAGCTGCTTTTAATGCCGGAAAGGGTTTAAAACTCGAAGGTCAGCAGGCCGCTATTCTGGGAGCAATCGCAGGGGCAAAACACATCCACACACTTGCTGAAGCCTACGGGGTTCGTGTTATTCTTCATACTGACCATGCTGCAAAAAAACTGCTTCCCTGGATCGACGGTCTTTTGGATGCAGGTGAAAAACATTTTGCAGAAACAGGTAAACCACTTTTCAGCTCTCATATGCTTGATCTTTCTGAGGAACCTATCGAAGAGAATATTGCAATAAGTAAACGTTATCTTGAGCGGATGAGTAAGATCGGCATGACCCTTGAAATCGAACTTGGAATTACCGGTGGAGAGGAAGATGGCGTTGATAACAGTGGTCTGGATAACAGTCTGCTTTATACCCAGCCTGAACATGTTTGTTATGCCTACGTGGAACTGAGCAAGGTATCTCCTAATTTTACCATTGCTGCTTCTTTCGGAAATGTTCATGGCGTTTACAAACCAGGAAACGTGAAACTGAATCCTGTTATTCTTAAAAATTCTCAGGATTATATCAAAAAAACACTGGGAATTACAGATACCCATCCGGTTAACTTTGTATTCCATGGAGGATCAGGTTCTACCCATGCCGAAATCCGTGAAGCCATCAGTTATGGTGTGATTAAAATGAATATTGATACTGATACTCAATGGGCTTATTGGGATGGCGTTAGGGCTTTTGAAGCTGCCAGTCACGGTTATCTGCAAGGGCAGATAGGAAATCCAGATGGTTCTGACAAGCCAAATAAGAAATACTACGATCCACGCGTCTGGCTACGCAAAGGTGAAGAGGCGCTTATTGCCCGCCTAAAAGTTGCATTCGAAGATTTAAATGCTATCAATAGCTTGTAGTATAATAATATAAGAGCAATGCTACCGCTTCGGTTAATTCCGAAGCGGTTTTTTTGTCTCGAAAAATTATCTTTGGCATACAACCTGACAACTGGATTTATTAAATTTACCGGAACAAATGCTTGTTTGAATGAGAAAGATAATTTTCGTAATCCTCCTCTTTTTTACGACGGTCTGTGCTGCTCAGAAAAGCAATTCCTTGCAAAAAATTTCTGAATCACTGTACAATGAGGCAACGATTAGCGCTCAGTCAGGTGAGCGGGATAAAGCGGTTACTTTACTGCAAAAGCTGATCAAAAAGGACTCATCCTATTATATGGCTTATTTCGGCTTGTCCGATATTTACCATGAATCGGGTTCAAAGGAGCTTGAAGAGAAAGCTCTTACAGAAGGGCTCAAAGTAAGCGGCGACAGGTTCCCTGCAGGATATAAATTTCTGGCAGAGTTATTGTTTAGGGAAGCAACCTATGCGGAGGCGTTGAAAAATATGGAAAATTATTCGAGGCTTAAAGGTCCGCTGAGTATAACCGAAAAAAGATTGCTCGAATCATGTCGATTTGCCGTAAAGGCATTGGATGCTCCGGTCGGGTTTCATCCTGAGAATGCTGGTCCGGGGATTAATACCAAAGAAGATGAATATTGGCCCAGTTTAAACGGCGAGGCTAATACTCTCGTGTTTACCCGATTAATTGCCCATGATCAGGAAGGGAGAAAGCTCACCCTGCCACAGGAAGATTTCTATGTTTCACGCAAAGATAGTGCAGGATGGCAGAAAGCTTTGCCATTGGGGCCGCCGATTAACAGCCCTGAGAATGAAGGTGCTCAGTGCATCTCGGCTGACGGACGTCTCCTGTTTTTTACGGGATGCGGTCGTTCCGATGGTTTAGGGAGTTGCGATATCTACATGTCGGTCAGACAGAAAGGGATTTGGTCTGAGCCAGTTAACCTTGGGGCTCCGGTCAACTCGAGTGCCTGGGAGTCGCAACCGTCCATATCAGCCGATGGGCACTGGCTCTTCTTTGTCAGCAATCGAAATGGGGGTAAGGGGAAAATGGATATCTGGCGGGCGGAGAAAATTGGAGTGTCACCTGAAGGATTCCCAGTTTATGGTAAAACTGTTAATCTTGAACTGGTGAATACGATTGGAAATGAAAGCTCACCCTTTATCCATGCGGATGGCAGGACCCTCTATTTCGCTTCAGATTTCTGGCCGGGAATGGGTGGCAACGATCTGTTTTTTGTCAGACTTGATAGCACTAATCTAAATCAGCCTCAAAATTTAGGGTATCCGGTGAACACCTCTGGCAATGAAGAGGGACTCGTGGTTGAGGTCTCGGGAGAGAAAGCCTGGTATACTGTAAATAATAAGGGGTTCGGTGGACGTGATATCTACTATTTTCAGATGCCGGAAAGGATTAAACCCGATCCAGTTTCCTGGGTAAAAGGGAGGATAATTAACAGAAACACCGGTCAGTTGATCTCTTCCGATATTGTATTGAATGATTTAATTACAAATAAGTTGATTCAGCGTATCTATCCCTTCGAGAATGAAGGTGAATTTCTTTTTTGTCTGCCGATGGGACACAATTACGGGTTAAATATTTCAAAAGAGGGTTACCTTTTTCATTCAGAAAATTTCAATCTGCTTCAGGCATTTAACCGGTTGAAACCGCTTAGTTTCGAAATTGGGCTTGACCCTATTGAAGCAGGTAAAACAACAATTCTGAAAAACATTTTTTTTGCGACAGATTCGTTTAACCTGATACAGGCATCAAAGGTGCAACTTATGGAAATGGTTGATTTTATGAAAAATAATTCAAATTTGGTTATCGAGATTGGTGGTCATACAGATCATCAGGGATCGGAAAAGTATAACCTGAACCTTTCAGCCAATCGTGCCGATGCTGTTGTGAAATACTTGATTGCCAACGGAATTTCATCATCAAGACTTAGAAGTAAAGGGTACGGTTATTCAATTCCTCTGGCAGACAATTCCACAGATGAGGGGAGAGCACAAAACCGTAGAACTGAGTTCCGAATTCTTGGTAAAAGTGAATGAAATTTTACAATGCAGTTATTATGGCAATACAATTTCCACCATATAATCAAAATGAGCTCCGACAATCTTCTCTTTCAGGGTATATCCGCACAATCTTGCATAATCGATAAAGGACTCAGGATCGACAAACAACCATGGAAAGGGTTTTCCTTCAATTGATTTGTAAGTTAACTGATATTCCATTTCACCATAATAGGTGTCAGAGGCAATGTCCACCCATGTATCACCGTTCTCATCTGTGAATAGGTAGAGAAGATCCGAAGAGTCGGCAAGAATTTTACCACCGGGGTTAAGGAGTGTTTTCAGGTGAAGCAGTAATGTTTCAAGACCACGTAAAGTTTGTGCTACACCAGCACCATTCATTAGCAGAAGGATTGTATCGTATTTTTCGTTTACAAGAGAGTAAATATCCTTCAGACGTACATTTTTTATCCCCCTTTTTAGCATTGTTTCACACGATAATGGTGAAATATCAAGTGCATCTACTTCGAAACCATGATCCTGAAGCCAGATCGAATGAACCCCTGCGCCGGCGCCAACATCGAGTATCCGTCCGGAACATCGTTTGAGCGCTTCCTGTTCCTGAACCGGCATTTGTTCAAAAGTCCTGAAAAAATAGGAAGGAGAGAGCTGTTCATCTTCTGCAATATCAGTTTTTACGATAATCGGATTTCCTGTTATTCCGTTCAAGTAGTCCCATACTGCCTGTCCAATGGGATCGTGGCGTTTCTTTAATACTGGCATTTTGTAGCGTCAAATAGAAAATTTAGTTAAACAAACTGATAAAAAGTGCTATATTTAAAGCTGTTACTATTGCCCCTATCAGATATAGCAATCCTTTGTCGAGATTCGTATTTTTGTATTTACCCATCACCTTTTCCGATGAAGTTAGCCACACCTGCACAAAGATTGTGACCGGAAGTTGTATACTTAAAATCATCTGTGAATAGATTAGTCCTTTAAATGGATTAGAGATAAAAAAAATAATCAGCAAAGCTACCATAAATGAAATTGTGATACCAAGTCTGGAGTGATTATCTTTAATGTCGTATGGTTCACTGAAAATTCCGGAAAAAATTGAACCTGCTGCCATACCAGAGGTGATTGTCGAGGCGATGCCGGAAAAGAGTAAGGCTACTGCAAAAACTACCCCGGCGTGAATCCCTAATAATGGGCTGAGCAGACTCCTGGCTTGTTGTAGCTCGGATACCTCAACTCCTGCCTTGAAAAAAGTTGCAGCGGCAAGTAAAATCATTGCACTATTAATTGCCCATCCTATAATCATCGATATGATGGTGTCGAGGAATTCGTAATTCAGTCTCTTTTTTATGGTCTTTTCATCCTGCAGGTTCCATTGACGGCTCTGGATGATCTCTGAGTGAAGAAAGAGGTTGTGAGGCATTACTACGGCTCCCAATACACTCATTATTATCAGCATAGAGCCTTTTGGAAACGAAGGGGTCACCCATGATCTGATGGCGGTGTTCCAATCAATATTGACAAGTGATAATTCGTACAAAAATGAAAGGCCGATCACTGAAACAAATGCGATAATCCATTTTTCAATCATTTGATAGCCATTGGTAAAGAGCATTATGAGTACAAAAATCACTACAAGAATGGCCCCGGCCCTGATGGGAATCTGAAAAAGCATATTCAGCGCAATTGCACCTCCCAAAATTTCTGCCAGTGATGTGGATATTGAGGCGAGAATTGCGGTAATCAGCACTGCGATTGAATAACGTGGTTTTAAATATTTGGTAGTCGCTTCTGAAAGACATAATCCCGTAGCAATACCCAAATGGGCCACGTTATGCTGAAGCATGATCAGCATAATGGTCGAAAGTGTTACCATCCATAACAAAAGATAGCCAAACTGAGCACCTGCTCCAAGGTTGGAAGCCCAGTTTCCGGGATCTATAAATCCGACTGTAACCAGTAAGCCAGGTCCAAGAAACCTGAGAATTTCAAGTCCTCCGAAAATAGGCCGGTAATCCTTCCGGTCGATGTTATTGAATAAATTTGATAGTCTTCGGAACATAGCACAAAGTTAACTCTTTTTGTATTTTCTGGTTTTATAAACTGTCATGATTTGCATTAGAAATTGTGAATTATTGAATGAAATTTGTTGCGGAAAAAGGGGTAAATTTGCAGCCCGATGAGAAATGAAAAAGTTGTGGTTGGTCTTTCCGGCGGTGTTGATTCAAGTGTTGCTGCTTATCTGCTCAAAAAAGAGGGGTATGATGTTATTGGTGTGTTTATGATCAATTGGAAAGAGAACACTGGTACACTGACTGCCGGTTGTACCTGGGAAGATGATGTGATTTTTGCTGAAATGATTGCCAAAAAGCTGGATATCCCCTTTCATGTTGTTGACCTTTCTGATTTTTATCGCAAACGGGTGGTTGATTATATGTTCTCGGAATACGAAAAAGGGAGAACTCCCAATCCCGATGTATTGTGTAACCGTGAGATCAAATTTGACCTTTTCATGGAAAAGGCGATTGAGTTAGGGGCGAAATATGTCGCGACAGGTCATTATTGCAGAAGGGAAATTGTGGATATAGAAGGAGTCCGCTATTTCCGGCTACTCGCCGGAACAGATCCGAATAAAGACCAGAGCTATTTTTTATGCCAGTTGAATCAGGAACAACTTTCAAAATCGCTCTTTCCGGTAGGTCATTTGCTGAAACCTGAAGTCCGCACGATTGCCCGTGAACAGGGACTGATTACTGCTGAACGCAAGGATTCGCAGGGAATTTGTTTTGTCGGAAAGGTCGATCTTCCGGTCTTTCTTCAACAAAAGCTTGCTGCAAAAAAGGGAAATGTGATCGAGATTCCGGCAGCTTTCCTGTCAAAACGGAAAGACTACCCTTGTACAACTGAATTTTTTAACAAACTTTGCTTCCCTTTTCCCTATAAACCCTGGAATGGTAAGGTCATTGGCGAGCATAACGGAGCCCATTTTTATACAATAGGTCAGAGAAAAGGATTGAATATTGGAGGTTATGAAAAGCCGTTGTTTGTTCTTGCAACAGATGTTTTGCGTAATATTATTTATGTAGGAGAGGGGAAGGAACATCCCGGACTTTATCGTAGGGGACTATTTATTCCAAAATCGGATATCCACTGGGTCCGTCCCGATTTAGCCATAAACGAAGGTGAAGAGCGAAGTTTCCTGTTCCGGATACGATATCGTCAGCCTTTGGAGAGCGGAACTATTTTTAGCAGAAGTGAAGGGGCCTACATCCTTTTTGATGAGGAGCAGCGCGGAATCACATCCGGGCAGTTTGCCGCCTGGTACCTCGAAGATGAACTGATCGGCTCAGGTATAATTGCCTGAATCTTTTCTAAATAACAAATTTCCTTCAATATTTAATTACCTGAAATTCAAAAATGTAGAACATTATGCAATTTGTTTGGAGAATTTTCAGT
>Ga0118677_10008281_pt1 | contig 16723 bp, 11 predicted proteins | sample AliMusrvi5mmetaG_FD_86154 | JGI IMG/M metagenome (GOLD analysis project Ga0118677, IMG submission 86154) | reverse complement strand
GATTAAAAAATATAAGAATGGAACTTTAAATGTTTAATCGTAAATTAATGGTATTAGCAATTGTCGCCTCTTCAATTGTCTTGGGTGCTTGTTCGAAAAGTCGTGCTCTGGACGAAGTTGTCGAAATCCAACCAAACGAAACCGCCTTTCTTATTGCTTTGGATGGCGATACATTAAAAAACCAAAAGAAATTCGATTCTGCTGCCGCATTTGACACACCAGAGGTGAAAATTTCAATGAAGCGAGTGGTCATTCCCCACAAGCTTTTAGATGTTTGTCCGCAATGTAGCGAAAGCGACGACCGAAAATATAAAGATATCCCTGCAGCACGCTTGATTAAGATTAACCGCGCAATGGTGAGCCGCGAATGGACTGCGACGACAAAAGGTTCATCAACCAAAAATCAAGCAATCACTGTCGAAAGCAATGAGTCAATTGATTTTGATCTTGGTGCTGTTATTACGGCGCAGGTTAAAGAAAAGGATGCGAGCTTGTTCCTTTATACATTTGGTGGAAAGCAATTGGAGGATGTTGTTGATGCCGATCATGACCACGACGGCCTTGGGATGGATGCCGTCGAGTTCGCCGTTGGTGATGCGCCAGAGCACATGTTGGGTGCGGTCGCCGCCGATGCCGAAATTGACTGGCGAAGTTATTCAATTGCAATACATCCGTGATGGCCGGTGAATGCCTTGGCATCGGATGACAGCGGCGCTAGGCTGCTCCTCAACGCATGAAGCCAACACCGCGCATCTTACCTCCACTTCGAGTCTTGCTGGTCCTCATCGCAGGTGCGGCGCTCCCCTGCCACGCTGCCCCTGCCCTCCTGCCGATCCCTAAATCCATCACCCCCGGTGCCGGCAGCCTAACTCTTCCAGCCACCGCCCGCGTGGTCGCCCTATCCGCCGCCGTGGAGCCCTTGGCCAGGATTCTCGCCGCCGACATCGAACGGGTCCACGGCGTGAATCTGGCCGCCGGCCCACCGCCCGCCACCGCCGGCGACATCGTGTTGCGCCTCGCGGCCAACACCACCGCGCTGGCGGGTGCCGACGCCTATCGGATCGCCGTGGACCAGGGCGTGCTCGTCGAGGGCAAGACCTATCAAGCCGTGGCAATGGGCATGATGACCGTCCTGCAAGCGTTGCAAGCTGACGGCACCGCACTGAAAATCGAGCGCATGAGCGTGACTGATTGCGCCGACCGCGAGCTGCGGGCCTTGCAGGTGTCCATCCGCGGCGGCTACCATTCGCCTCAGTGGGTCAAGAAGGTCATCGACCTGATGCGTTTCTACAAGCTGCGCGTGCTCCAGTTGCATACCAGCGAATCCTTGTGGGTCGGCTCGGTGATGGAGTCGAGCAACGGGGCCGATCCCAAGCTGCTCAGGGAGAATGCCGCTTGGAGCAAACGGGAAATGGAGGACGTCATCGCCTATGCCACAACGCGCGGCGTAAGCTTGCTGCCGCACAATGAGATGCGCCCTAACGACCCGTTCTGGGCGGCCGCTCTAACCGTCGATTTCAACCCCGCCGACAAGTTTGCCGATTACGTCGATGAAATCGATGGCAAGGGCAAATTTGTGCTCACCGGCAACCTTGCCGACAATCCCCGCTGGTGGAATTTCCTCAAGGTGGTCAGTCAGCGCTCGCGCGATCAATTCGCCCGGAGTTGGCCTAACGGCAAACTGCCGTTCTATCACATCGGCCCGGTCTACGGCGAGGGCGGCTGCAACGGCAAGGAGGCCGTTCGAATGTTGGGCTTCCTCAAGGAAAACAACCCCGACCTCCGCATGATGTATTGGAACGGCCCCGGCAACGCAGATCCTGATCTAGCACCTCACAAGAACGACGTGGTGGTGGACTTCTACAGTGCCACCTGGGGCGGCACTCCCGAGGGTTTGCTGAGCGCCGGCTATACCCTCTGCAACACGTCGTGGACGCCGCTGTACCTTCAACCCGGCAGCCGCATCAAAGCGCAGCAACAAGGCAAATGGATCTTCGACGAGTTTCACCTCAGCCGCTTCGGCGACGAAGGTGCCTTTGGCGAACCGATCAAGCCCCACGCCCATGAGTGTGCCCAATTCCAGGACCACATCATCGGCAGCTTGCTCTCGACCTGGGATTTCGCCGGCCCGGACGATCGCGAGGGCCACCTCGAGATGATCACCCCGTGCATCCCCTATTTCGCCGAGCATATCTGGAATGTGCGGCCCTGGCCCTATCCGCCGGACGCATGGCAAAGCGCCGCCGCCGCCGCCGCCCGCCTCATGCCGCTGGCGGACCAGTTCCTGCGCGACCCGCGTCCCTCCAGCCCGCCGCCCAATGTGACCGCCACCGATGGTGTGCTGGCCGATGCCGTCGACGTGCTGTGGGCCGAGAGCGACAACTACCCGCAGGCCTATCAGGTCTATCGCGCGCAGGTCGATGATCCGGCCAAGGCCGAACCGGTATCCGGCAAAATCGGCGCTTCGTTTGTTAGACAACTCAACTCCTTCCGCGACACCCAGGTCACCCCGGGAAACTCCTACTACTATTGGGTGCGCAGTGTCAATCCGGTGGGTCTTTCCGCTTTCGGCCAGTCGGCCAAAGGTAGCACCGGTGCCGGGGCGGTGCTGCCCGCGGCCTGCGAATCATTCGACTATCCGGCCGGCAGCGCGCTGGACGGCCTGGCCGGCGGCGACGGTTTCAACACCGCTTGGAAGGTCGACGAGTTCAATGCTCCTCTAACCATCACCGCCGAGGGGCTCACCTACCCCGGCCTCAAGACCAGCGGCCGCGCCCTGCATGTCGAGTCCACCGATGCCGACGAAACCAACCGCCGCCGGCCGCCACACATCGTGATCCATCGCGACTTGGCCAACCCGTATGGTCAGGACGGCACCCAGGTGTGGACGAGCTTGCTGATCCAAGCGCGCAAAGCCGAGGTCGGGGAATGCCTGGCGATGATCGGCCGGCTGCCGGTTGGCAAGGGCTGGGGCGACGGCTTCACGTTTGCCGGGGGCAAGATGCTACCTAACAAGACGTACCTTCTCGTCGCCCGCTACACCTTTCACAAGGGCAACGATTTGGTGCACCTTTGGCTCAACCCGACGCCGGGCCAACAGCCTGCCGATACCGCTGCGGTCGGCATTTCCCGCCAGGAGGAAAATCCCACCAGCGCCGCGTTTTCAATCCGCATGCAACCCTATGGCAAAGGCTCCTATGACATCGATGAGATCCGCGTCGGCAAATCCTATGCCGAGGTGGTGCCGGCGGGGCCGTGAGGCATTGGATGGAATTGGCCTGACCTATGTACGAGTCTGCGGCATCATGATTCTCCCCTCCACAGCCACAACAGGGCGATCCCCTGGCACTCCGGGCCAACGTCCTGGGAAGTCCAAAGCCCCAACGGGGAGACGTTATTCTAGCAAGATCGGGCCGCGAAGGGCCTGCTTCGTTGGGGCGCAATCGGGAGCCCGTCTGCCATCGACCATCAACCCCGAATGAGACCGCATTCCAGTCGATGAACGAAACTCGCGAGATCCTGTTGTTGCATCACACCCACACCGACATCGGGTTTACCCACTCGCAGCCAGTCATTTGGGAATTGCACAAGCAATTCATCGACCGCGCGCTGGACCTATGTGAGGAAACCGCCGGCTGGCCGGACCCCTCACGCACCCGATGGACCTGCGAGGTCACCGCCACCTTGCTCCATTGGCTGGACGCCGCCCCCGAGGGGCAGATACGGCGGTTTCGCCAGCTCGCCGCGGCGGGATTGATAGGTGCCGGCGCGATGTACTGCAACATAACCCCGCTATACAACGCCGAACAGTTGGCACGCAGTCTCTATCCGGTCAGACGGCTGCGTGAAGAGTTGGGGCTGCGGCTCGACACGGCGATCAATCACGATGTCAACGGCCTGCCGTGGCCGCTGGTGGGCCTGTTGCGCGACATCGGAGTGGACACCCTGGTGATGGGCATCAACCCGCACTTTGGCGGCTATCCGCTGCGCCGCCCGCTGCTGTTCAACTGGGGCGGCCCTGACGGCCGCACGATCCGCGTGCTCAACGGCGAACACTACGCTTCGTTCGAGCGCTGGCTCGAGCCGCAGTTCGCTTCCACCCAACGCATGGCCGAGGGACTCGATCGCTACCTCCAACACCTGACCCGCGCACCCTATCCACATGATTTCATCGTGCTCTCGGCCACTCACAGCGATTTCGCCGACAACAACCCGCCCAATCCTAACACCTCCCGCATGGTGCGCCAGTGGAATGACGAAGGCCGCCGGCCGCTCATCCGCTTCGTCACTCCCGAGCACTTGAGCGAACGCCTCCGGCAGGTCCCGGCTGGAATGTTAGAGACCCACCGCGGCGACTGGCCGGACTTCTGGAACTTCGGCTGTGCCGCGGCCGCCACCGAGACGCGGATCAACCGGCACACCAAAATGCGGTTGAACACCGCAGGATTGTTAGACGCGATCGGCGGCCAGCGCGTGGCCGACCATGACGCGCGATCTAACAACGCCTGGCGCGGCGTGCAGCTGTATGACGAGCACACCTGGGGGAGTTGGGCGAGCACCTAGAACTGTGAGGTGGACGAGGTGCCGGCGCAATTCAACTTCAAGGCCAACCATGCCTACGACGCCCGCAGCTGGACGGGTTGGGTGCTGCGCGAACAGTTGGAACAATTGACGGGCAATCCCACCGAGGGCGGAGCCCCCGAGGGGATTCTGCTGCTCAATCCGGGGCCCGAAAGGCGGCAGGTGATGCTCACGGTGCCCACCCGCCTGGTCACCGGTGAATGGCTCCACCACCCCGGCCGCGTGCACAACCTCGAGGTGCCGGCGGCGCGCCTAGCGGATGATGAGGAGCGCGAGATCGGCCCGTATGCCGTCGAGGCCATGAGCACCTGCTTCGTGCCCGCCGCCGAATTGCGTGCGCTGCCGGACAATACGTATAACTGTCATGCTGCGGCCGGAGTCATTGAGTCCGGGTTCTACCGTTTGGAGGCCGACCCGGCGAGCGGCCGTGTGTCCCGGCTCTTCGACAAGGTGGCGCGCCGAGAGATATTAGACACGGCGAGTCCCTGGGACTTCTTCGGCTTCGTGCAGGAGACGGTGGATCCCAACCAACATCACGGCCAAGCCAAGTATCACGGGCGCGACGCGTTGTTTGACACAGATTTCGCCAAACTCTCCGTCGCCATGCAGTCCGGCTGGCAACCGAATTGGCCGGCGCTGCGCCGCAAACCGGGGCGACCTGACCGGATTGAATTTGTCAATACCAGTCTGGGACCGCAACTGGTCCTGCATTGGTCCAAGGCACCAGGTGTCACGGACCTCAAGCTATCCATCAGGCTCGCCGCCGACAGGCCGGCGATTCTGTTGGAAGCGGCCTTCCACAAAACCTCCTCGCTCTGGGCGGAGAGCAGCTATCTGACATTTCCGTTGCCGCTCGCGCCATGGCAGGCCTGGTATGACGTGGCCGGACAAGCGGTGGCATTGGACGATGAACAACTCCCAGGCACCGTGCGCGACTATGCCACCGTCGGCACCTGGCTGGCGGTGGCGGATGCTGCCCAGTGCGTCACGCTCGCCTGCCCGGATGCGCCCATGGTGCAGGTCGGCGGCTTCCACTTCGGCCAGACTCTATCAAAGGTGCCGCGCCACGCCAACTGCCTGCTGTTGGGTTGGCCGCTCAACAACTACTGGGACACCAACTTTCCCGCCAGTCAGCCCGGCTTCAAACGCTTTCGCTACGAACTGACTTCCGCGCCCGGCTTCGATGCCGCCGCCGCCATGCGCTTCGGCCAGGCCGCTGCGACTCCCGTGGAGTATCATCCAGTGCTGCGCCACGCGGCGTTGACCGCAGGATTGTTGTTGGACAAGGATAACCCGAACGTGTTGCTCACCGCCCTGCGGCCCACCCGCGACCGAGCGGGCTGGCTCCTTCATCTAACCAACCCGACCGGCGCACCGCAGGCGGTCCGCCTCAGGCTGCCACTGCCCTGGCAGCGGGCGTTCCGCAGCAATGCGCTGGAGGACAAGCTGTCATCGATCGCCACGGGCGAGCGCAGGCTGGGTGGCGGCGGGCAGGAGGCCCGCGCCACGGTGAGCCGGTCAGCCTGCCCGGCGCCGTCTGGTGCCAAACCGGGCGTATGGGGCGAGGCGCCAGCGCTCGATGTCTTGCTAGATCCGCGCAGCCACTCGCTGGTGAGATTGGAATGAACCTGAGACCTGACAACTCGTCATGCTTGCCACCGCGCTTACCCCCAGCGACAACATTCACGCACCTCTAACTAACAGAACCCATGACCCGGCTTGATTACGCTGTCGTCTTAGTCTACATTGTGCTCACCGTAGCAATCGGCGTCGCGTGCGCGCGGCGGGCCTCGACGAACCTGCGCGCGTATTTCCTGGGTGGCAATGCCATCCCGTGGTGGGCGCTGGCGGCCTCCGGGGCGGCGAGCAATTTCGACATCGCCGGCACGATGTGGATGGTGTCGATGGTGGCGGCGCTGGGCATGCGCAGCTTCTGGGTGTTCTGCACGTTTGCGGTTTTCAACTGCGCGTTTCTGATGGCCTACATGGCGCCATGGATCCGGCGCACCCAGGTACTAACAGCCACCGAGCTGATTCACAGCCGCTTCGGCGCGCAATCCGGCGGGCGCGTTGCGCGACTGGCCTCGGCAATCATGGCGACGTTGTTTCAGGGTTTCGCCTTGGGATATGCGTTTGTGGGCATCGGCAAGTTCGCGTCGGAGTATCTGCCGCTGTCGGCGAACATGTGCGCGATTTTCATCATGACGGTGACCACCTTGTATGCCATGATCGGCGGGTTCAACGGGGTGATTGCCACCGATGTGTTCCAGGCGGTGCTGATGAGCCTGTGTGGGTTGTTAGTCGGTGGCGCGGCGTTTTTCATCATCGATCCGGCCAAGCTGCACGCGGCTGGATTTGTCACCAACCTGCTGCCTGTCAGCAGGCTGGACGGTCTGCCGCCATCGCTGGTTGACAGCGGCTTCGACTTGTTCGGGGCGATGACGGTGTTGTGGGTGCTCAACGGCTTGTTTCACAGCACTGGCGGTGCCGGGGGCAGCTATGGCGAGCAACGGTTTCTTGCCACCCGCCGGGTGGGGGATGCGTCCAAGGCCGGCTTCGCCTGGGGGCTGATGATGATCCCGCGCTTCTCGCTGGTGGCGGGCATCGTGTTTGTGGTGATGGCGGGCAGTGTGGGGGTTGCGGATCCCGAGAAAATCCTGCCGGTGGCGCTGCGCGACAGCACGCTGATACCCAGCGGGGTGCGCGGGTTTCTGATGGCCGCGCTGCTCGCCGCGTTCATGTCCTCGTTATCGGCCACCCTCAATGCGGGCGCTTCAATCATTGTGCGCGATATCATCGAAGTGTTGCGACCGGGCCTAACGCAGAGGACGCTTGTTAGGTCCGGCCACCTGGCGACGCTCGGGCTGTTGCTCTTCGGCATCGCCGCGGGAATGAACGCCGGATCAATCAACAAGATCTGGCTGTGGATGCAGCTGGGCCTGGCGGCTTCCATGCTGCTGCCTAACGTGCTGCGCTGGTACTGGTGGCGGATGAACGGCTGGGGCTACGCCGCGGGCACCTTGCTGGCTTGCGTGCTGTCACTGGCGGTGTTGTTCTGGAAGCACATTGCGGTGCTGGTGGCGATCCATCCCGAACCGGTTCCCTATGTTTACACGCCCTTCGTGTACGCCGTGAGTCTTGTCGGCGCGATCGCGGTCTCCCTGGCAACCCAACCGGTGGCACCGGCCACCCTCGACGAATTCTATCGCCGGGTGCGCCCACGCGGCCTGTGGGGTACCGTCGCACGGCGCGTCGGACCGCTGCCGCCATTGACGGGTGTGGACGCGAGCGCCACCCGCATTGCGGCCAACGTGTTGTTGGGCGGGGCCGCCATCATGAGCACGTACTTCGGGGTGTTCTATCTGATCGGCCACTGGTTTGCCGATGCCGGAGTGTGCGCGGTGGTTGCGTCAACGTCGATTGCGGGGCTTTATTTCACCTGGTACATTCCATTGCAGCGGGACGACCTGTTGGGGCGAGGGGCTCCGGCGGGCGACGGCCATGCAGCCGACCCAAGCGCGCCCGCGGGCCGGCAGGAAACGGAACGGAATTGATGAAACATTCGTCGCTGACGCAAAGTATCGGGCTGCAACCATGAAGCCATTCCGCTATCTCCTGGCGCTGCTGCCGGCCTTGCTCGTCTGCCACTTGAGGGCTGAGGAAGTGGCCCCGCTGCAACCCGGCACTCCCTTTGACTATGCCAAGTTCGCCATGCAACCGAAGTCGTGGGCCAAGCGCCAGCTCAGCCTGCAACTGACCCCGTGGGTGGGCCAGCACGTGATTTTCCTAACCACCGATGCCAAGCTCGATCCGGCGTTGCTGGGGCTGTGGGTTTCGCGGCTTGACGCGGGTTGGCAGTTGTACGCGGATCTAACCGGCAGGAAGCCGGAGCCATTCAAACAATCCGGCGGCAAGGTGACCATCGCGGCGGTGCCCGGGGCTGACCTGACATGTGGCGCGGGCTGCGGCTTTGTGGGTGCCACCGGCATCGAGCTGGCGATGTTCTATGATGACAATTACCCGCAACTCAAGACGCGTCCCAAGGCGATGCCGCACTATGTGTTTTACGAGATGGGGCGGAACTATTTCACCTTTGGCGACCGGCATTCGTGTTTCGTCACCGGATTTGCGGTGTTCATGCGCTATGTGTGTATGGACGCGCTGCAAGTTGAGGACCCGGATATCAACACGCGCAAAGTCATCGAGAGTGTGGAACCGTTGCTAGCCGCGAGCGGTCTGAGTTTTCTTGATCTGTTCACCACCAGCTTTGGGGTGGGTGAGAAAGTGAGCCTCATCAAGGATGCCAGTGGCAAGGTGATCGACCCGTCCGACCAGCCGGTGCGCTACGCCGCGGCGATGCTGCGCTTGCGCCGCGAGCATGGCGGCGACGTCTGGGTGAAACGATTTTTCCACGAGCTGGCGGCCTGCCCCGAGTTCAAGCCCGACACCAAGAGCGGCGCGCTCAATCAGGGCTGGTACTGGCTGTTATGCGCCAGCGTCGCCGCCCAACAAGATCTCAGCCCGCAGTTTGCCGGCGAGTGGAAACTGCCGCTGACCGCGGAGACCCGCACGGCGTTAGGTAAAATCGACTGGAAAAAGCCGGGGCTAACCCTGCAAGACGTGGCGGGTGCGGTGACTCCGGCGTGGCAGGCAGGCAGCGGGTCCTAACGGCGCCCGAGCCACTGCGGCCCCGGTGGGGCTCGCGTCGCGCCTGGCTGTAAGACGCCCGTGGGAATGCAAGTAATCAGGCTAGCCGCTGCCGGCGCCGGCAGCAACCGATAGACGCCATGAAAACACTGTTCATCACGCTCGCCCCTGTATTTTTGTTAGGCACGCTGCCTGCCGCCGATCTCGCCCCTGCCGCTAGGCCCGGCCAGCCTGCGGATGGCTGGGAGCGGCTGATGGGGGAGTTCCGCGATTTGCCGTTAGACTCGCGCCGCAACGTGGGGCCGCTGTTCTGGTTGCATGGCGACGAGACGAAGGACCAGTTAGAGAAAACCCTCGACAAGGTTGCCGAGGGTGGCAACGGCTGTTTCACCACCGAGTCGCGGCCGCACAGTGATTGGCTCGGCCCGAATTGGTTTCGCGACGTCGGCATCTGCCTGGACGCCGCCAAACAACATAACTTGAAACTGTGGATCTTCGATGAGAAATGGTGGCCCAGCCAAGGGGTCGGCGGCAAGGTGCCGCCGCGCTATGCGGCCAAGCGCTTGGATGGCGCCGCCGTGGAGGTGGCCGGACCCAAGACGATTGAAGCCGACGGCTATGGCGGTGAGCGCTACATCGCGACGGTCGCCGGCCGGGTCGCCCCCGATGGCGCCATCGACGCCGAGAGCCTGCTCGACCTAGCGAAATTTATCGATGCCGGCAAACTCGTCTGGACGGTGCCGGAGGGCCGCTGGAAGATCATGAAGTTCAGCCATGTGCAGGCTCCCGGGCTGGGCCAGGGCGGCGGCGCGCAATTGAGCGTGGACGGCGCCAGCAAGGATTGCGTGGACTGGTTGCTGGAGACGGTCTATCAACCGCACTACGACCACTTCAAGGCGGACTTCGGCAAGACCATTGTCGGCTTTTTCTATGACGAGCCGGAGACGCGCGGCGACTGGGGCAGCGGGTTGAACCCGGTGCTGGCGGAATTGGGAGTGGACTGGAAAAAGGCCTATGTCGCCTACAAGTTCCAACTCTCCGGCGAAGCTCAGATTGCCGCGCGCTACCAATACCTTGAGGCGCGCGCTGAAACCTGGGGCCGCACGATGTACGGCGGCATCAGCCACTGGTGTGAAGAGCACGGCGTGCGCTCGATCGGCCACTTCATGGAACACGGCAACATGTACACGCTGGATGCCTTTTGCGCCGGCGACCTGATGCGGGTGCAGAAGTACAGCAGCATGGGCGGCATCGACGCGGTTTTCTCACAATTCAAGATGGGCCAGCGGGTGGCCGGCGATGCACCGTGCTGGCAGACGCCTAAGCTATGCAGTTCTATCAGCCACGCCTATGGCAAGCGCGATGACCAAGCCATGGTGGAGATTTTCGGGGCGCGTGGGCAGGACCTCACCTATCCGGAGATGAAATGGTGGGCCGATCACATGCAGGTCAGCGGGGTGAATTTCCTCATCCCCCACTCGTTCAATCCGCGCGCGCCCTATGACAACGATTGCCCGCCGTATTTTGACAACGGCGGTTTCGAGCCGCGCTGGCCGCTGTACCGGCTGTTTGCCGACTACACCAGCCGGCTCAGTCTGCTGCTCAGCGGCGGCCATCATGTGGCACCGGTGGCGTTGCTGTCACCGGGCCAGAGCGTGCAAACGGGCAAACACGTCACTGTCGAGCGAATCAGCGAGAGCCTGCAAGACTCGCTCTACGACTGCGACTGGCTGCCGTACGAAGTTTTCGAAAAGGACATGTCTCTAACCGGCAGGCAACTGCAACTTCGCGCCGAGTCCTATCAGGTGCTCATCGTGCCGCCGGTGGAAGTGATCCCGTGGGGCACCCTATCCAAAGCGCTGGCGTTTTTGCAACAGGGCGGCACCGTCCTCGGCCACGGGTTCCTGCCGAGCAAGTCGGCCACCCCCGGCAAGTCCGCCGCGGACATCACCGCGCTGTGCGAGGCGATCTGGGGTGCGGCGGCTCCCGGTCTAACTGTTTGCAAGACCACCGCCGCCAGCGGGCGCGCCTATCTGCTTCCAGAGCGGCCCACGCCGGAGCAATTGCAGCAGGTGCTGGCCGGCGACGCGGGGATCCACCCGGCGCTTGAGGTGATTGAAGGCAAGACCGACCACTGGCTTCACGTGCTGCACCGCGTCAAGGAGGGTCGCGACGTGTTCTTCATCGCCAACCAAAATCATCTCGGCGCGCCGCGGGCATTCCGTTTTCGCGTCAGCGCCAAGGGCGAGCCGGAATGTTGGGATCCCCTGCGCAATGAGATCACGCGCCCGCGCTCGCGGCGCGTCGCGCCGGATGCGGTGGAGATCGATCTGACCCTCGCGCCGTTGGAGAGTTTGCTGCTGGTAATGCGCGACGGACCTAGCAAAGCCGCGGCGCGGGTGGAGCCGGACACCCGGCCCGGGACGACGGTTGCAGTCACCCGCGTCGCGTCGCCGGAGGTGCCGGCGCCGGTGCCGGTGGCAGGCATGCAACCGTTCACCGCCAGCCCGGTGCGGGCGGCCACGCCATATGACGGCGTGTGCGAGCTGCCGGCAGCGGTGGATCTGGCGAAATCGCGGGTCTATCTGGAGGTGGCGGCACTGGCGCCGGAGCAGGCGGCGCGCGTCACCGTCAACGGCCGCGATGCCGGCGGCTTCATCGGTGCGCCATTGCGGCTGGACGTCACGCGCTTTCTCACTGCGGGCCACAACACGCTGCGGCTCGAGCCGTTTGCGCCCAGCGCGGTGAAGCTCGCGGTCTATCCGGCAGAAAGATGACGCGGCTGCCGCTCCGTTTGTGGTCAAGGCACGCGCGGGAATTTGGAGAAATCCGGCGGGCGTTTCTCCAGGAACGCTTGCTTGCCCTCGCGGCCTTCCTCGCTCATGTAGTAGAGCAGGGTGGCATTGCCGGCCAGATCCAACAAGCCCATCTGACCGTCGCAATCGGCGTTGAGCGCGGCTTTGAGGCAACGCAAGGCCAGCGGCGAGTGGGCGAGCATTTCGCGGCACCAGTTGAGGGTTTCGGTTTCCAACTCGGCGAGCGGCACGACGGTGTTGACCAGGCCCATCTCCAACGCCTGCTGGGCATCGTATTGACGGCACAGGTACCAGATTTCGCGGGCTTTTTTCTGGCCCACGATGCGTGCCAGGTAACTCGAGCCCAGTCCGCCATCGAACGAGCCGACTTTGGGGCCGGTCTGGCCGAAGCGGGCATTGTCCGCCGCTATGGTTAGGTCGCACACAATGTGCAGGACATGGCCACCGCCGATCGCGTAGCCGGCGACCATCGCCACCACCGGCTTGGGCAGGGAGCGGATTTTCTTTTGCAAATCCAGCACATTGAGGCGCGGGATGCCGTCCTCGCCGAGGTAGCCGGCATGGCCGCGGACTTTCTGATCGCCGCCGGCGCAGAACGCGAGATCGCCCTCGCCGGTTAGAATAATGACCCCCACCAGCGGGTCCTCATGCGCCAGCTCGAATGCCTGGAGCATTTCGGAGACGGTTTTCGGGCGGAAGGCGTTGCGCACCTCGGGCCGGTTGATGGTGATTTTAGCGATGCGCCCCTGGTCCGTGGTTTGGTACCGGATGTCTTCAAATTCGCGAATGGTTGTCCACATGGCAGGGAGTGTGCACAGACGCGGCGGCGACTGCAACCCCGATGCCTGGAGCAGGTCCGCACGAGCGGGACAAATCCTCATGGCCAACCGCACCGGGCTGGCGTCCAGCACCTTGCGTTGGGGGATCCGTCCCGCCGGCAGAGAAGCGGGTCAATTGCCGTCGCGCTCGCCACCACCGGTGCTGAGGAAGCGGTAGTAGACCTCCATCATCAGGGTGCACAGGCAGGTGCGATAGGTCTTGTCGCCGACATATTCGGGAGCCGCCGCCCGCAGTTTTTGGCCGCCGCCGGGCACCTTCCACGAGCCATCGGCATCCTGGTTGTTGAGCAATTGGTCGCGGAACATCGCGTTGTATTGTTTCCAGTCAGTGCCGCCACGTTGCATCATCGCCTGCGACTCGTAATAGTGGCCGTACAAATCGCAATTGGCGCCGTTGTAATCGAACTTGGTGTTATCGAGCACATACTTGGCGGCGTGGTGGACCGCGACGCTGCCGCCTTTGCCCCACATTTGATTGCACAGCATGCCGACACCGGTGAGGGAGAAATAGTCCGCCACGCCCGAGGTGGGACCGGCGTAGCCGAAGCCACCGTTGACATTCTGGCAGGTGCCCAGGTATTTGAGGCCCTTGCTGATGCACGCGTTGAGGCCCTGGTATTTGATGCCGGTGTGGCTGCAAGCCCGCAACGCCTGGAGTTGCCAACCGACGACTGACACGTCGGTATGGCCGCCGCTGGTGGCGTAGGCGTAAGCCCAACCACCGCTGGCATGTTGGTGGTCGATGATGAATTGGCCGGCCTTGGTGGCGACTTCTTCCAGATAGGGGACGGGTTGGCCGGCCTCCCGGCAAAACGGGATGGCTTCGCCCAGCGCGTAGGTGGCGATGGCATGCTCGTAGGACCAATGGTTGGCGGTGAAATTGTCAGCCATGCGGCCGTCATTTTTCATGCCGATATTCACGAGATACATGATTCCATTCATGCAGGATTCGCCAAATTCCCTGGAGGCCGGGGTTTCGCAATGGCCAAAATAGGCGAGCAGGGCCAGCCCGGTCATGGCGACCGAACTCTGGCCGCTCCAGGAACCGTCGCTCCGTTGATTGGCCTTGAGCCAGCGCAAGCCCTTGACCACGGCATCTTCACAGGCGGGGACTCCGCCGTTGGTGGTGATGCGATTGAGCCGGTCGCCCGCCGAGCAGCGCTTCCTTGAGTCTATCGGAATGAAGCCGAACGGGCGCAGGCCCGGGCCGCCGTCGGGGCCGAAGCCCGGGTCGTCGCCTGAGCCAAAGCCGGAGCCAATGCCCTTGCTGCCGCCCATGCTGCCGAGATTGCCGCCGCCGCCAAGAGAGGGAAGGGGGGACATGGGGCCGATATGATCAGTCTGCTCCGGCAGGACGTAGGACGCGAACACGCTGGTGCTCGCCACGCGCCGGGTTTGGGTGGTGGGGATGAGTTCCCTGCGGGTTTTTTCGTGGATCGCCAGATCCGCGCCGCGGGGGCCGCCGCCGCCGCCGCCGGGGTGGACGGGTGGGTCAGGCGGAGGTTGGTGAATGACCTGGAAAATCCAAAACGCGCCGAACGCGAGCACGAGCATGTGGACGATGATCGCGATGGTGAGGGCGCGGCCGCCAAGCTTGTCCCACAAGGTCAGCGGGGTGCTCGCAGGCGCAACTGGATCTGAGTCGAGGTACAGGTTCATATTCGGTGGTTCGGGTTGGGGTTGGGTTGGATGGTGTTGGGATCAATCGGGCGCGACGGCCTGGAAGGTCACGTTGCTGATGTTGGCGCGGGTGAGCGCGTCGAGGGTGTCAATGACGCGCTCGTAGCGGGCGGCCTCGTCGGCGTAGATGGTCACCACCAGGTCGGCCTTGGCGGCGATGCTGTTGTCGTGGAGTTGTTTGAGGTTGCTCGCCAACTCTGGCAGCGCCCGGCTCGTCGGCGTGTCGAGCGGGTCGTCATTGAGCAACACCTGGCCGTCATACTCGATGCGCAGGGCGATTTCATCGGTCAGCTGCGTAGGCGTGATGCAGTCGGGAGCGGGCAAGCGGGTGTTGAGGGTGTTTTCGACCTGGACGCTGCCGGCCAGCACCATGAAAAAGAGCATGATGACGAACACCACGTCGACCATGGGCGCGATTTGGAAGCCGAGATTGACGGTGGCGGAAATTCTGTGGGAGGAGCGTGTTTTCATGGATTTGTTAGGGTTGTTAGATTCTCCAAAGGAGACTTCGCGGCATGCGGCAATCTGACAGAACGTGTCATTGGGTGAGGGATTGCCCAAGTCCTAGCACTGCAATCTGGGATGCCAAGAACTATTTTGAAATATCTTGTTATTTGCGCCGTAGCGTCATGTTGCGCTTTGGAGCAACGTCGGGCAGTCACCGGCTGCGACGCTCAATTTCCGCCCGGAAATGGATTCGCCGACCAGCGCGCGGCGACTTCCAGCGGGGTGAACGCCTCCACGGGCGTTGCAACCGGAGGCGGCGCGGGTCCGAGCAACGCCAGGGTGGCGGCGGCGGTGAAGGTGAGGGTGCTGAAGCAGACCACCAGCCAGCCGCTCGCCGGGCTAGGGGGTCGGACCAGGCGGCGCACCCGGCACTCCAGGGCTGAGCGTCCTGCCATGGCCAACAGGGGTCCGCGGGCAGCGCGCGGCTCGGCACAATCGCACAGCAAGCGGGCGTAAGCGCCGGCTTGCGCGCCGCCGCGCAAGACTGCGGCATCGCAGGCAAATTCGCACTGCACGGCCAAGCGCCGCGCCATCCACGCCACCGCCGGATTGAACCAGTTGAGCGCGCACGCCAGTTCGGCCACCCAGCGCCAGAGCGGGTCGCGGCGGCGATGATGGGCGAGTTCGTGATCTAACACCATGCGCCGGGCGCCCTCGCTCCAGTTGTTCCAGGTGGCAGGCACCCACACCACCTTGCGCCACACGCCCGCGGCCACCGGCCCGCGCAAACCAGCCAATTTTCGAATTTCCACCCCCGCCACCGTGGCCACCAGCTGTGAGCGCGTCTGCCACCGCGCGATCCCGCGCTGAGCCAGCAGCAAGCGCAGCAACGCCACCGCCACCCCGCCAGCCCACACCCATTGCCGCCATGCCAGGCCGCTCGCGCCCGCCCCGCCGGTGAGCGTCGCGGGGGGCAGCAGCGGCAGCTTCGGCAGCCATGCGCCGAGCAGCGGAAACACCGCCACCAATGCCAGGCACAGCGTCGTCAGGCGGGGGTCGCGCGCCGCGTCACGCCGGCCCGCCAGCCACACCGCCAGCGCCCCCAGTCCGGAAAATATCAGCATCGCAGTCATCGCATTGCGGTCGGGTTTCGATCGGTCAGATATCTATCAGCTTGCGGATCCGCCCGATCTCTTCCTGGCTCAGCTGCTGGTCCTGCGGATCGAGCAAGGCGGCCACCAGCTTTTCCGGCTTGCCCTCGAAGAAAGTCGTGAGCAGTTGCTTGAGCGCGGTGCGTTTGGCGCGCTTCTCCGGCACCGCCGCGGTGAACACGTAGCGCCGCGATTCCTTCGCGTGGTGCACCAGACCCTTTTCCTCGAGGGTCGCCAGCAAGGCCCGCACCGCCGAGTATCCCGGCGGCTCCGGCAATTCATCCATCACCTCCTGCGCGGTCGCCTTGCCCACCCGGAACAAGATCTCCATCACCTGCCGCTCCCGCCGCGAAAGTTGGTCCTGTTCAAAACGCTTCATCGGGGAAAGTTTACCCACCCGCAAAAGAAAATCAACCCAAATGCGGTTTTTTTCGCATTTGGCGCTTGACGCCGGTTGCCCTAAATGCTGTTTTTCCAGCACGATGAAACGCAAACTCATTTCGACACTGACGGGCATTCTGGGGCTGGGCGGGTTATTTTCGTGCAGCACGCAGCCGGGGGG
>Ga0118677_10008280_pt1 | contig 16724 bp, 13 predicted proteins | sample AliMusrvi5mmetaG_FD_86154 | JGI IMG/M metagenome (GOLD analysis project Ga0118677, IMG submission 86154) | reverse complement strand
GTACAACAACACTAGAATACACACGGCATTGAAAATGCCGCCTATGCAGTTTGCTCAAAAACTAGCGGCGGCGTACAATACAGGAGACAAGGTTAGTGTCTGACGAAAGGGGGGAAGTACAGTCCATGGTGACAAGGCTATAGCCGATAAAGGCGAAGAAAATATGCCTGGCGGAGAGATTTTCATGGCACCGGTTAGAGAAAGTCTAAATGGCTGGATCAAGTTCGATTTTCCTTCGGTGCGAAATGGAAAAGAAGTGACTGATATCGAATTGGTTTTCAAGGATGGTCGGGTTATCGAGGCCAAAGCTTCGAAGAATCAGGATTATCTGAAGAAGATGCTGAAAATAGACAAAAATGCCGAGTTCGTCGGCGAGCTTGGAATAGGATGCAATCCGAAGATACGAAAATATACCAACAACTTGCTTTTCGATGAAAAGATTGGCGGTACGATACATCTTGCTCTCGGCGCAGCTTATAAGGAAAATGGCGGAGGAAACGATTCGGCTTTGCATTGGGATATAGTCAAGAATATGAAAAAAGCCAAGATTATCGTGGACGGTAAGCCTCTATGAGATACCACATCTACACCACCTCGAAGAAAGCTTGGGCTGGTATGTTGAGTTCTATAGAAAGTGCTCATAAAAGCATTTTTTTGGAAATGTTCATTTTCGAAAATGACACTTCGAAATACGATTTTTTGACAGCTTTGGAGAATAAAGCTCGTGCTGGAGTTCGGGTCGTGGTGATATTGGATATGCTCGGCAGCCGTTCGCTTGGTAATGATGTTATTTCGCGTTTGCGCGCCGCCGGAGTGGAGGTCCTATTTTTCAGTCTTTGGTTCAAGCGTTTGCATAGGAAGATGTTGATCATAGATGAACGAGTTGCTTTTATCGGTGGTGTGAATATAAAAAACCATTTTGCTTTTTGGAAAGATCTGCAGATAAAAGTCACTGGTCGCGCCGTCAGAAACATGCTTGGCTCATTTGCTACTATGTACCACCAATGTAAAGGCCGCGACGGATTGTTCTTCAAAAATTTTGAATACATATCGCCGATCAAGAGGACCAGACTCTGGTTTGTGGAGCGCGGGATAGGGAAGCGTGAGCACAACCTGCGAAAATATTATAGAGAACATATTGACCATGCCAAGAAAAAAATTATCATCGTGACGCCGTATCTCTTGCCACCACGATGGTTGACTGCAAATTTACACCAAGCTTTGTTACGCGGAGTCTCGGTGGAAATCCTTATGCCAGATGCTTCAGATCATCGTTCGACAAATATTCTGAATCGATCCTTCGCTTCTTTTTTCACATCACTTGGTGCCAAATGCTTCTTTGCTCCAGGGATGAATCACGCTAAGGCCATGCTTGTCGATAGTGACAGCGCTGTTATCGGTTCACAAAATCTGGACTTTATCTCTTTCGAGTGGAATATAGAATCGGGAGTCTTTTTCAATGAGCCGAATACAGTGAAAGAGTTGGAGGATATTATAGATGAATGGAAAAAAGACGCAGTGCTCTTCGATCCTGCCAGTAAATCCAATCTGTATTGGTATCATTTTCTGGCGACATTCTTGTTGCGTCTGTTTCGACTATTACCGCTGTGGTAGCCCAAAAACCCGCTGAGGTTGTTCTATATAAAAGAAATGGCGTGGCAGGGGATTGCTCTCCCTACCACGCACATGTCGTTAATTTCTCCTTTGGTTAGCGCCATTCCGTCGGAATGAACCCGATCGCTGGCCGATGCGGAATAGTTGCATTGACTGGCAACAAGTCGATCTGTAACGCGGAGTCTTTCCACGAGAAGATCGTCGTGCAATCCTTTTTTACCTTCGGCTCCGGGAGTGTGTAGACATCTCCAGGGCAACTGACTTCAAGGTCATTTTTCTCTGGGATGAACGGTCCGTTTTCGCGCAGGTCATAATTACCAATCTGTGCGCAAAGCGAGTAACCAAGCATCCAAGAGTTTAGACCGAATTCACCACGGGAGAATCCTTCGCGGACACTCTTTGTAGTGATGTTTACAGGTTCGTCCGGTATGTAGAACGGGACGACGATGAGGTCACCGTCAGGTTGGATCTTCTTTAGTTGATCCAATGCTGATTTTGTTCTTACATCCGGTTGCATCCTCTTGTAGAGTAACCGCTCGTCGACGGCGTACTTGTTTATTTCTTCGCCGTGACCACCGATGATTAGGTGGTTCTCAAGTCTGACACCGGACTGCCTGACTATTTTGGCCAATAACTTCGAGCAACTTCTGAAGCGTCGACAATCATCTTTCGGTGAATCCTTGTCTCCACGGAGTACTTTGTAACGAAACAAGGTTATCTTCGCGGCGATGCGTCCAATCGTCATATACTGACGCATCAATAATCTTCGCCTCGGAATCACCATGACATGCCGGAATTTGTCCGGCACGCGCATCTTTGTTGCAATATTTTCGCATCCGTGACGATCGACATTTGTGAAGTTTTCCTGTAGATATTTAAGTGTCGGTTTCAGATTTACTGGACCGAACCCTTCTTCTTCCAGGATAGCTGTCAAAGCCGTCGCTTGGCTTAGTGGTGATCTGCAGGCATACCACTTATTACTGATTGTAACTTGTGTGGCCATTTCAGCCCTCCCTCTCTATTTGGATTTTATTTCAAAGTTCACTAACATTTCGGCCTCTTTTACTACAACAACTGTTTTGAGTTATACCAGAAAATCTGTTATTTAGCAAGGCCGCCTAATAGCTCACTCATCCGTGCTAAAATTGGTCTATGAAATCAAGCAATGTCCTGACATATTTTATATTTTTCATCATAGGTGTTGTCGTTCTTGCTTTCATTGCCAATAAGATGATAAGTGAGGGAAGTCTGCCTTCATTTCAAAAATATATGGATGCGAATATGTCTACGGTGGCAACCTCAACACTGGCAGTGGTAACATCGACTTCCACATTGGAAGCGGCAAATTTGTCACCTACAGTCACCATATACACAGCTTCTTCATCGATCGATGCCTTTGTCGCAGACAATGAAGCGACTCGTGAAAGGGGACTTGGAGGTGTAGTGTCACTAAACGATAATGAAGGCATGCTTTTTATCTTCGACCAGCCGAATATTCCCAATTTTTGGATGAAAGACATGAATATTCCGCTGGATATGGTCTGGATCGATGAAAATAAAACAGTCGTAGGTGTTACTGATAATATTTCCACTAGTACTTATCCAGAAACTTTCTCGCCGACAAGACCGATCCTTTATGTTTTGGAAATAAATGCTGGCGCGGCAAAAAAGATGAACATAGCATATCGGACAAAGTTGCGATTCGATCCATACGCGATTTAAAAAATATTTTCTGTGGATAACTCTCTCTTTTGTGGAGATTTTTTCCTCATTTCGCGAAAAATTTACACGACAGTTTCGTGTTTTTGAAAAATCAGCCGAAAAGATTTCCTCACAGACGCCGTAAACACTGTCTTTTTTCGACCAAGCTCTTCACAGATTGAAATTTTCTATTTGCAATGAAATACGACTTATAAGTTGCCAAAAATTTTGTGAAAAAGTTTCAAAAAAGCTTTGACGAAGTGAGAAGATAGGTTACAATGAACAGTAATAGAACATTTTATTAGCAGTAGTTTATCAAATTAACAACGCCTGTTGTGTACCGCCTACACTTCAGTCGCTAGCATATGCCAAAAAAGAAAAAAGCCGCATCGGCTGCGGTTAAATCGCCGACGATTCCCACGATTATTAAAAGAGATGGTCGAATAGTTCCATTCGATCTAGAGAAGATAGTGAGCGCTATCCTGAAAGGATTCAATTCCGTCGGTGAGGGTTCGATGGAGGAAGCCAGGATGGTCGCTGGACAAATCTATGCCGAGCTCATCCGTATAAAGAAGAAATTCGTCAACTTTGTGCCGACTGTTGAGGGCATACAGGATATCGCCGAGGCGGAACTGATGCGTGCCGACTATGTCAAGACAGCTAAGCACTATGTCATTTATCGTGAAGAGAGGTCGAAGATCCGCGCACAGGGTATAGAGATACCGAAACATTTGCGCCAACTCGCAACTGACTCCAAAAAGTCTTTCAGAAATGCTTTGGGCGAATTCGTCTACTATCGTTCTTATTCTCGTTGGATCGACGAAGAGTCACGACGTGAGACTTATATAGAGACAGTCGATCGTTATCTCACTTTTATGCGTGAGAATCTCGGAAACAAACTCAAAGACTCGGAGTACAAAGAGATCCGTGAATATGTTTTGAAGCAATGGGCGATGCCTTCGATGCGTTTGTTCCAATTCGCTGGCAATCCAGCACGCAATACGAATATTTGCGCCTACAACTGCTCATTCATCGCACCAGAATCATTCCAAGACCTTGCCGAGATTATGTATATATCGATGTGTGGTACTGGAGCTGGTTGGTCAGTGGAGAGTGCCAATGTCGAGAAGTTTCCGCAGATTATGATGCAGACTGGAGAAAAGCTGCCGACATTTGTAGTACCAGATAGCAGAGAAGGTTGGGCTGATAGCTTGGCTCTTGGTATGAAGACTTGGTCTTCTGGTAAGGATATGGATTTTGATTATTCCAAAGTCCGTCCGGAAGGAACGCGTCTCAAAACTATGGGAGGCAAAGCTTCCGGTCCAGCGCCTCTTCAGCGTCTGCATCAGTTTACTCGCCAAATCATGTTCGCTAGACAAGGCCGCCGTCTGCGCAATATCGACTTGCATGACATCATCTGTATGATCGGAGATTGTGTGGTTGCTGGAGGCGTACGCCGCAGTGCCATGATTTCATTGTCAGATTTGGATGATAGAGATATTCGTGATTCCAAGAAGGGCGCATTCTATATGACTCATCCGCATCGCATGTTGGCTAACAATTCCGCAGTCTATATAAACAAACCGACCAACGAAGAATTTCTGAAAGAATGGATGGCTCTAGTGGAAAGCCGTTCTGGCGAACGCGGTATATTTAACCGTGGTTCATTGGCCAAAACTCTGCCAGAACGCCGTATCAAGGTCCTGAAGTCTTACAAGGGATATTTTGATCCAACAGGTCAGCATATTGTCGGTCCTATCGGTACGAATCCTTGTGGAGAAATCATCCTCCAGTCCAAGCAGTTCTGTAACCTTTCCGAGATTGTGGCTCGTGCCGAAGATACCGAAGCGACTCTTTTGAAGAAGATTCGTATTGCCACTATCATCGGTACTTTCCAGTCGTCTCTTACACATTTTCCATATCTCTCAAAAGAATGGAAAGAGCATTGCGAAAAAGAGCGTCTTCTCGGAGTTTCAGTTACTGGTATGTGGGATTGCCCTATAGTTCGCAATCCAGCTATTTTGCGTAGACTCAAAGCTGAGACTATCAAGGTCAATAAAGAATATTCCAAGAGATTTGGTATAAATGAATCCACAGCTATCACTTGTGTGAAGCCTTCTGGAACTCTTTCGCAGACTGTCGATTGTTCTTCAGGTATGCATCCACGACATTCGAAGTTCTATATCCGTCGTGTGCGTATCTCTGCTACTGATTCATTGTTCAAGATGTTGAAGGATCAAGGGGTTCCTTATTTCCCTGAAGTTGGTCAAAATGCCGAGACTGCAAATACTTTCGTCTTGGAATTTCCGATCAAGGCGCCGAGTGGTTCGATCTTCCGCGACGACCTGACAGCTTCCGAGCAGCTAGAATTCTGGAAGATGGTGAAGGAGAATTATACCGAGCATAATCCTTCAGTCACCATATCCGTCGGCAATGACGAATGGATCGAAGTCGCAAACTGGGTTTATAAGAATTGGGATATCTGTGGAGGATTGTCGTTCTTGCCTCGTGAAGATCATGTCTATAAGTTGGCTCCTTATGAATCTATAGATGAGAAGACTTACAAAGATCTTGCCAAGCGTCTCGAGCATATCGACTATTCGAAGATTATCACCTATGAGAAGCAGAATGAGACAGATCTCAAGAAAGAGTTGGCTTGTGTTGGGGGAGTTTGTGAGATTATGTAATTAAAAGTGACGGGAAGTTCGTCACTTTGAAAAACACTCAAAAAGTATGTGTGTCACGCTCGACCATTAAGATCGCTGCAAGTCATAAATGGAAAACCCGCCTGATTGAGACGGGCTTCCTAAGCTCCTTTCAATCAAACGGGTTAGTCGTTATCACTATGCTGTCTGCCAATCAAGACGCGTGTCCGTTTTCTGTCGGTGAAGAATCCTGCCTCGGATATCAATTGGTCAGATACCGCTGTAACGACGAGGCCTTTGATACCATTCACGCTTACTCCTCCATCCATCGACAGCAATGTGTTGCCATTTTTGGCGATGAACTTGACATTCATCTTGATACCTTGATCAGGGCGAAGTGTCGCTACGGCTCGACTTGTCTGTAGCCGTACTTTATCGAGGGCAGCATCCAGTCCTTTGGACGCTGAGATCGCAACCACGTCATGGAAGACGGAGAATGGCATGTAAAATCGAGGGAGGAACTTCCCAAGTATTACGGTCTCCGTGCTTAAATTTACCAACGCCAATGCGTGATGTAAACACCAGGACCATTTCTGGCCGTCGGCCATGATCTCTTTCTCAAGAGTTTTGTGATAGAACACTGTAACTTTCTTCATAATTTATCCCTTTCTAGGAATGGCTTATTGTGGCCAGCTTAGGATCTGACGCCTTGTCAGATTATCCGAAATCAATATTACTCAGGCTATCGCTATTGTCAACCTTCCCGAAAAATGGTATATTACCAAAGCACCACCAGACAACCGCGCTTGGCCCAACCAGAAGATGGATTATTCGTCTTTTGATCGGGCTAAGTGAGGAAAGTCCGAACTCCGGCACTGGCCGCAAGGCCGGCGCAGCAGGGTAGCGGGTAACGCCCGTCGGGATAATAACCAGAGGTGCGAACAGTGACGAACCGATTTAGTTCGGGTGAAACGGCAAAATCCTTACCTCGGTGCAAGGCCGTGCCTCGCCCTCTCAGAAAATAAAAATTGTTTTTTGAGGGGGCGAGGAGAGCCGCTTGAGGTGCGCGGTGACGCGCATCCTAGACAAATGGTTGTCTAGTTCGCCGAAAGGCGTACGAACAGAATTCGGCTTATGGTGTGGCAATATGAAAATACCCCGCAAAACGGGGTATTTTCTTTGGGCGCATCGCGCCAGATTTGGCGCACGACACGCAAAATTCTTTTCCACATATTTCAATGCACCCAAGCCGTGTTATCATTGGTATTACCAGCACCCAATATAAGCGATGGTAAAAAGATTTTTTTCGGCAATGGGACGAGAGATCCGCGGTCTTCACGAGGCCGCGTATGTACTTGCCATTTTTGCTTTGCTCTCATCGGTGCTCGCGCTCTTCCGCGATAAGCTTTTGGCATATACATTTGGTGCGGGACATCAGCTCGATATCTACTACGCAGCTTTTCGAGTTCCGGATTTCATCTTCGCGCTCATAGGTTCTCTGGTGTCAGCGTCGATATTGCTTCCATTTTTCATAGATTCGTTCAGTCGTAGCCACGAAGAAGGTAAATCTTTTTCTGATGCCATATTCACAATCTTTTTCATGGTGATCGTTGTGATCAGTGTGCTCATACTCATACTTGCTCCATGGATTGTGCCTCTGGTTCTACCGGGATTTGCACATGACCCAGCCTTGCCACAACTTATCTTGGCGATGCGTATCATGCTTCTTTCGCCGATCTTCCTCGCACTCTCAAATCTTTTCTCAAGTTTGACGCAGATGCGCCATCGCTTCTTGGTGTACGCCTTGTCGCCAGTCATGTATAACCTCGGTATCATCGTCGGAGTATTTTTCCTATATCGGTGGATCGGTTTGTCTGGCTTGGCTGTAGGCGTTGCACTTGGAGCATTTTTGCACATGGGTATACAGCTACCATTTTTGCGTCATGAAAAGCTTCTACCGAAATTCACCAGAAACCTCCAATGGTCGAAGATGAAGCCGATCCTTCTCACAGCATTTCCACGTACTCTCACTTTGTCAGCGAACGAGTTGGCCGAATTCATTTTCATATCAATGGCCTCGCTTCTTACCGCCGGTTCCATATCTGTTTTCAATCTGGCTTTCAACCTTCAGTCGGTTCCACTAGCGCTTATCGGTGTCTCTTATTCCTCCGCGGTTTTTCCGACATTATCGAAACTTTATTATGAGAAAAATGCCGCCGCCTTCTTGCAGAAAATGATAACCGCCGCGCGTCATATCATCTTCTGGTCGATGCCGATCACGATCCTCTTCATAGTCTTGCGTGCGCAGATCGTTCGTGTGGTCCTCGGCGCTGGTAAATTCGACTGGGCTGACACGCGTCTCACCGCAGCCATGTTGGCGCTTTTCATAATCTCCACTGTTGGTCAAAGCTTGATAGTTCTCTTCGTGCGCGCTTTCTACGCCGAAGGTAAAACTGCCAAACCTCTTCTTATAAATATCATTTCTGCTTGTACTATCATCGTTCTCGGCTTTCTCTTCATCCACGCTTTCGACCATGTCCCAGTCTTCAAGTTTTTCATCGAGGATTTGCTACGCGTCAGCGGTCAGAAGGGAACCAATGCTCTCATGCTACCACTGGCTTATTCCATTGGCGTCATATTAAATACCGTCTTGCACTGGGTCACTTTTGAAAAATCTTATAAAGGTTTCAGTAAGCCAGTTCTAGAGACATTCTTCCACAGCTTTTCCGCCTCAGTCATCGCTGGAGCTATCGCCTTTATGAGTTTGCGTATATTTGCCATGATTTTCCCACTCGAAAAAGTTTGGGGAATATTTATGCAAGGATTCTGTTCCGGCATCCTCGGACTCGTTGTCGGCGTTTGTGTGCTCATCCTCCTCAAGAATGCCGAACTCGCCGAAGTCTGGCGCACTCTGCACAGCAAGATCTGGAAAGTCCGCGTGCCTCCGGCAGAGGTGGAGAGACTATAGGGGGTGCGCTTTTCTTAAATAGTCACCCCGCCTTGCGGGCGGGGTTCGGTGGGAAATCCCAAATTGTTCCTTAAGTGTAGCAAGTTGGATGTTATTGTCAATGTGTGTGTGGATTTTGTCTAAATTCGCATATACGCTCTGGAAGCATGTGTCCTGCGAAGGCACTTTAGTCGACTAAAGTGCCTTGTAAAGCACATGCTCACCATTACCACAGCAACTACTCATAAAAGAAAACCGCGAGAAGCGTTGAGACATATATCTCGCGGTCTTCTCGTGGTTAATAACCGAGACCTGGGGGACGACGTTCCACCCTAACAGTAATCGTCGTTCCATTCGTAATTTTCAAGACGTCTCTATGACCAGTAATGAGGTTCGCAACTGCAAGATTGACAGTCTTTCCCTCACCATAAAGACTTGGCTGACAGTCGACAACAGACCGAGCGGTTAGCGTGTTATCGTCAGTGCGACTAACAACTATACCTAATTTCATAATCACCCTCCCTCAAGGTATTTTGAGTTGATTTTTGTACAAAGCTACTGCGATAGAATAGCACTGATGATATCGGCTTGTCAACCTCTCAAAAACCCCTTAAAAATGCTATATTCTATGGGCTTTTATGAATCTCTCCAACATCCGCAACTTCTCGATAATCGCGCACATCGACCATGGCAAGTCGACATTGGCTGATCGCATGCTCGAAATAACTGGCACGATTGAAAAGCGCAAGATGCAGGAACAAGTTCTGGATTCTATGGAACTTGAGCGTGAGCGCGGCATTACCATAAAGATGCAACCGGTGCGCATGAAGTTTAAATCGGCCGGCGCCGAGTATGTGCTCAACCTCATCGACACTCCAGGACACATCGATTTCTCTTACGAAGTTTCGCGCGCACTCCGAGCCGTGGAAGGTTCGATTCTCTTGGTCGATGCTACGCAAGGTGTTCAGGCGCAGACATTGACTACTCTTAACATGGCTCGCGAGATCGGACTTGTCATCATCCCAGTCGTGAGTAAGATAGATTCTCCGCTGGCGCGCGTGGATGATGTGGTGAAAGAAGTTAGTCAACTCTTGGGATGCGAAGAAAAGGAGGTCATAAAAGTTTCCGGCAGAACTGGCGATGGTGTTGCGAACCTACTTGATGAAGTCATCAAGCGTGTGCCGGCACCTTCCATAGAAACAGGCGCGAAAAATGACGAAGTCGCGCGCACGGCCGAGCGTGAGGGACATTTCCGTGCGATCATTTTCGATTTCCAATATTCGAACCATACTGGCGTTATTGTCTATGTCAGAGTTTTCAATGGTCATGCCAAGAAGCGCGATCGCCTCGTTTTTAAGATTGCAGAAAGGGAATTCGAAGCCGTAGATGTTGGCATATTTATGCCGCAAGAAACTCCGACGGACACTCTTGGTGCAGGCGAGATCGGCTATATCGTAACCGGCATCAAGGAGCCGGGTGTGGCTTCTGTCGGTGACACCGTGGCGTCGACGAAGGATACCGAGCCGGCATTGCCAGGTTATGCAAATCCACGACCAGTTGTCTGGGCTTCGATATATCCGGAGAGTCAAGATGATCTGCCACTTCTAAAACAAGCGCTTGGCCGTCTGAAGCTGTCTGATTCCGCATTTACCTATGAAGAAGAAGCTTCCGGCACTCTCGGAAAGGGCTATCGTTGCGGCTTCCTCGGAATGTTGCACCTCGAGATCGTGACCGAGCGTCTGCGTCGTGAGTTTAGTCTAGAACTCGTCGTGACTATGCCGACGATTACTTATGAAGTTACATTGAAAAATGGAAAAAAGTCGAAGATATATTCGCCGGCGCTTTTTCCGGATGACAACGACATCGCTGAAGTCTCCGAGCCGATCGTAGCGATGAAGATCATTACACCACCTGTTTATATCGGCGGACTCATGAAGCTCCTCTATGATCATGAAGGAGAAGTCGTAGCCACGGAAAATTTCGGTGACAACAGAACTATCCTCGTCTTGAATATGCCGCTGCGCGAGCTCATGCGCAACTTCTTCGATGAAGTGAAGAGCGTCTCCTCTGGTTACGCTTCGATCTCATATGACATCGTGGATAGCCGCAAAGCCGATGTCGTGCGTATGGATGTCTTGATTGCAGATGAACCAGTTGTCGCTTTCTCACGCGTGGTCTCACGCCGCCGCGTGACCGAAGACGCTGAAGATATTGTTGAGAGATTGCACAAGATCTTGCCACGCGAACTCTTCACCTACAAGATCCAAGCTTGCGCTTTTGGTCGTATCCTGTCGTCACGCTCGCTTTCTGGGGTGAAGAAAGATGCCGCTGGAACATTGTCTGGTGGTGACATTACCAGAAAGATGAAGCTTCGCGAGAAACAGAAGGAAGGTCGCAAGCGCCTGAAGGAACATGGCAAAGTTACCATCCCACAAGATGTTTTCGTGAAGATGATGAGGAGTGGGGATTAGACCGCTGCAGTTGCGCCACTAAGACCTCAAAGCCGGGAAATACAATAGGATCATGCTCAAGATAACCAATATCGTGACCACAATCATAGTTACTCCCATAGCCTTTTTTGTTTTCTGGTGAAATAACATAACGAATCTAGTATACTGTGATATATGCAAAACAGCAACTTGAAGAGTACTCGTAAATATTGGTGGAGGCTTATGCACAATCCACTGATGATGCTTATCGCTCTCGCTTTGTTATTCTTCTTGGCCAGAGCCGCATGGAATGTGCACAAATCCGCAGATTCCGTTTCGGTGAAGCTTTCGCAGGCACAAGCTGAAGAAGAGAAGTTGAAAGCGGAGCAGAGCGATCTCTCTGCTCAAGTTTATAAACTGTCGACCCCTTCAGGTTTGGAATCTGAATTGCGCACGAAGTACCGAGCGGTCAAGGAGGGTGAGTCCGTCGCTGTTATTGTCAATGACGATCAGGCGACAAGCTCATCGGCTACGAACACATCCACAACCAATGGTTGGTGGAATAAACTGTTAGGGTTGATTGGTTTATAGTGTTCGCGCGCATTGAGTGCATTGAAATGCGGGTATGGTTTAGTGGTAGAATGCGGCCTTCCCAAGGCTGAGACGGGAGTTCGATTCTCCCTACCCGCACAAAGAAAAATCACCGCAAATTATAGCGGTGATTTTTCTGCGTTAATCGCGCTAATCCCCTTACTTTACTCCCAACATCGCGCCTAGCTTGGATTCATCGAATCCGACGACGACTTCGCCGTCAACATCTATTACTGGAACACCCATTTGGCCGGTCTTATCGATCATCTCTTTGCGCTTATCGAGGTCGGTGGCTACATTGTACTCGGTGTATTCGGCGCCATTGGCCTTGAAGAAGTTCTTGGCCAAATTGCAATAGACGCAAGTCGGCGTGGAGTATATAAGTATCTTTTTCATATTTTTATTTGTTAGTGTTGGTTTTTATGGTCAACACGATTTTAGATTTACATTGTAGCATGTTATAATGCTTCCTTGTATGGGTTATTCACATTATATTTCTGATCTGACAAAGTTCGTGGAGACTGTAGCTGTCGTTGGGGGATACCCATTTCTTTTTCTGACTGTTCTTTTCGAGGGAATACCCCTTTTAGGCACTTTTGTACCAGGCCATGTCTCTATTATCGTGGCCGGATTCCTTATAAGGATTGGGGTCTTCAATGTGTGGATAACTTGCGCCTTGGCTATCATCGCGGCGGTATCAGGGGATTATATAGGTTTCTATCTTGGTAAGAAATACGGGCTTTCGCTCATAGATAGGGTGAAGCCGTTTTTCTTCATCACTGACGAGCATATAGCCAAGGTTAAGCGCTTGTTGGATAAGCATACTGGAAAAGCCATGATTTTGGGAAGGCTCAATCCAGTGACCAGATCACTCATGCCTTTTATGGTCGGGGCTGGTAACACGGAAAGTTTGGCTACTGACAAATCTGCGGAGAAGGCCTACGAGAAGCGTTTCTGGACTTTCAATGTAATCGGCGGCAGTATCTGGGCTATCGGATCGATTATCTTGGGTTATGCCTTTGGTGCCGGTTATCAGATGGCAAATGTCTTCACCGGTAAGACCATCCTTATCGTCATCGGTGTTGCGGTGATAATTTCTTGGGGATATCGTTTTATCAATGTCCGTTTCCATATATTTAGAAAGTATGAACTTTTTGTTTTGATCCTTAACATATTATCTCTTTGGGTACTTGCGCAGACTATCCATGAAATGTTCGTGCCTCACTCATCTCTAGTCGGTTTCGATGTCTCTGTCAATCTTTTCGTGGCTGCACATGTTACACCGCTTATGACCAGTATCGCGGCATGGATCTCAGATGGTGGCGCTATATTCTTGTTCGTGATCGGTGTCTTGTGCGCAGTGTTCCTCATCCGCAGGAAAAAATGGCGCTCATCTTGTATCTTGATCTTATCCATCGGTTCCTCCGGTTTCGTGCTTACTTTTCTGAAAGAATTTTTCATGCGTGCACGACCAGGCAATGCGATTCAGGCTTTGATCGATCCAAGTTTTCCAAGTGGTCACGCAACCATGGCTACGGCTTTGATATTGGTCATAGTATATCTATTGGTGCCGAAGATACATTCTTGGGTGAAAAGGGAATCGTTTATAGTCTTAGCTGTTCTTGGAATTATTGCTATGGGCCTTTCGCGTATCGTGCTCAATGTTCACTGGGCTTCTGATGTCATCGCCGGTTGGTCGCTCGGCATCTTTTGCACTACAGCTTCGATTTTGCTCGTCCGATATGTTGGTGGGATAATAGAGAAGAGGATAATAAAGTAAGCTATAGTGAATCGGATTTATAAGTCCATAAGAGATTTTCCTGTCATGGCTGACGGGATTTTTATTCCCAATAGACGCAAAATAGTTGGAGCCACATCAGCTAGGCCGCCGTTATGGATCTTATAATCATGCGAAGTCAATATACAAGGCACAGGATTTGTTGTGTGCGATGTGTGTCTAACACTGGTATCTTGGTCGATATTAACCTCTGCATTACCATGGTCTGCTGTTATGATAGCGATACCATTTACTGATTCCAAGGCGCTTATGACTCTATTCAGTTGAGTATCCAATGTCTCTATAGCCTTAATGATGGCTGGGACATTGGATGTATGTCCGACCATGTCTGCATTGGCGAAGTTTATGAAAATGAAATTGGTCCCTGCGGAGATTTCCTCTATAGCCTTGTCGGCTATCTCTCTTGCTCGCATTTCCGGTGCTTGATCATGAGTCTTTATGTCTTTGCGACTGTCTATCAAGATATCTCGTTCATCTTTGTATGGTGTTTCTCGACCACCGTTCAAGAAATAGGTCGCGTGGGCGAATTTTTCTGTTTCGGCTATATGGGCTTGTTTCAGACCAGTATCCGCTATCTCTTTTCCTAGAGTTGTCTGTGGCATGAGCAGAGGAAAAGCTGTCTTGCAAGTGAAATTTGTGTCGTATACAGTCATGGTTACAAACTCCAAGTCATATTCTTTTTGCTTCTCTATTATTTTCCTAGCGAGCATACGGGCTCGATCGGCTCTGAAATTGAAGAAGAAGACGCTGTCATACTTATTTATAATCCCGTCTCTGTCGGCACATACAGTCGGTTCCAAATGCTCATCAACTTTGCCAAGTTTATATTGATCTTCCAAATAAGAAGAAGGGTCAGTGTTGCAGACAATGCCCTTACCTTCGAAAATAGCTTTTTCATATATAGCCAGACGATCCCAATTGTTGTCTCGATCCATCGCATAGTATCTTCCGGAAATAGTAGCAATAAAAAATCCTGGTCCAAGATCAGATAGGACATCCTCAAGTTCTTTTGTGTATGTCGCAGCGCTCTGTGGAGGCACATCACGGCCATCAGTGATGATGTGCACCGCGACTTTTTTTACCCCAGACTTTTTTGCTAGTCTTAGGAATGCGAAAAGATGTTCTTGATGGCTATGAACGCCGCCAGGGCTCAATAAGCCAATCGTATGCAAAGTTGAATCATACTTTTTTACATGATCAAAGATCTCTTTGAATACGGGATTTTTGTTGAATGATCCATCTTTTATGGCTTTATCTATTCTGACTATGTCTGTATCTATAGGCCTGCCAGCGCCTATGGTCATATGACCAACCTCGCTATTTCCCATTTGTCCATCTGGTAAACCTACAGCTTCTCCTGAAGCCTTCAGTAAAGAGTGTGGATATGTTTTCCAAAGATGATCCCAGAAGGGTTTTTTTGCAGTAGCGATAGCATTATCCTTGGGATCTTCTCTGTAACCCCATCCATCCAATACGATTAAGACTATCTGTTTTTCGGTATTATTTTCTTTCATGGTGATATTTTAACCCCCGATTTCTTCCTCTATTCGTAGGAGCTGGTTGTATTTTGCTACGCGCTCGGTTCTGGACAATGAGCCGGTCTTAATCTGTCCAGCACCAGTTCCTACGGCAAAGTCGGCGATAGTGGTATCTTCGGTCTCGCCGGAGCGATGAGAGATTATTGAGGTATATCCGGCTTTCTTGGCCATAGCCATGGTCGCAAGTGTTTCCGTAATCGTCCCGATCTGGTTGAGTTTTATCAATATAGAATTGGCGACACCGAGTTTTATGCCTTTCGCGAGACGCTCGATATTGGTGACGAAGAGATCGTCGCCGACGAGTTGAAGTTTTTTGGCGCTGTTTGCGCCGCCGAGTAACTTAGTCATTTTGGCGTAACCATCCCAATCATCTTCAGCTAAGCCGTCTTCTATGGAAATGATCGGATATTTTTTTACCAGCTCACCATACCAAGAGATAATCTCGTCAGGTGAGAGGGTTTTATTATCGCGTGCCAGGACATATTTGCCGTCCTTGAAGAATTCCGTAGCGGCAGCATCGAGCGCTATAGCTACTTGGCCGGTGACGGCACTGTCGGTTCCTGGTTTATAACCTGCTGCCGTGATAGCTTCAACGATCACTTGTAGAGCGGCTTCATTTGATGGAAGGGTAGGGGCGAAACCACCTTCATCACCGACGGTTGTGGCGAGTCCGCGCTTTTTCAAAATCTTTTTCAGAGTATGAAATATCTCCGCACCAGCGCGAAGCCTCTCCGCGAAAGTCTTGAAACCGATCGGAACTATCATGAACTCTTGTATATCCGTGGAATTCTCCGCGTGCTGGCCGCCATTTATGATATTCATCATCGGTATCGGCAATATCATTGCCGAGGAGAGATTATTGAAATATTTGTACAATGGAATGCCGTCACTCTTCGCACAGGCATGCGCGAATGCCATAGAGACTCCAAGGATGGCGTTGGCTCCAAGGTTGCTCTTGTTGGCTGTACCATCTAGATCTATAAGTGTTTTGTCGAGCGTTGCTTGATCGAATTTCGTGCCACTAAACCCTTTGCTTACAATCGCTTCAGCGATTTTGGAGTTTACATTTTCCACGGCTTTGAGGACGCCTTTGCCGCCATAGCGAGCACCGCCATCGCGGAGTTCTATTGCCTCATGACTACCGGTGGAAGCACCAGAAGGAACAGCGGATCGTCCAAATGAACCGTCCGAAAGGGTAATGTCGACCTCAACTGTTGGATTGCCACGAGAATCTAGGATCTCGCGCGCGTGCACGGATTTGATTTTTTTCATTTATATAATTTTATTTTAATGAGTTAATGCTTGAATTATATAGATTTTAAGCGGTAAATTCAATGGTCCACATCAACTCATATAAAATGACACCAAAGGTCGACGGTTCAATCATATAAAAAGACACCGAAACCGTGGTAATTTTGCTTGTATTAGTAACGATAATACAGGTAAATACCATGGATATAA
>Ga0118677_10008279_pt1 | contig 16725 bp, 5 predicted proteins | sample AliMusrvi5mmetaG_FD_86154 | JGI IMG/M metagenome (GOLD analysis project Ga0118677, IMG submission 86154) | reverse complement strand
TTGAATGGTATGTGAAAAAGGCTCCACATCTTAATGAACCGCTGTTTACGCGACCCGTACGATCAGTGGTGTGAGAGGCGCACTCCGTCCGGCAATACCGGGCGGAGCCGTCTACTCGATTTACCCCTACGTTACAGTAACGGTACCAAATGGGGGTGAGATATGGAATGGTTGTTCCTCGCAAAATATTACCTGGACAGGATATGGTTCTGCCGGACCATGGAAAGTTGAATATTCTTCAAACAACGGAACATCATGGAGCACGCTTACCAGCGGCACAAGCAATTCTTATTTTACATGGAGTCCGGTGCCAAATGCTGCAGGGACAAATTATCTTGTGCGGGTAACGAGTACCGCCGATGCATTGGTAACAGATGTCAGCAATGCAACATTTACAGTTACACAAAATACAGCCATCATTGTAACATCACCGAATGGAGGAGAAAACTGGCAGGTAGCCAATCCTGCAACGGAATTAATAACATGGACGCAGACAGGAGCCAGCAACTACTATAACATTTATTATTCAATTGACAACGGTTCAACATGGATATCTATCATAACAGACACCTATATCACTTCCAACCAATATACATGGACTATTCCAAATAATCCATCATCGCAGGTATTGGTAAAAGTTGAAGATTATAACAACACCTGTAAATTTGATGTCAGCAATAATCCTTTTACTATACTTGCTCCGACACCTGTTATTACAGTTACATCTCCCAACGGTGGAAATATATTTTATGTAGGAACTTCTTACAACATCTCGTGGACTTCAGCTTATCTCACCTCACCTTATGTAAAAATTGAATATTCCACAAATAACGGCGGCGCCTGGTCCACCATAATAGCCTCGACAAACAATACGGGTTCTTATACCTGGCCTGTTCCAAATACTCCATCTGTTCAGTGTTTGGTAAGAGTGAGTGAGTATGGCATTCCGACAGTTTATGATATCAGCAATGCAGTGTTTTCAATAGTCTATCCTTATGTTACTGTAACATCTCCCAATGGCAGTGAAAACTGGGCAGGATGTGCATCGCAGAATATTACATGGACTGGATATGGTTCAACAGGTCCATGGAAAGTGGAGTATTCGCCGGATAACGGAACAACATGGAGCACGTTGGTGACGAGTACGAGTAATTCATATTACACATGGAGCCCGATACCCAATATCGGAGGCTCTCAATATATTGTCAGGGTTACAAGCACAGCAGATGCATTGGTGACTGATAACAGCAATGCAGTATTCACCGTTACACAAACATTTCCTATCATTATTAATTCACCCAACGGCGGTGAGAACTGGCAGGTAGGAGGGGCGACACACCTGATAACCTGGGCATGGTCAGGAACAAGTAACTATTATAACCTGTATTATTCCATCAACAATGGTTCGACATGGATATCCATCATCTCTGACACATACATCACGAACGGACAATACACCTGGACGATTCCAAATAATCCGTCAACACAATGCCTGGTTAAAGTAGAAGACTATAACAACACCTATAAATATGATGTGAGCGATGCAGTATTTACCATCTCATCGCCGACTCCATACATTACCGTAACAAGCCCGAACGGAGGAAATATTTTCTATGTGGGAACCGCATATAACATTTCATGGACCTATGGATATCTGTCATCAAGTTTTGTTGTGATAGACTATTCAATCAATAATGGTTCAACATGGAATTCAATAACAGCCTCGGCAAATAATACAGGCTCGTATGCATGGATGGTGCCCAATACACCATCAGCCAATTGCCTGGTACGCGTAAGTGAATATGGTATTCCTTCGGTGTATGATGTAAGCAATGCTGTGTTTAGTATCGTGTATCCTTATGTCACCGTTTCCGTTCCTAACGGAGGAGAGATATGGAATGGTTGCTCATCGCAAAATATAACGTGGACAGGTTATGGTTCAGCCGGACCATGGAAAGTTGAATATTCTTCCAACAACGGAGCCTCATGGAATACGCTTGTCAGCAGCACAAGCAATTCCTATTATACATGGAGCCCTGTTCCGAATTCACCGGGGACCAACTATATTGTGCGGGTTACAAGCACTGCCGATGTGCTGGTTACTGATAACAGCAATGGACCTTTTACAGTTACACAAAACACTGCCATCATTGTGACCTCTCCAAACGGAGGAGAAAACTGGCAGGTTGCAAATCCAACAACCCGATTGATCACATGGACACAAACAGGAGCAAGTAATTACTATGATATTTATTATTCCACTGATAATGGTGCGACCTGGAATACCATCATTACTGATACCTACATAACTTCCAACCAATACACATGGACTATACCGAATACCCCGTCATCACAGGTTTTGGTTAAGGTGGAAGATTACAATAATACCTGCAAATTCGACATCAGTGATGCGATATTCACAATTCAGGCGCCAACACCTATCATCACTGTGACATCGCCTAATGGAGGAAATCTTTTCTATGTGGGAACAGCAAATAACATTACCTGGACTTCACAATATCTGACTTCATCATTTGTGAAAATTGAATATTCCACAGATAATGGCGCAACATGGTCTGTGATCATTACGGCGACAAACAATACCGGCAGCTATAGCTGGACAGCGCCGAATACACCATCAACCCAGTGTCTGGTACGTGTCAGTGAATATGGAATTCCATCAGTTTATGATGTGAGCAATGCGGTATTCAGTATAGTTTCTCCATACATCCTTGTTACATCACCAAATGGAGGGGAAAACTGGAATGGCTGTGTTTCGCAAAATATTACATGGACAGGCTACGGTACAGGAACTGGACCTTATATGGTTGAGTATTCCATTGACAACGGCTTTAGCTGGTCAACACTGACAAGCAGCACAACCAACTCATACTATACATGGTCACCGATACCTAATATCTCATCATCACAGGCGTTGGTCAGGGTAAGTCTGGCATCCAATTCTTCATTGAATGATGTGAGCAATGCCGACTTTAATTTAAATACCCAGATCTATATTATCATCAATTCTCCCAATGGTGGTGAAAACTGGCAGGTTGGTAATCCTGCAACAAGAACCATTACATGGGCAAGTGCGAATGTGAGCAATTATTATAATCTGTACTATTCCAACAATGGTGGAACGACATGGACCACTATCATCACCGATACTTATATTACCTCAAACCAGTATGTATGGACAGTTCCAAATGATCCGACAAACAATGCGCTTATCAAAATTGAGGATTATAACAATACCTGTAAATATGATATCAGCGACGCACCATTTAAAATTCTGGCCCCTACGCCTGCCATTACCGTAACTTATCCAAATGGCGGACAAACATTGTATGGTTACAACACAGCAAACATAACCTGGACTTCTGCCTACCTGGCTTCGAGCTTTGTGAAAATAGAATACTCAATTGACAGCAGTGCAACATGGGTGGTGATAGCCGGTTCAACCAACAACACAGGCTCCTATTCATGGACAGTTCCAAACATCTCAACCACCAAAGCATTGATACGCGTAACAGATTTTGGTAACAACGCTACTTATGATATCAGCGATGCTGTCTTTTCAATAAAACCGGCTGTGATCATAACAGCACCCAATGGAGGAGAAAACCTTGGAGGATGCACGGTAACTACCATCACATGGGTTGGAGAAGGAACTTCAGGAACTTATCAGCTGCAATATTCCATCAATGGAGGAAGTACCTGGAATACCATCGTCAGTCAGTCATTCACAGGAGGACCGAATTATTCATACAACTGGACCTTGCCAAATACTCCTTCCAACTATTGTCTCGTAAAAGTGACAAATACCGGAAATACAAATAAAGTTGATCAGAGTGATGCTGTCTTTAATATAACACCAACCATTACTGTCACAAATCCGAACAATGGAGGAAGCTACCTTGTTGGCTCGACCATGAATATTACCTGGACTGCACAGGGAGTTTCGAATTACTACAATATAGAATATACAACGAATGGCGGGACTACATGGAATAGCATAGTGTTTAATAGTTACATTACAACAAATTCTTATAGCTGGACAATTCCGAATGCACCATCAACAAACTGTTACATCCGCGTGACAGATTATAACAGTAGCTGTAAACAGGATCAAAGTGATCTTGCATTTACCATTGCTGCAGCACCGGCAGCTATAACAGTAACATCACCAAATGGTGGCGAGAACTGGACTGTTTGTTCAACACACAATATTACCTGGAGCGCAAACAGTACTTCCGGTTCGTTTAAAATTGAGTATTCAGCCAACAATGGAACTTCATGGAGTACAGTTACGACCAATTATGCCAGTTCAAATGGCATTTATAGCTGGGTATTGCCGGCAACACCGACCATACAGGGTTTGATACGTGTTTCGGATTATTCCAATGGAGCACTGATTGATCAGAGCAATTCCGTATTTACAATTTCAGCATTGTCAGCACCGGGAACAATATCGGGAAATACGACGGTTTGCCAATCATCGTCACAAACATATTCTGTACCATTGGTGACAGGATCTACCTCATATACATGGACGCTGCCTGCCGGATGGACGGGTATTTCAACATCAAACCTTATCAATGTTGTTGCAGGTGCAACGAGCGGTAATATCAGTGTTGTGGCTAACAATGCTTGTTCAAGCAGTAGTGTTTCAGTTTTGGCAGTAGCAGTTACACCTTTACCTTCATCACCCGGAGCAATTACAGGTAATATTTCACCATGTTCAGGGATTACACAAACATACACTATCACAAGTGTGACAGGTACAACTTCATATTCATGGTTGCTTCCTTCGGGATACAGTGGCTCTTCAACAACCAATTCCATCAACGCAATTATCGGAAGCAATGCAGGGGTGATACAGGTCTTTGCACTCAATTCCTGCGGGTCCAATGGAAATTCATCACTAACGATAACACCGGGTGGAAGCAGTCTGCCTTTGTTGCCGGGAAATATATCGGGCACAACTGCACCCTGTGTTGGAAGTACACAAGTTTATAGCATAACTCCGGTTTCAGGAGCAACCACTTATACCTGGACATTGCCTTCAGGCTGGTCAGGTTCTTCATCAACAAATAGTATTTCGACCACTGTTGGCAACGCGGGTGGCACTATCAGTGTTACTGCAAACAATTCCTGCGGATCTTCGCCGATACAAAATCTGACAGTTACTGTTTCATCGGTACCTGTTCAACCCGGAACGATAACCGGCAATATTTCAGTTTGTCTGAATTCAGCAAATGTTTACTCAATAGCTGCTGTAAGCGGCGCTTCAAATTACACATGGACGCTGCCGACAGGATGGACAGGATTGTCAACTTCAACTTCTATCAATGCTACGGCAGCAGGTATCAGTGGGAATGTTCAGGTCACTGCAAATAACGGATGTGGAGCATCAGTTCCCAGGACCCTTGCTGTGACAGTGAATAGTCCTGTTACCCCGGCAGTAAGTATTGTTGTGTCACCAACCGGACCTATATGCGGAAATGCCAGTGTTACATTTACTGCTACACCTGTCAATGGAGGCACACCTGCATATCAGTGGATAAAGAACAATGTTGCTGCAGGAACCAACAGTCCTACATACAATGCTTCAAGCTGGAATGTCAACGATACCATTTGGGTTATGCTCACTTCAAATGTATCCTGTGTGACAACTCCGATTGTTCTTTCAAACAAGATAGGGCTTAATGTCACTCCTGTTGTGACTCCAACGATCACAATTTCTACCAATAGTACTTCTATCTGTAGCGGACAAAGTGTGACTTTCAATTCTGTTATTAACGGGGGAGGCTCAGCTCCTGCATATCAGTGGAAGAAGAATGGCTCGAATATCAGTGGAGCAACAGCATCTTCATACACTACCAGTACCATTATTAACGGAGATATTTTCACATGTACACTTGTTTCAAATGCGGGATGTGCTTCACCAGTAAGCACAACCTCGAATTCGCTTACGATGACAGTTTCCAATAATTTTGTACCATCTGTTACGATCTCTGCTTCACCAACGGGTTCTATTTGCGCAGGCACTTCTGTTACGTTTACTTCAAATCCGACAAACGGAGGTTCGACACCAGTTTACAACTGGACGTTGAATGGTGTTTCAGTCGGAAGCAGCAGCAGTTATATTACTTCGGCATTAAATAATAATGACTCTGTCAAATGTTACCTTACTTCAAGTTTAGCTTGTGTATCACCAGCTACTATTGTATCCAACAAAATAACAGAAACTGTTAATCAAAATGTGACTGCAGTAGTAAATATCAGCGCTGATAACAATCCTATTTGCATCGGGCAGACAGTTACATACACTGCATTGCCGGTTAATGGCGGAACTTTGCCAACCTACCAATGGAGAAAAAACAGTGCGATCATTGGAGGAGCAACATCTTCCACATATTCTACTTCCACAATTGCAAATGGTGATGTTTTTGACGTTGTCATGACCTCGAATTATTCTTGTTTGCTGAAAGCAAAGGATACTTCAAATGCAATTACGATGGCGGTTTCATCAAGTGTTACGCCCAGTGTTGTCATTACGATATCTCCAAACGATACTGTTTGCAGCGGGACTACTGCTGTATTCACGGCAACACCATTGAATGGCGGCTCATCGCCTTCTTATCAATGGAAGAAAAACGGAGCAAACATTGGAGGTGCAACAGCAGCTACCTATTCGTCGTCAACCCTTGCTGATGGAGATTTGATCACTGTTGTAATGTCATCAAATGCTTCATGCGCCTCACCGACAACTGCCACATCGAATACGATAGCAATACGGGTTTTTGCAAACACTACTGCCAGTGTCAGCATTACAGGAAATCCTGTAAGCCCTGTCTGTACCGGCACGGGTGTGACTTTCACTGCAACCCCTGTTAATGGTGGTGCTTCACCGGCATTTCAGTGGAAGTTAAATGGATCAATTATACCCGGGGCAACATCTGCCAGTTATGCTGCACCATCTGTTTCGAATGGTGATCAGATAATTGCCCTGATGAATACCAGCCAAATGTGTGCGACACCATCAACTGCAACTTCAAATACGCTAACCTATAATGTCAATTCAATTCCATTAACACCGGGAAGTATAACAGGAAATACATCAACATGCGAAAGTGTTATCAATACATATTCTGTAACTCCGGTCAGCGGTGCCACTTCTTATACATGGACATTGCCTTCGGGATGGACAGGTACGTCAACTTCCAGCTCGATCAATGCTACCGCTGGTTCCGCAAGCGGAAATATTACTGTTACTGCTAATAATTCCTGTGGTTCATCTTCTGCACAAACACTGGCAATTACCGTAAGTCCATTACCAATATTACCGGGTACAATTACAGGCAATGCTACAGTTTGCTCGGGAACATCAAATACATATTCGATCTCGCCTGTGACGTATGCGACTTCTTATACATGGACTTTGCCTACAGGATGGACGGGAACATCAACAACGACCAGTATTGCAACAACAGCAAGTTCAACAGGTGGAAATATTACTGTTAAAGCCAATAATGCATGTGGTTCATCAGCTTTACAAACATTGGCTGTTACGGTGAATTCGATACCAGCAACACCGGGTTCAATTTCAGGCAATACAAGTGACTGTTCAAGTACATCGAATACTTATTCCGTCTCTGCAGTCAGTGGTGCGACTTCTTATACCTGGACACTACCTGGCGGATGGTCAGGAACGTCAACTACAACGAGCATTATTACCACTTCCAATTCAATAGGCGGGAATATTACTGTTACCGCCAATAATTCCTGTGGCTCTTCAGTTGCCCAGACATTGGCAGTTTCTGTAAGTTCTATACCTGTAACACCGGGAACAATAACCGGTAATACAACTACATGCCAGGCTGCAGTGAATACATATTCAGTTACTCCTGTCAGTGGCGCTACATCATACACATGGACGTTGCCTTCAGGCTGGACAGGAACTTCTACTACAAGTTCGATCACAGCAACGGCAGGTTCAACAAGTGGAAATGTAATTGTTATAGCCAATAATGTTTGTGGCTCTTCTTTGCCTCAAACTCAGGCAGTCACTGTAAATCCAATACCTGCTCAACCGGGAATAATTACAGGTAATGCAACTGTATGTTCAGGAACATCGAACACCTATTCAATTTCACCGGTTACCTATGCCACCTCCTATACCTGGGTATTGCCTTCAGGCTGGACAGGAACTTCCACCACGACCAGCATTGCTACAATAGCAGGATCATCAGGTGGCAGCATCACAGTCAAAGCAAATAATGGCTGTGGTTCTTCAACTGTTCAAACATTTGCCGTAACAGTGAATTCTGTACCGGCAACTCCGGGCGCTATCAGTGGTAATGCAAGTATCTGTTCAGGATCATCGAACACATATTCCATCACTGCAGTAAGCGGAGCAACCTCATATACCTGGACTTTGCCGGGTGGATGGTCAGGAAGTTCTACAACAACAAGTATTGCTACGACTTCAAATACCACAGGAGGTAATATTACTGTAATTGCAAATAATGGATGTGGCAATTCAGGATCACAGATTTTGGCAGTTACTGTAAGTTCAATACCGGCAACACCAGGAAGTATTACAGGAAATACAACAACCTGCCAGACTGCTGTAAATACATATTCTGTAACGCCGGTCAGCGGTGCCACCTCATATACCTGGACTTTGCCGGGAGGATGGACAGGATCTTCAGTTACAAGTTCTATCAATGCAACAGCAGGTTCAGCAAGCGGAAATGTTACGGTAGTTGCAAATAATTCCTGTGGCTCTTCATCAGCGCAATCTTTGGCTGTTACAGTAGATCCTATACCTGTTCAACCGGGAACAATTACCGGAAATGCAACAGTTTGTTCAGGAACATCAAATACCTATTCAATTTCGACAGTCAATAATGCAACATCCTATACATGGACATTGCCATCAGGATGGACAGGTACATCAACCACAACAAGCATTGTTACAACAGCAGGATCAGCAAGTGGAAATATTACCGTTACTGCTAATAATGCATGTGGTTCTTCATCAGTACAAACTTTGGTGATCACTGTTAATTCAGTTCCGGCAACACCTGCCGCAATAAGTGGGAACGTAAGTATTTGTTCTAATTCATCAAATACTTATTCCATAACTACTGTCAGCGGAGCAACTTCTTACACATGGAACCTTCCTGCAGGATGGTCGGGTAGTTCAACAACAACAAGTATTACTACAATTTCAAATATCAGCGGAGGGAATATTACTGTCACAGCAAACAATTCATGTGGTTCATCAGGAATACAGACTTTGGCTGTAACTGTCAGTACCATTCCTGCAACACCTGGTGTTATCAGTGGCAATACGACAACATGTCAGACTGCTTTGAACATTTACTCAGTTTCACCGGTTAGCGGAGCTACATCCTATACATGGACTATGCCTTCAGGGTGGACAGGGTCTTCTGTAACCAATTCAATTAATGCAACAGCAGGTTCTTCAAGCGGAAATGTTACCGTGGTTGCCAACAATGCATGTGGTTCATCGGCAGCTCAAAATTTGGCTGTAACTGTGAATCCAACGCCAGCCCAGCCAGGAACAATAACCGGAAATGCGACTATTTGTTCAGGCACATCTAATACCTATTCAATATCAGCTGTGCCTAATGCAACATCCTACACTTGGACATTGCCATCAGGGTGGTCAGGAACTTCCAACACAACAAGCATCAGCGCAATTGCAGGTGCAGCCGGCGGAAACATTATTGTGAAAGCAAATAATGCCTGTGGTTCATCTGTTGTACAGACATTGGCAGTTACAGTAAATGCAGCGCCATCAACACCGGGAAACATTTCAGGAAATATTTCCATTTGCTCTGGAACTTCCAATACTTATTCAATAACTTCAGTGAGCGGTGCAACTTCATACACCTGGACATTGCCGGGCGGATGGGCAGGTTCTTCGACAACGACAAGCATTAATGCCACTTCTAATTCAACAGGTGGAAATATAAGTGTTACAGCAGATAATTCATGTGGATCTTCATCACCACAAACATTGGCTGTTACTGTTAACTCTGTACCTGCGACTCCAGGAAATATTACAGGAAATACAACCACTTGTCAATCTGTTGCAAATACCTATTCTGTTATTCCTGTCAGTGGGGCTACTTCTTACACATGGTCATTGCCGACAGGATGGACAGGATCATCAGTTTCAAGTTCAATTACCGCAACGGCAGGAACAGTAACTGGCAATATCACTGTAACAGCCGTAAATTCCTGTGGAAATTCTGCCCCTCAAACTTTGGCTGTAACTGTGAATAATTTGCCGTCTCAACCGGGTTCAATTTCAGGAAACACAATAATATGCTCAGGAACATCCAACACTTATACCATCTCACCGGTAAGCGGAGCAACATCCTACACATGGACAATGCCGTTTGGGTGGACAGGCACTTCGACAACGACAAGTATTGGAACCACAGCAAGTGCTACAAGTGGAAATCTTACTATTACTGCAAATAACTCCTGCGGAGCATCAACATTCCAGTCACTGGCAGTTACCGTTAACACAATACCTACAACACCCGGAGTTATTAGCGGAAATGCAAGTATTTGTTCCGGTTCATCGAATATTTATTCCATTATTCCTGTAAGCGGAGCAACATCCTACACATGGACATTGCCTTCAGGCTGGTCGGGAACTTCAACTTCTGCGAGCATTACAACTTCTGCCAACTCAACAGGAGGTTCAATTTCTGTGACAGCTAACAATGGTTGCGGAAATTCAACTGCTTCAACTTTGCCAATTACTGTAAATACCATACCTGCGACAGCGGGAACAATCAGTGGTAATGCGACACCTTGTAACGGAGTCACGGAAGTTTACAGCATCGCTCCTGTTAGCGGCGCTACTTCTTATTCATGGACATTGCCTGCAGGTTTTACAGGTTCTTCAGCTACGAATACAATAAGTGTTCTTACAGGAAGTAATCCCGGAACAATTCAGGTTTATGCGGATAATTTATGCGGTTCAGGTGGAGCAACATCGTTGCTTATTTCTCCAAATGGAAACACTGTTCCTTTACAGCCGGGTATTATTACAGGAGCGACTACATCGTGTTCAGGTGGGACACAAATATACAGCATAGTTACAGTTCCGGGTGCTACGTCCTATACATGGACATTACCCAATGGCTGGACAGGAACTTCTACAACAGAATCAATATCGGTGACAACAGGAAATTCGGGTGGTACAATTAGCGTTACTGCAAATGATGCCTGTGGCTCTTCACCTGCTCAGACTTTACCTGTAACAATAAATACAATACCTGCAACTCCGGGAACAATTACTGGTTCTACCAGTGTTTGCTCAGGATCTTCATATACATATTCAGTGACACCGGTTAGCGGAGCTACGTCATATACCTGGACGCTGCCTGCAGGTTGGAATGGAACTTCTGCAACGAATTCCATCACTGCTACAGCAGGAATTACGGGAGGTAATTTAACTGTTACTGCAAATAACACCTGTGGTAATTCTGCGCCGAACACACTGAGTGTAACAGGACATAATCCCACAGCGCCAACGGTAACCGTTAATGGAGGGGATATTACTTCTACAAGTGCTACAGGCAATCAATGGTATTATCAGGGAAATCCAATATCAGGAGCAACAAATCAAAATTATACTGTTGCTCAAAATGGTTTGTATTTCGATCTATATACTGATGCTTTTGGCTGTTCAGTTTCGTCTGATACCATCAATTATGTATGGGTTGGTATTGCCGAAAACAATGTTCAGGAGAATCTGTCTGTTTATCCAAACCCGAATAACGGAGAATTTACTATTGATTGGACAGGACCTGCTTCAGGAAAAATTAAAATTGCAATTTACTCATCCCTCGGTGAGATTGTTTATACCAAGGAAATGATCAATGAATCCAAGCCTGTTATTATAGATTTATTGACGGCTGCTCAGGGAGTATATTTACTACAGGCTACTTCGGCTTACTCAACAATTACAAAGAAGCTTATTGTGCGGTAATACACACTGCATGGTCTGAAAAGTTAAACGGCATGGTGTTATTTCATCATGCCGTTTTTTTTTACAAAATATCCGTGGATTCTAAAATTGTAATAGTGTGGAAAATTTCACAAAGATTGGTTTTGCAATATACCTGAAGCAACCGGAATTGAATTATTTTTTCTGATGAATCAAATTCAGAAAGCTTGTTGGAATGGGTGTTTCGAAATGCATCTGTTCACCAGTGATAGGGTGATTGAAAGTGAGAGATAATGCATGAAGACCCATACGCCTGATAGGGTTTATGGTCGAACCGTATTTCTTGTCACCAACAATGCTGTGTTTGATATCCTGCATGTGAACGCGAATCTGGTTCTTTCTGCCGGTGTCAATTTTTACTTCGAGAAGACTAAATTCTTCATTGTGTTTGATGAGTTTGTAATGAGTGATGGCTTTCTGCCCACCATTATCCCAATTGTAGGAATACATGATCAACGCTTTGCTTTCCTTCAACCATGAAATGATTGTGTCTTCTTCTTTTTCAACGATACCTTCAACCAATACTGAATACCTTCGGTCAACTATGGCTTTCTGCCAGTCGTTTTGGAGTTTTTCCTGAACCGCGATGCTTTTTGCAAACATCATAACTCCTGAAGCGTCTTTATCCAGGCGATGAACAATGTAAACCCGGTTTTTCGGGTGTGTCTTTCTGATATGTTCCGTGAGGATGAAGTAAGCCGTCAGTTGTCTTTCTTTGTTTGTTGCTATGGACAGCAGTCCTGCTTCTTTTTCGATTACGATGATATGCTCGTCTTCAAATAAAATTTTGACACCATGATAACGTGTTTTTTCTTCAGGTTTGCCGGAAAATATTTTTATTACCTGTCCTTTTTTAATAGGAAAGTTATACTGAGTCTGAATTTGGTTGTCAACAGAAACAAGACGACGGACAAGTATTGATTTGATATTGTTGCGGCTTTTACCCTGTATGTTTTCAATTAAAAATTTAAGCAGTTCGGTCGGCTCAGTGACTGTGAACAGGTTTTTTTTATTTTTTACTTCCATCATTTCAATTTTCTCACGACAATTAAAGATACTATTTGCATTTACTGTTTACACTCAACACATAGTTTTTGATGACATCAATTTTAACAGCAGTCTCGTAGCCTTCAAAACCTTTCAGGTCATTATAGGTGATCCTTTCTTTATATTGTTTGATGAATTCTGATGAAAGCGGTAAATAGGACCAATGCCATTTTTCTTCTTCATACCCGGATGTTCTTGCACTGTCTTTGGCAGTATATGGTTGATAAAAACCATAAACAGCTGCATTTTTTGTAAGCCAATTGTAAAATTTTTCTCCCGTTTCAGTTTTGTAATATGCCAGTTCCATGCTGTTCATGTCAATGTCCGTTCCCCAATGATGACGTGATGTGCCGGGCATGGAGCTGTATTTTAAAACATATTTTGAACGTTCAACAGGATCAGGGTAGGAGGTGGCAATGTTTTTACCGTAATACAATGATCTGCCTGTCCATTTTCCTTCCCATATTCCTTTTTGTTCCCAGAATGTTCTTGTTGAAGAAAGAATGCAAAGTGTTATTCCGTCTTTCTTAGCCGCATTGAACATTTTAATAAATGCAGCATAGGCTTCTTTGCGCATATAGTTGCCGCTTTTTGCTGCATATTTAGCATCAATGGCTGCGAAATTTGTGTCTTTTGAAGGTGTGATTTTACCTAAAAGATGCGCTTTGCTGATAGTGTCTTTTTTTGCTACAACAGATTTTGATTTGCTGCTATCTTTAGCTGATCTGTTATCAACTTTATTATCTGCATTCGTTGGATTGCAGTACTGACAACTGAGAGCGAAGATTGAAATAATAAGTGTAACTAAAAAATATTGCAGTGTAGGTTTCTTCTTATGCGTGTTGAATTTCATTAGAAATTGTATAGTGTGTTTAAATGTTCCACTCGATAACTTTATTGCCTGATGTAAGTACTTTTTTAACGGCAAGCATAATATGGATTGCTGTCATTCCATATTTTTCCATCAGTTCCGAAGGTTGCCCTGATTCTCCGAAGCAATCGTTCATGCCGATAAATTCAATGGGTACAGCATAATTCTTTGCGACCACTTCGGCAACAGCGCTTCCAAATCCGCCACATATCTGATGCTCTTCCGCTGTGACAATAGCTCCTGTTTCTTTTGCAGCCTGTATGATGATGTCCTGATCAATGGGTTTTATTGTATGGATGTTAATTACCCTTGCATGAATATCTTCTTTCTCCAAAGCATAGGCAGCTTCGAGGGCTTCCCACACCAAATGTCCGGTTGCAATAATTGTAACATCAGTTCCATCCTTTAGTAATTGACCTTTTCCTGTTTCAAATGGAGTGGTCTCATCAGTAAAATCAGGCATAGGTTCACGGCCATACCTGATGTAAACCGGCCCTTTTAATTCATTTAAAGCTGCAATGGTAACAAGCCTTGTCTGTGTAGCATCACATGGTGAAATTACAGTCATGTTTGGTAACACACGCATCACTGCGATATCTTCCAAAGCCTGATGTGTGGCTCCGTCGGGACCAACAGATATGCCGGCATGAGCCCCACCAATAACAATATGAAGGTTGTTGAAGCAAACGGAGACTCTTATCTGGTCAAGTGTGCGCATTGAAGCAAATGCACTGTATGTTGCAAACACAGGGATTTTGCCTGATAATGCAAGTCCTGCAGCCACGCCTACACAATTTTGTTCAGCGATTCCAAGAGAATAAAAGCGCCTGGGAAACTTTTCTGCAAAAGGACTCACTTTCACCGAAGCTGTGATGTCAGCGCCCAATGCAACAATAAGCGGGTTGGCTTCACCTGCCTGCAGCAGCCCTTCGCCAAAACCAACACTGGTTGCAACATTGCCTCTGTTTATTAATTGCTTCTCAGGCATAAGAGTTTGTTTTTGCAAAAGTAAGCAAAAGATGGAGAGTTATTGATAAAAAATTATCGTGGTTGTTTAGCAGTGAAGGGTTATTCTCAATGAATTTATTGAAATACAAAATGTAAAAATCAGGGTATTTGAAATAAAATTGTGTTCAAATTCCCTGGAAGTACCAATACTTGCCGGGTTATTTGTAAAGTTCCTATGCGGAAAGTTGCTTAATGAAATCTTCGGCTTCTTCTTTTGACGGAGCTTTGCCATGCCAGCGAAAATCATCTTCAATGCTTTTAACTCCTCTGCCCATCTTTGTTCTTGCAATGATCACGGTAGGACGGAACACGCTTTGTTTTGCATCTTCACAGGTTTTAATAATATCCGTATAGCTGTGTCCATCACATTCAAAAACATCCCAACCGAAAGCCTTCCATTTTTCTCTGAGTGGTTCCAATTCCATTACTCTTGATGTCTTGCCATCAATCTGGCAGTTGTTGCGGTCAACGATTGCAGTAATGTTGTTCAATTTATAATGTGCAGCACTCATAGCAGCTTCCCATATACTCCCTTCCTGCAATTCACCATCGCCATGAATGCTGTAAACATGCCAGTTTTTTTTATCTGCTTTTGCACACAGCGCCATTCCAACAGCAACAGATAATCCCTGTCCAAGTGAACCTGCAGACAATTCAAGACCGGGCAAACCATGATCTCTTGCAGGGTGTCCCTGCAATCGTGAGTTCAATTTTCGCAAACTCAGCAATTCATCTTTTGCGAAATATCCTGCTTCAGCTAAAGTGGCATATAATACCGGTGCAACATGGCCTATTGACAAGATCAGCCGGTCACGCTCGGACCATTGCGGATTTTTAGGCTCATGGTTCAGGACATTAAAATAGAGGCTGGCGAAAATATCGGCAAGGCCAAGAGATCCTCCCGTATGCCCTGATCCGGCTTCAGCTATCATATGAACCACATTTATTCTGATACTGCGGGCCAACTGCTGTAAATCCTTAACTGAAGATGTTTTTGTCACTGTGTAATGTTAATTAAATAATAAAAGTTTCAGAAAATATTCCATATCGTATAAGGTCAATAGAATCCACAATCTTTAAGATTATTTATTGAAAACAAAAGTAATGTTTTTTAAACAGTCAGGGCTTTTTCAATCTTAAAATTAAACAAACAAAATTATAAATCTTTGGAAATAAAGTTGACCTGAGTTTTTAATAAAAGATTTACTGAGAGTTTTAGTTTACTGACGATTTTACGAGGTCATGCAGAAACTACTTTCCGAACTTAGATTTTTACTTTTCTAAATTAGAAAAGTAGTGAACTCTTTTCGGAAAGTAAAAATCTCCTGCTCTTTTTACCAATTTTTTGATCCGGGATTATTGACTTCTCCAAACTTTTACATTTCACATTTTCCTGTTTTGCATTTTACATTTTTTTTGATTTTACATTTTACATTTTTCCGTTTTACATTTTATATTAATAAACAATGACCAATAACAACTGGCTAAAAACCATCAATGGCAATAGAAAGGAAACAATATTTTATTTAGTAATGACATTGGCTGTTCTATTAAAAACAGTGCATATTGAGGATGTTCAAAAAAGTGTGTCAAAAAGGAAAAACAATTTTAATTTTGACACATGAAAAAAGGAAAAAGAAAAATGTCACCGCGATTAGAAGAACTAATACCAGATGAAAAGAAAAGAGCAGAAATAGTGAGTAGGCTGTACAATGGGGATCCCGTAGTGGGC
>Ga0118677_10008277_pt1 | contig 16726 bp, 11 predicted proteins | sample AliMusrvi5mmetaG_FD_86154 | JGI IMG/M metagenome (GOLD analysis project Ga0118677, IMG submission 86154) | reverse complement strand
TGATGACCTTGAACTTGTCGCGCGCACCCTGGTCCTTGAGCGCCTCGATGACGTCCCTCTGCCCCACGAGCGTCGTGGTGAGCAGGGCGGAGATGGCGATGATGTCGGCGTCGACTTCCTTGGCCTTGTCGACGAACTGGAAGAGGTCGACGTCGATGCCCAGGTCCCACACCTCGAAGCCGGAGGTCTCGAAGAGGAGCTTGAGGATGTTCTTGCCGATTGAGTGGAGGTCGCCCTTGACGGTGCCGAGGACGATCTTGCCCTTCTTCTGGCCGTCGCCGCCGGCCTCCTTGATCCTGGGCTCGAGGATCGCCATCGCCGCCTGGAAGGCGAGCGCCGCCTGCATGAGCTCCGGCAGGAAGATGTCCTCGTCCTCGAACTGCTGGCCGATGACGTTGAGGCCCGGCAGCAGGCCCTTGTCGATGATCGTCTTGGGGTCCGCGCCGTCGGCCAGGGCCTTGTTGACGGCCTCGAGGACGGCGTCCTCGTCCTGGTCGACGATCGACTGCTTGAGTTGCTCGTAGATCCCTTCGTCACCCATGGGGCGCACCTCTCTTTTGATGTGATGGCAGCAGACCGCCCGAGCGTCGCGCGGGCGGTCCGGTCCGGACGTCTTTGAGCTATTCCTGCAGCGCCTCCAGGGGTGTCGCGTCGCCGGCCACGAGGCCGGCGAAGTGGTCTCTGATCGTCGCGTCCAGGCCGGCGTCCCACACCGCCGGGTTGGGCTGCGACAGGATGCGCCGCGCTTCGGCGAGCGCCCGGAAGTGGATGTCCGGGCGCCCGGCGCCCTCCCACTGGGCGCGCATGTCGCGGGCGGCGAGCCTGGGCAGCACCGCCGTCGTCTTCATGCGTTGCTTGGTGTGCTTGCTGCCCATGTAGCTGCCGCCGGGGCCGATCGCCGCGATCTGGTCCATGGCGAGGTTCTCCTCGCTGAACTCCAGCCCGCGATACACGCGCTTGTCCATCAGCGCGATCTCGTTGTCGACGACGGCCTTGGCGAAGTCGAAGGCCATCAGCGAGCTGAACAGGCCTCCCATGTTGAGCAGCGTCGCGCCGGCCGAGACGCCGAGCACCGTGTTCATGCCGGTCTCGAAGCCGGACTGCGCGTCGTTCGAGTGTGCGTTCGTGAGGCCGATGTAACCGCCCGCGGGCACGTCGTAGTAGCGCGCGAGCTGCGCCTGAGCGGCGAGCAGGATGCCGGTCTCGATGGCGCCCGGCGCGTAGGCGCCGGTGCGCATGTCGGCGACCGTCGGCAGGCTCGCGTAGATGACGGGCGTGTGCTCCCTGACCATCTGCTGGAACGCCGTGATGGCGAGGAACTCGGCGTTCCCGACGACGAGGCAGCCCATCATCGTCATCGGCGCGGTGAGGCCGGCGTTGGGCACGACGGTCGTGTACACCGGCAGGCCGCGCTCCGTGAGCCACATCACGGCCTCGGTGGAGTCCACGTCCATCGTGAGCGGGCTCACCATCGGGCAGTAGTGGTGGTTGATGATCGGCCGCTCGGCGTAGGCGCCCTTGCCACCGGCGATGAGCTCGCCGAGCTCGACGACCTGCCGCAGGTCGTCCATGTTGGGCGTGTTGCTGCGCACGGGCTTGAGGCAGTTCTTGAGCGCCGGGTAGAAGCGGCTCAAGCTGAACTGGCCGGCCGGCGCGTCGTCGGCGAGCGTCGAGATGCTGAAGATGTCGAAGCCCGGCAGCTCGTTGATCAGGTGCGCGATGTTGGCGATGTCGGTGGAGGTCGCCCGGCGCTCGACGTTGGTCACGGGGTCGACGACGTTGGGCGCCGACGAGCCGGTCACCACGATCGGGCCGTCGCCGGGGATCGTGCGGTCGTACCGTGGGTCGCGCCCGCGGAAGGTGAAGCTCGAGGGCGCCATGGCCACGTACTTCTCCACCACGTCGGCCGGGAACTTGACGAGGCCGGTCGCCTCGTCGACGTGGCACCCGTGCCTTTTGAAGACCTCACGCGCGCCGGCGTAGTGGGCGAGGATGCCCACCGTCTCGAGCACCTCGAGTGAAGCCTCGTGCGTACGCTTGACCTCCGCCTGTGTGAGCAGCTCCGCGAACCTCATCCCAGTCACGCCCCTCCCTCGCCTTCGCCCGGTCCGCCGGACGCGCCCGCCGCTTGCGGCGGCGAGGCGAGGCGGGCGAGCTCGTCCAGATGGTCTTCGATGAACTCCATGAACAGGAGCTGGTGATCCAGGTACATCAGGTACTCGTCCACGCTGACGGACGGGTCCTCGTAGTACGCCGCAAGGTCCCAGTTGAGGATGTACAGGTTGGCGCTGGCGACCATGCGCGGCAGCAATGCGAGCTCGATGGGCGTGAGAGGCCCGGGGATCGGGAAGCGCGCCGCCTCGTCCTGGTAGGCGCGCACGAAGAGGGCCGCCTTGTCGAGCCTCAGCCGGCCGTCGTCCGCGCCCTCCCAGGAGCTGCAGAAGTAGGCGATGCCTTCGGCGACGTCGAAGAGCCGGTAGTCCAGTTTCGACCAGTCGAAGTCGAACAGCCCGACGCCTTGCTCGTCCGCGTACTTGAGATTGCCGGGGTGATAGTCGCAGTGCACCGGCACGCGCGGCTGCCCCTCCAGCTCTGCCTCGATGGCCGCGCCGCGCGCCAGCAGTTCCTGGACGCGCGGCAGCTCCTCGAGGAAGCGCTGGTCGAAGGCGGTGCCGCGGGACGCGGCGGCGAAGTCGCGGAAGGCCTGCGGCAGCTCGCGCATCATCTGCATGATCGGCGGCTGCTCGCGGGCGAGATCGCCGGGGACGAAGTCGTGCGCGAGGTAGTGGAACCGGGCGAGCACGCGCGCGGAGCTGTCGTACTCCCTGTCGGTGCAGCGATTCTTGACCCAGGTGTACTTGTCCTCGCCGGACAGCATCTCGTAGACGGCGAAGAAGCGCGTCACCGGCTCGCCGTTCAGCAGCTCTTCGCGCGTCACGAACGTCTCGCCGGCCTTGTTCGCGAAGACTTCTGCGGCCAGGTGGAAGCCCTTGCCGCTGAGGTGCTGCACGAGCGCGTGCTCGAAGCGCACCTCGCGCTCGACCACGGCGTGGTTGTACTTGCGCACGAAGTACCGATGCTCGCCGTCGTCCCGGCGCGTCACGACGGCGAAGCTCAGGTTGACGTAGCCACCCAGGACCTGCTCCACGCGCACGACGTCGCCGAGGTCGTAGTCCGTGTCGACGACTTCGGCGAGCTGGCTGCTGAGGAACTCGACCCGGAGGGCGTCGCGAACGTCCGCGATCTCTGCAGCCAGCCGCTCCATCTGTTCGAAGAGCTCGTTCGCCCGACGTACGTCCATGTGCCTCGGTTCTTCCTTGGTCAGGGGGTCGCGGCGGCTGGGGTCAGACGACGATGCATCGTAGCCCGAGCCTCGTCATCTCGTCGCGAACCGTTGCGTCGACGCCGTCGTCGAGCATCACGACGTCGATCTTGTCGAATCCACAGAGCATCACGTCCGCGACGACGCCGATCTTGCTTCCGTCGGCCATCACGACGACGTCGCCCCGGGTGCGCTCGATCATCGCGCGCTCGATGCTCGCCATGTCGACCGTCGGCGTGGTGAGTCCCTCTTCGAGATCGAAGCCGTCCACGCCCAGCAGCATCTTGCTGGCGTGGAAGCGGCCGATGAGCTCGATCGCCTGAGGTCCCGCGACGGCGTTGGAGCGCGGGCGGTAGAGGCCACCCAGGAGTACGATCTCGAGCCGCGACCCCTGCGCCTCGGCGAGCGCGCCGACGTTGTGCGTGACGATGCGGGCTTCGAGCTCGGGGTCGACGTGACTCAGGACCTGCGCCGCCGTCGTGCCCGAACTGAGGAAGACCGTGTCTCCAGGCTCGATCATCGCGGCCGCGGCCTGCGCCAGCCGCCGCTTCTCCTCGGTGTGCGTGCCGGCGCGGTCGACGTAGAGAGACTCCTCGACCATGTGGCGCTTGATCACTGCACCGCCGTGCGTGCGCGTGAGGAAGCCTTCGCCCTCGAGTCGCTCGAGGTCGCGGCGGATGGTCATCTCGGACACGCCGAGGTCCTCGCTCAGCGAGGAGACGCGCACCGCCTGCCGCTCCTTGAGCATGTCGCAGATGTGCGCGCGGCGCTCCGCAGGGATCATCTCATGGACTTCCGGGATTTCTGGCGAAGGAATCTGTTCCCCCAGTCCTAGGGCTGCTGGCCCGGCCAGACCGAACAAAGTCGAACACATCCTAGCTGCAGGCCCACGTGTGTCAAGTGCGAAGCGCGGAAGCGGGGACTGTGTGCGCGGCGGCACAATCCCGGAAGAGCGCGACGGTGGTCAGGTCGCCCATAAACGAGCATAACCGCACACCTTGGCTCGACCGTAAAGTGCCCTGGGCCGCAGCCGAGCCGCTGTCAACCGGGGCCGGGAAGGAGCGTGTCCGCGCAGGGGTCCGGGAGAGGACGCAGCCCGTTGGGCGGCGAGGGCGGGAGCGCGCTCGCGACGCCCGCGGTCACTTGCCCGGGAAGGCCCAGGAGTACGAGGGGTCCCACCACGCGTGCCCGTGGCCGAGGTGCAGAGCCAGAGCGGTGGCCTTGATCTGCGCCGAGCCATCGCCGATGCTCGCCGACCGGTACGGGTTCCAGGAGCCTTTCCAGGTCGTGGGCGCATACTGGAACAGCCCACAATAGCCACCCGGCCCGACGACGCCGGCCGAGCCTCCGGACTCGATCATCATGAGCCGGTACATACCGCTGGGACTGACGCCGCTCGCGCTCGCGGCCGCCTGGATGAGAGGCCACCACAGCCCCTGGCCGCCGCCGCTGCCGCCGCCTGCGTCCGGCGGCGTGACCGTCTGGGACGGCGATGACGGCGCGGCCTCCTGCTTGACGGCAAGGACGCGGACCTGGTCGCGCACGCTTGAGAGCAGGGCGCGACGCCCGCAGAGCCGGGCGCGGATCTGCGCGACCTCGGCCTTGCGCTGGGTGGCGAGCCGCTGTGCGGTGAGCTTGTCCGCGATCAGCGACTCGGCGCGGATCGCGAGCTGACTGCTCGTCTGCACGACCGTGCGCAGCACGTCGTGGTCGCTGCGCGTGATGCTGCGCACCATGTTGAGCCCCGAGACGAGGTCGCCGAAGTCGCTGGCGGTGAAGACCGCGTCGAGGGAGGTGACGTCCGCGTGCTTGTAGAGCGCGACGGCCCGGGCCGCCAGCGTGGCTCGCGCCAGCGCCAGCTCGCCGCGGGCGAGCTCCTGGCGCTTCGTGTTGTCGCTGATCTGGGCGCGCACGGCCTGCAGGGCCGCCGTGGCCTGCGCGTACTGTCGGACGGCGCCGCCGATGCGGGCGTCGAGCTTCCCGACGTCGGCGGCCAGCTGGCTCGCCTTGTCGCGCGTCCTCTGCAGAGTCGCGGCGCGGGCGGGGTGCGGGACGACGACCGGCAGACCGACAACGACGACGAGGGAGCACGCCGCGACAAGGCGCATCCACGGGCATCTCGCATGGCGACGGTGCAGCGCGCCTCCCTGGTCTGCACGGCACACTCCTCACGTGACCGCGCGCGGGCTCCTTTCGCGGTCGCAAGGCGCCGCCAAAGCGAGATCGCAAGCTACCAGAGGGTACGCAGGCACTCAAGGGCAGGAGTGTTGGGATCCACGGCGACGTGTCGGATTCGGAAGGCGCGTCCACCGGCGGGCAGTCTCGCGCGACGGACGTGTGAGCCTGAACGCGCGTCGGGATCGGCGGGCCTGGTCCTCGACTCATGCCTGAGACATCGTTGACGCGGGAATTCACCCGCTGTAGAATTCAACACGCGTTGACTTCCGTACCTCTCCCGTTCATTCTCGCAGGGGGCGTCCGATGTGGGCGATCGCACTCAAGGAGTTCCGCGAACTGCGCCGCGACCGGCGGACGCTCGCCATGCTCTTCCTGCTGCCGTTCCTCTTCCTCGTCGTCTTCGGCTACGCGGCGAGCTTTGACATCAAGCAGGTGCCGACGATCGTCTTCGGGGCGCAGGCCGGCCAGGTGACGCGACTGCTGCCCAAAGCCCTCAGCGTCGTCCGCCAGGACCAGGCCGGCGGCGACGCGGCGGCTCGCGGCGCGCTCAGTCGCGGCGAGGCCGTGGTGGCGGTCGTCACTCCGTCGCGGCCGGGAGCCGCGGCGCACGTCTTCATCGACGGGACCGAGCTGTTCGCGGCGCAGGCCGCGCTGCGCAGTCTGGCGGAGTTGCGCGCTTCCGGCCGCCCGATCGGGCCCCAGCCACAGTCGACCGCCGCGTCCTCGGCCGCGCTCTCGCCGCTGATCGTCACGCCACAGGTGGAGGTGCTCTTCAATCCGGGCCTGCGGACCGCCGTGATCATGATCCCCGGGTTGTGCGGCGTGATCCTGGTGTTCATCGGCACGATCGCCACCGCGCTCGGCGTGGTGCGCGAGCGGCAGGCGGGCACCATGGAGCAGCTGGCAGTGATGCCGTTCCGGCCACGCGACGTCTTCATCGGCAAGATCGCGCCGTACCTCCTGGTGGCGGCGGTCGACATGGTCGTCATCGTCGCCGCCGGGATGCTCCTCTTCAACGTGCCCTTCCGCGGCTCGGTGCTGACCTTCGCGCTGGGGTCGGTGCTGTTCCTCTTCGTCACGCTCGGCACCGGCGTGCTCATCTCGTCGGTGTCGCAGACGCAGGGGCAGGCCATCCAGCTGGCCATCCTGACCATGCTGCCGCAGATCCTGCTCAGCGGCCTCTTCTTCCCCCTGTACGCGATGCCCTGGGGCGTGCGCTGGATCGGCTATTGCCTGCCGCTCACGTACTTCATCAAGATCGCGCGAGGCGTGATGGTGCGCGGGGCGCCGATCGGCGCTCTCTGGCTGCCGATGCTCGTGCTCGCTGCCATGGCGATCGTCGTCTTCACGCTGTCCACGCTGCGCTTCCGGCGCGACCTCGCCCCCGCCGGCGCGCCGGCCCAGCCGGACGGCGGGAGCGGCGCCGCCGAAGCGGCCGCGGAAGCCGCGGCATGAGCGGCGCCGGCACGGGCGGCCTCGGCGTCACGACGCCCGCCGATGGCCAGGGCGCGAGCAGCGCCGGCGACGCGACGCTCGCGCCGGGCAGCTCCGGCGCGCGCGCGGACGGCTGGGGCGTGCGCCACCTGACGGTGCGCTACGGACGGCGCACGGCCCTGCGAGACGTCGACCTGGCGGCGGCGGCGGGCTCCGTGACCGCCGTCATCGGCGGCGACGGCGCCGGCAAGAGCACGCTCCTGCGCACGCTCGCCGGCGGCCTCGCGCCCGCTTCCGGCGAGGTACGCCGGCCGGAGCGCCGCCGGATCGGCTACGTCGCCGGCGCGAGCGGCATCTACGACGACCTCAGCGTCGCCGAGAACGTGGCGTTCGTGGCGGCGGCCTACGGGGTCAGAGGCGACGAGCTGGCGCGTCGCAGCGGTGACCTCATGGAGCGCACCGGCCTGCGCGGGGCCGAGGCCAGGCTGGCCGGCCGGCTCTCGGGCGGGATGCACCAGAAGCTCGCCTTTGCGCTGGCGATGCTGCACGAGCCTGAACTGCTCGTCCTCGACGAACCGACCTCCGGCGTGGACCCCGTCAGCCGCGCCGAGCTCTGGGGGATGATCGCCGCGGCGGCGGCCGGTGGAGCCGCCATCGTCGTCGCCACGACGTACATGGACGAGGCCGAGCGCGCCTCCGCGGTCGTGGTCCTCGACGACGGCCGGGTGGCCGCCGCCGGCGGGCCCGAGATCGTCGCGGCGGCCATGCGGAGCGCGCCGGTGGCCGCGCCGGCGACAGGCGTGCAGGCGGGCCGCGCCACGCTTGCCGCGGCGCACGGCGCGACGCGCCGGTTCGGCCGCTTCACGGCAGTCGCCAGCGTCGACCTCGCCGTGGACGCCGGCGAAGTGGTAGGCCTGCTGGGCGCCAACGGCGCCGGCAAGACGACCCTCATCCGTATGCTGCTCGGCCTCGTGCGCCCGAGCGCCGGCGCCGTGGAGCTGTTCGGCGCGGCGCCGTCGCGGGCCACGCGCGCCCGGCTCGGCTACGTCCCTCAGGGCCTCGGCCTCTGGGAGGACCTCACTGTGGCCGAGAACCTCGCCTTCTCGGCGAGCGCTTTCGGCCGTCGGCCGCCGGCGCTCGAACCGGACCTGGCCGCGGTGAGCGACACCCTCGTCCGCGACCTGCCGCTCGGGCTGCGCCGCCGTCTCGCCTTCGCGGCCGCGCTCGCCCACGAGCCGGGCCTGCTCGTCCTCGACGAACCCACGTCGGGCGTCGACCCGCGCGCCCGGACGCGGCTCTGGGAGACCGTGCACGAGGCGGCCGGCGGCGGTGCCGGCGTGCTGGTCACGACGCACCACCTCGAAGAGGCGCAGGAGTGCGACCGCCTCGTCATGCTGTCGGCGGGCCGGGTCGTGGCCGAGGGTCCGTTGGCCGCTATCGTCGGCGGCCGCGTGACCGTCGCCGTGACGACGCCCGACTGGGCCGCCGCCTACACGGCGCTCGCGAGCGCCGGCCTGCGGAAGGGCCTCGTCGGCCGCGACCTGCGCGTGCCCGGGAGCGACCTGCCACGGGTCGAGGCCGTCCTCCAGGCAGCCCGCCTCGAGGCCAGACTGCGCTCCGTCCCCGCCACCTTCGAAGAGACCTTCGTCGCCCTCGCTCGTGAGGGAGAGACAAGACAGACCGCCGACACCAGCGAAAGGACCTCCACGTGACCGACTCCGCCACCCCCGCCGCATCCGGCAGCGCGCCGGCCGGCGCCCCGACCGGCCAAAGCGGCCCGCCGCCGGGCGCCGGCGACCTCGATCAGGGCCACCCGCGCAAGTGGTGGATCCTCGTCGCCGTCTCGATCGGCATGTTCATGGGCCTGCTCGACGTGACCATCGTCAACATCGCGATGCCGGCGATCATCTCCGACCTGCACACCACTGTGACGCACGCCTCCTGGGTGCTCAACGCCTACAGCCTCGTGCTGGCCGTGTTCTTCCTCTCTATGGGCCGCATCGCCGACCGCTACGGCCAGAAGCGCGTGTTCCTCTTCGGGCTCGCTACCTTCACCGTGTTCTCGCTGCTCTGCGGCTTCGCGCCCAACATCGACTGGCTGATCGTCTTCCGTGCCGGCCAGGGCCTGGGCGGCGCCGCGCTGCTGACCATCTCGCTGCCCATCATCCTGGGCGCCTTCCCGCCCCGCCAGCAGGGCATGGCGGTGGGCCTCTGGGGGGCGCTGGGCACCGCCGCCGCGGCCGTCGGCCCCACTCTGGGCGGCGTGCTAGTCACCTACGGCCACTGGTCCTGGATCTTCTTCGTCAATGTCCCGATCGGTGTGTTCGCCATCGTCGTCTGCGCACGCGTCGTCCCTCGGGGCACCAAGAAGGAACGCGTCGAGGGCGGCATCGACATCCCCGGCATGCTCATCTCGGGAGTCGGCCTGTTCGCCCTCACGCTGGCGCTGGTGGAGGGCGGCTCGTGGGGCTGGACGTCCGCCGCGATCGTGGCGTTGCTCGTCCTGGCAGCGCTCAGCTTCCCGCTGTTCATGTGGTGGGAGATGCACACGGCGTCGCCGATGTTCCCGGTGAACCTGCTGCGCATCCGCTCATTCACCGCCGCCAACTCGGCCATCCTGTTCATCGGGCTGGCGATGGGCGGGACGTTCCTGATGGTCGTCCTCTTCATGGTCTCGGTGCTCGGCTACTCCGAGTTGCGCGCCGCCGTGGCACTGACGGCGATGCCGCTGATCGCCCTGATCATCGCGCCCAACTCCGGGCGCCTCAACGACCGCATCGGACCACGGCTGCCGGCGGCGGCCGGGGCCGCGTTCTTCGGCGTCGGCCTCATCCTGCTGGCCCAGCTCGGCGGCAACACCTCGCTGTGGGACGTCATGTGGCGGGTAGCCCTGCTGGGAGTCGGCATGGGCCTGGCGATGCCGACGCTGTCGGCGGCCTCCATGGCCTCGCTGCCGCGCCAGGTCCGCGGCGTGGGCTCGGGCTCGCTGAACACCATGCGCCAGATCGGCTTCACCGTCGGCGTGGCCCTGCTGGTCGCGATCTTCACGCACACGGTGGCGCTGAACGCCCAGCACGCTACCAAGCAGGCCGTGGGCTACGTCGCCGTGCAGCCGCAGCTCAGCGCGGCCGAGAAGGGCGCCTACTCGGCGGCCATCCTCAAGAACGCCATGGCGGCCAAGAGCAGCGGCGGCGCGGCAACGCTCACGACCCAGCCGCTCGCCGGCGCCCCCAAGCCCCCGGCCGGGACGCAGGCGGCGCTGCAGTACCACAAGGTCAATGCCGGAGCCGCGGCGATCTACAAGAACGACATCGCCAAATCGTTCAGCTGGCCCTTCTACGCGGCGGCGCTGGCGGCGCTGCTCGCCATCATCCCCGCGCTGTTCACCGGCCGTAGGCTCGGCGAGCACATGGGCCACGAGGAGATGTCGCGCGATGAACGGCTCAGGGCTGCCGGCGAAGCCGAGGCGGCGGACGCCGGCGTGCCGCTGACCGCGGAATGAGCGCCGAGCCTCAGGCGGCCACTGCCGCCGGCCGCCGCGGCGGCGGCCGCCCCGCGCATCGCGCCGGCGAGCGCAGCACGCGCGACGAGATCCTCGCCGCGGCGCGCGACTGCTTCGGGGAGCGCGGCTACGACCGCGCCACGATCCGCGACATCGCCGCGCGGGCGCGCGTGGACCCGGCCCTCGTGCTGCACTACTTCGGGTCAAAGGAGCAGCTCTTCGCGGCCGCCCTCGAGATCCCGCTCGATCCGGCCGCCATCATCAGACGGGTGATGGCGCACGATCGCGGCGAGATGGGGACGTCGCTCGTGCGCGCCTTTCTCGAGGCCTGGGAGCCCGAGGAGACGCGCAGCCCGCTCCTCGCCATGGTGCGCTCGGCGATGACCAACGAGACGGCCCTGGAGCTCGTGCGCGAGTTCCTCGGTCGCCGCATCTTCACGCCGCTCACGGCCGCGCTCGGCGTGGCCGACGCCGACCTGCGCGCCACTCTGATCGGGTCGCAGCTCATCGGCCTGGCGATGGTGCGCTACATCGCCCGCATCGAGCCGCTGGCCTCGGCCCCCGTCGAGAAGATCGTCGCGGCGGCCGCACCGACGGTCCAGCGCTACCTTACCGGCGACCTGGGCGGCGGCGCGGGAAACGCCGGCGGCGGCCGGGCGGGAAACGACGGCGGCGACGCGGCCGGCGCCGGCGGCTCTCGCCGCAGCGGGACGCTCTAGAGGAAGCGGGCGCGCAGCGCGGCGGCGGCGCCCAGGAGCTCGTCGGCGGAAGGCTGGCGGTAGCCCGCGAGCTGCCGGTCGAGCGCGGCGCTCCGCGCCGGATCGAGCCGGTCGGCGAGCTCGCCGTAGATGCCGAGGCGCGCCCCGACGGCGTAGCGCGCCTGCTCCTCGCGCGGCAGCGCCAGGTACTCGTCGAGCATCGCCAGCAGGCGCGCGCGGTCGCCGGGCAGCGCGCCGGCGAGGCCCGGCAGCAGGTTGAGCGCATGGTCGGAGCGCAGCTCGAGCCGTGCGTCGCCGAGCTTGACGAGGAGGTCGCGGAGTTCCTGCGCGACCTCGACGTCGTCGGGAAGCATGAACTCGCCCGCCGCCTCGCGCTCGGCGAGCGGCGTACCGGGCACGACCGCGGCCGTGCGCAGGCGCACGACCGGCGGGCGGTCGGCGGGCGCGGCCGCCGCCACCGCGCGCAGCACGCGGGCGGAGCCCGCCACGTGCGCGGCGGCCGCCTCCCGCCCGCCCAGGCCCGGCATCAGGTAGAAGCACAGCTCGAGGCCGGCGCGCACGACGTTCTCTCCGGCCGCGATCAGATCGCCGCCGGAACAGCCCTTGTCGATCGCCATGAGCACCTCGTCGGCGCCGGACTCGAGACCGAGGTGGACGCGCGTCAGGCCCGCCTCGACGAGCAGCGCCAGCTGATCCGGCGTTCGGCGGGCCAGGGTGGCCGCCCTGCCGTAGGTAGTTACGCGCTCGGCCGCCGGGAAACGTTCCCGGATGCGGCGGACGACCGCCGCGAGCTTGTCCGGCGGCAGCGCGCACGGGTCCGCGTCCTGCAGGAAGACGCGGAGCGCCCCGTCGCGCAGGAACAGCTCCACCTGGTAGGCCTCCGGCGGGACCAGGCCGTGGTGGACGGCGGCGATGCCTTCGGCCTCCAGGACCTCGGCGGCGGCGGCCATCGCGTCGACGTCGGCGAGCACGTCCGCCAGCGGCCGCGTGCTCGCCTTGCTGCCCTTGTAGACCGGGCAGAAGGTGCAGCGGTTCCAGGCGCAGTTGCGGATCACGCGCACCAGCAGGCTGCGCGCCTCGCTGGGCGGGCGGATCGGGCCCTGCTCGAAGGCAGGCGTGGGCACTGGGTGAGCGCTCAGCCGCGCCGCCCGCGGCCTGCCAGCGCGACGCCGACGACGACGACGCCGGCGACGATCAGGAACAGCGGCCAGCCGAGATCGCCGAGGCCTCCCCAGCCGGTGGTGTTCTGCAGCAGCCCCATGGCGATCAAGGCTGCGCCAGGCACCAGCGGCCACCAGCTCGAGCGGCGGCGTTGGCGCAACAGGTCGAGGAGGTAGATGGCGACGAAGCCGGCGCCGAGGCCGAGGGCGACGGCGTTGCCGTAGAAGCCCGCCTCGCCGAGCATGAGGCCGGCGCCGAGGCCGCCGAGCACGCCGGCGGGCACCAGAAGGCCGTAGTTGCCGCTGAAGATCCACCACACGAGGAAGCCGGCGCCGAGCCACAGCGCCGGCCCGCCGGCCGCCACGACGTGGTTGAGGCGGCCGGCCAGCAGGACGGCGCCGACCGTGACGAGCACGGCGCCGAACGTGAGGGCGCCCCGGCCGCGATGCATCGCGGGGGCCGGACCCGCGGAGGTCGCCGTCGTCGTGAACGTCACGCGGGCGCCGCCGGGGCCGTGCGCGCCGCCGGCGGAGACGTAAGCGCCGCGGGGACCAAAGGCGCCGCCGGCGGTCCGCTCCGCGGCCGCGTCCCGGCCCGCGCCGTGATCGTGGCCCTCGTCGACGATCTCGCCCTCGAGGGCCTCGTCGACGGCCGGCTCTTCCGCCGGGCCGCCGGCCTGTCCTGCTTCGTCGCTCATCTCACGCTCCATGCTCGTGAGGGCGGGCGGGCCTGCGGCGGCCCGCCCGCCCGTGGTTCATTCGTATTGGATCGCCTCGAGGATGTCGATCCTGGAGGCGCGCCTCGCCGGCAGGATCGCGGCGATCACGCCGACGATCACGGCGAGGATCAGGAACACCACCAGCTGCCCGCCGGGGATCGAGAAGGTGATCCCCTGGCCGGCGAACCGCGTCGTCACCACCCAGGCGAACACGATCCCGACGACGATGCCCATGAGCGCGCCGATGATCGAGGTGATGACGCTCTCGTAGCGCACCGTGGCGCGCACCTGACGCCGCGACGTGCCGATGGCGCGCAGCAGGCCGATCTCGCGCGTGCGCTCGAAGACGGCCAGCACCAGCGTGTTGACGATGCCGAACAGCGAGATGATCACGCTCATCGCGAGCAGGCCGTAGAGCAGGTTGAGCAGTTGGTTGACCTGCTTGACCACGCCGTCCTTGTACTCGGCCACCGTCTTGACCTGCGCCGTCGGCACGTCGGCGAGAGCCGTCTTGATCGCGCCCAGCTCCTGAGCCGCGCCCGCTCCTCCACTCCCCTTGGCGAGCACCATGAAGAGTTGGGGCTTGGGGAACAGGGCGTTGTAGCCCGCGTTGCTCAAGACGATGCCGTTCACCAGGAACGTCGACTTGAACTGTCCGCTGACCTTGAAACTGGCGGTCTTGCCGTCGGCCGTGGAGACGACGAACGTCTGCCCGTTCTTGAGGCCGAGACTGGCCGCGGTCTGCTCCTCCACCAGGACATTGCCGGTGCCCAGCGTCTGGAGCAGGGCATCGCTGCCGCCCTTGACCCAGTCGAAGCGCCACAGGCGCGCGAACGTCGCCGGGTCGATGGCGTCGATGTTGGTGAGCTTCTTCTTCACCTGCACCTGCTGCATGTCGAGGCCGGTGGCCGTCTGCACGCCGTTCACGTTCCGGATGCGGCCCAGGACGTCGGTCGGGAGCGGCGAGAAGTTGGAGCTCTGCACGATGTAGTCGGCGCGCACGGCGCGGTCGATGCTGTCGATGAACGAGCTCTTGAGGCCCTGGGCGAAGACGGCCACGAAGACGACGACGCCGAGGCCGATCATCAGGGCCGACGCGGTCGCCGCCGTGCGGCCGGGGTTGCGCATGCTGTTGTCGCGTGCCAGACGACCACTGACCGGCGAAAGCTTCTGCAGCGGCCACCCGAGCGCGCCGGCGAGCGGCCGGATGAGGTACTTGCTCACCATGGCGACGGCGACGAACACGAAGACGGCGCCGAAGGCGAGCGTGCCCAGCCTCGCCGTCGTCCCGCCGGGGCCGAACATGCCGGCGGCGATGAGCAGCGCGCCGAGGACGGCGATGACCGCCGCGAAGACGGGCGCGAAGCGCGCGAAGCGCGACGGGGGCAGCACCGATCCTTCCTGGAGCGCCGCGATCGGCGGCACGCGCGTCGCCCGCGCGGCAGGGATCACCGCCGAGAGCAAGGTCACGATGATGCCGACCGAGAGGGCGATGATGATGGTGCGCGGCTGCATCACGAGGCCGCTGTGCGGGATGTCGATCTTCGCCGTTTTGAACAGCTGGTTGACGGCGGCGGCGATGCCGAGGCCGCCGAACAAGCCGAGGACCGAGGCGAGGATGCCCATCAGGAGCGCCTCGCCGGTGATGCTCAGCATGACCTGGCGGCGCGAGGCGCCGAGCGCGCGGATCATGGCGAACTCGCGGCGCCGCTGGGCCACGGTCATCGAGAACGCATTGAAGATGATGAAGGCGCCGACCAGGATGGCGATGCCGCCGAACGAGAGCAGCGCCGGCTTGAGGAACGTCCCGATGGCGTCGCTCATCTGCTTGGTCTGGTCGGCCGCCGCCTGGGCGCCGGTCTTGACCTCCACGCCGGGCGGCACCGCCGCGCGCACGCGCGTCGCGAGCGTCTCCGGCGACACTCCCGGCAACGCCTTCGCGTCGATCTCGGAGACCCTCCCCGCCATGTCGAACCAGGCCTGGGCATCGGGGAGCGTCGAGTCGATGATGATGGCGCCGCCCAGCGAGGACTGGGCGGCGAAGGTGAAGACGCCCGACACGGTGACCGTCCTCGAGCCCGTCGGGGTGATCACCTGCAGCTTCGAGCCCACCGCGAGCTTGGAATCGGTGGCGAGCTTCTTGATGATCCCCACCTCGCCCGAGCGCACGGGCGCGGAGCCCTGCACGTAGGTGTTGGGCTGCAGCTTCTGCATGTCGGGCGTGTACGAGTAGAAGAGCGTGGGCGAGCCGCCGGTGCCGACGACCTTGCCGCTGACGGCTACGGCGCCGGTGCCGGTGACGTAGCCGACCGCCGTGCCGACTCCCGGCACGCCACGGACGGTCGCGACGAGCGACTCCGGCAAGCCCGCCGTGGCAGAGGTCATGCCCCCGGAGAACTTCTGCTGGCGCGCGACCGTGACGTCGATGCCCTTGTAAGCGTCGGCGAAGATCTGCGTGAAACCCCTGTCGATCTGGTCGGTGAGCACGTAGGTGCCGCTGATCATGGCGACGCCGAGCAGGATGGCCAGCGTCGTCAGGATCGTGCGCAGCTTGTGGGCCGTGAGGCTCCGCCAGGCGATGCGGATCAAGGAGAACCCTCCAGCGACTTGATCACGTCGTAGACGTCGTCGCGCCCGAGGCGGCCGCAGTCGTGGGCGATCCTGCCGTCCTTGAGGAAGACGATGCGGTCCGCGTACGTGGCGGCGTGCGCGTCGTGGGTGACCATCACGATGGTCTGCCCCAGGTCGTCACACGAGTGCCGCAGCAGATCGAGGACCTCTTCCCCGGTGCGCGAATCGAGGTTGCCGGTCGGCTCGTCGGCGACGATGAGCGCCGGATCGGTCACCAGCGCGCGGGCGATGGCCACGCGCTGTTCCTGGCCGCCGGATAGCTGGCGCGGCAGATGTTTCGCGCGGTCGCCAAGGCCGACAACTTCGAGCGCCATTTCCACTTGCTGGCGGCGCTGGCGGCGGTCCAGTTGCGTGAGCAGCAGGGGCAGTTCCACGTTTTCGGCTGCGGTCAGAACGGGAATCAAATTAAAGGTCTGAAAAATGAAGCCGACGTTTTGGTTCCGCCAGTCGGCGAGCTGCGTTTCGTTCAGCTTGGTCACGTCCACGCCCTGCACCAGGCATTCGCCGCTGGTCGGGCGGTCCACGCCGGCGATGATGTGGAGCAGGGTGGATTTGCCGGAGCCGGACGGCCCCATGAGCGCGAGAAATTCCCCGGCGGCGATGTCCAGCGTGAAATCAAACACGTTTTGGAAATACGGCGACTTTGAGATTTCGCGCGCAAACGCAACGACTTCGTCAGGAACGCCCGCCTGCAAAACCTTTTCGCCGGCAAGCATATACTGGGAGCCGCTGGAATATTCGTTGTTGACGAAAATCGTCCGCCATTCGCGCTTGATCGTCCGTGGTTCCGCGAGCATGCAAACCGTAAACGGGTCGCCGTTCCTCGTCTTGACAAGGAATTGAAATTCGCGGTCAAATGACTCGCGGGTAAACACGTCGCCAGAAAACGTCTTAAAGCCCGATGTGGGACGCACGAACAAAGGCCACGAAAACGGGAGTAGCCCAGTAGGCGCCGTGAGTATTCCGGACGCATCGAGGAACAGGAATGGCTTGCTAACCAGGCTCTCGCGGAATGCGGGCGCCCAAACCAAGGCATCGGCCCACGGGAATCGCTTCCCGAC
>Ga0118677_10008274_pt1 | contig 16728 bp, 25 predicted proteins | sample AliMusrvi5mmetaG_FD_86154 | JGI IMG/M metagenome (GOLD analysis project Ga0118677, IMG submission 86154) | reverse complement strand
TTGCTAACGTCCCTCGTCAGGTATCGCTGGCTGTCGCGGCGGGTGGATCGCAGGAAATGGGAGCAAAGGCACTCGGCCTGCTCTTCTGTCAGCAGGCCCTGTGCCTGAGCGGTGGAACGTCAATTCGGTGTTCATCGAAACACCCCACGGGCCAGCGATTAACTGGACGAGTTTGTTCGGATATTATTTTCCAGAGCGTTGTCTAAGGGTTTTGATCTTAATATCGCTTCGCACCTTTCTGCCTGTTTTTGATTTAAGCGCCGAAGAAGAGATACTGTTTTTCTTGAGAATATTCCCAAGCTTTGCATTTCCTTTTATTTTGCTCATTTTATTTTTTATTTGTTTGCTTTTGCACTTGAACTAAATGTTGGAACCGCATCTGAACAAATTCCACACCTAAGGCGTGCTTTCTCAGGTCTTAAAAATGTTGCCGCAGTTTGGACAGCGTCGAAACTGGTCTGCTAAAAACCATCCAGCAATTCCACCGACTACTCCACCTGGAACAGCTCCTGATATACCGCCAATAGGGCCGCCAACGATTCCGATCTCAGCTCCAACAATGGCACCAGTTGTCGCCCCGGCGGCTGCCGCTGCGCCACGAGTTACAAGGCTCTCAGCATTGTTGTTGTCGAATGATCGCCTACATTTTGGACAATTGATATCAGCCATAATATTGAATTGTAGTGGATTTTGGGTTGGTAGCAAGACAGTCGTATTTTTTCCGAACGTCTGCCGTCAGGTATCGCTGGCTGGCACGGCGGGTGGATCGCAGGAATCGGGAGCGAAGGCACTCGGCCTGCTCTTCTCTTCGCAGGCTCTGTGCCTGAGCGGTTGAATGTCGGATCGGTGTTCTTCGAAACTCCCTACGGGCCAGCGATTAACTGGACGAGCTTGTTCGCGCTTATTCATTGCTTACGGAGCATAATGAATGCGGGAAGTGAAACAACAAGAATCACTGGAAACATGATCAGTGTCAGTATGTTCCCTGTATGAGACCAAGCTGCTACTCCGGCAGCAATCGCATAAAGGCCAAGGAGGGTGTATAGCCCAATCAGAATCATCTGGAGCCCGCGAGATTTGATCAACCATGCTGCAAAGAACGCGGCGGTCAGAAGCAAATATGGAGACAGTCCAATCGATATTTCTCGGAATCGGTATCCATCAAAGGGACCTTGGCGTGGATCCGATAGGAAAATGAAGTATCCGACTATTGATAGGACGATACTACAGACCAGCAAGGTTGCAGTGGCGATGAGTGTGAGGTGGGCTATGCGGTGGGTTTTCATTTTGTTTGCGAACGTCACGCATCACCTGCCCCGGAAGGCTGGCACGCCCGATGCCGCTGGAAAGGGGGCCGCATGAAGTCGCGTCCCACTTCGCATCGAAAGTGCCAGCCTGTAGGGGTTAGGTGCATGCGATTGTTAGCCTTTTTTTATTTTTCATCAACCGTTGAAAATCCAGTGATAATCCTCTTCGGCCCTGTTTTGGGGCGATAAACAACATGAGCAACCATCTGCGAATAATGAACAACTACCGAGGTGTGATTCCCTTCCTGATCGAAACCGCGAAACAACATGGTATGCGGCTTGAGGAAAAAGACTTCCTCCACGGAGATATTGAATGCGTGAATAATGATGTCGTGATCTTTCGGGGCGGATCCGACAAGATCATTGACCGCCTTCTGGAGTGCATAAAACGTGGCGGCTCCGCCCATGAGATGATTCATGGCGGCGACCTGCATGTCTCCGGCAACCAAAGCGGGATTCTTGAAGGGAATCGCCGACTGGGTGGCAAACCTTGCGAAATTGGAAAGGGACGGGGTATTGGGCATATTTTTTTGGCTAACGTCCCTCGTCAGGTATCGCTGGCTGGCACGGCGGGTGAATCGCACGCAACGGGAGCGAAGGCACTCGGCCTGCTCTGCTCTTCGCAGGCCCTGTGCCTGAGCGGTGGAACGTCAAATTGGTGTTCATCGAAACTCCTAACGGCCAGCGATTAACTGGACGAGCTTGTTCGGATTATTTTTTACCATAGCAGGGAAATCAGAGCGGTTCCACTAACTGTCAGCTCTGAAGGCACGTCAGCAGTAGAAAGCTCAAGCAGTCGGTTTGAACCGTTCTCCACGAAAGCAACCGGAGGAACATATGCACGCTTAGAGCCGGAGCGGGCATTTCCGATCGGCAGGTGTCCATGTCTCCTCTTGTAGAAATCGAGGATGGCAAGCTCGGCTTTATACTCGCATTTGCCAAGTTCACGGTTCAGACAATAAAGAATGTCTCTATCTCGAAGGTGTTTCGGGCGCACAACGTCTGTGGACTCAAAATATGCCTTTGCATGCGGTTCCAGAATGGACTTGAATTGCTCAGTCACATGCCACCAACTGATCTCAGCAGCAGGAATCACGTCGAGGATCTTGTAGTCCCGGGCTCGCTTGCACAAATCCCTGGTTGCGCCAATGCGGAGCATTCTGCGTTGATCTTGCCAACTGACAGTAATCGCATATACGCAACTGCCCTTTGGGATCTTCATTGCGAGCACGCTTTGCCGCTTCTGCGGTGACGTCCATTCGATTTTACACTCGGCCGGGGAGGTGGTCATATTGTTTCCGAACGTCCCTCGTCAGGTATCGCTGGCTGACACAGTGGGTGGATCGCACGCATCGGGAGCGAAGGCACTCGGGATGCTCTGCTGCCAGCATCCCCTGTGCCTGAGCGGTGGATTGTCGGATTGATGTTCATCGAAACTCCCGACGGGCCAGCGATTAGCTGCACGAGCCTGTTCGGCCTATATTTCATTTGCCAGATACGCTTCCAAAGGTCCATGTGGTAGTCGCTCCATTGGAGGTTCCGCTCCAGGAATATCCAAATGGCAAGCGCATGCCCCCAAATAGAATGCCTGCCAAAAGAAGAATCTTGAATGTCTGCCATAGGGATATCTCCTTGCATCCAGTTACATGCGGCATCGTGGAATTCCAAAGCCAGCGAGTCAAAAGCAAGAATAGCCAAATGACCACTGCAAGTAACAGAAGAGACGGCAAAATATAGATCATCCAAGAATTGGGATTTGCAGCAGAATTGCTGAGGGCATTGTCGATGGAGAAGTTCATTGTGGAAGTGTGGGGAGGCAAAACTGGCGATGATTATTCTTTGCCGAACGTCAAGATGAGCTGCGATCCACTGTAGGCGGCGTATCACGCTGGCATGAGCGTGATCGAGCCACGCTTGGACTCCGCAAACTACCCGCGCTGTGGATCGTTAGCTCCATCGTCTTGTTAGACATTTTTCGATAATACTTCAGTCACAATTGAGATCGTACTCAAATCGCTTTCTGGTTTGTAGCAATTCTTCGCGTTTTCAGTCACGGCTTCAATAAGACAATAAGTAATAATGTGGGAGTCAGAGCCTCTTTCTCGTGCTTGGGCGATAGCGGTGTCGAATGCAGATCGATTTACCGTGCGAAACTCATCGGAAAGCACCAAGGCAATACCATAAAGTGCAAGTGCATTGCTTTCTTGGGAGTTCAGTCGATTTCCAATCCAGTAAAGTATTCCAAGTCCCGCAAATAAAATCCAACCGACGACTGCAATGACAATAGTAATCATATGAGAGTGTAAATATCTTGTCTAACGTCCCCGATGACCTGCTGCCGCTCGCTTTTGGCACCCAAGCCTGCTCCGCAGGCGACGTGCCAAAAGTGCCGAAGGCATGGCAGTTAGGTCAATCGGCTTGTTCGGCCTATCTATTTTATCACACATCAAAAAGGGCGAGGTCATCTGTCCTCCTTCTGTCTCGATATTCGCTTCTCGATTGCTGCTAAAATCTTTTCGTTCTCCTCAGTTGGTAATAGCTCGCAGGCCTTTCTATAATTGATTTCAGCATTCTGAACATCTCCTGTTGCCAAATAGATATATCCTAAATATGTATACCCATAATAGTCATCCGGATATTTATGGATTAACTGCTGTGCAATATCTGCTGCTTGCTTATACTTGAAGTGAGCCACAGCGCTTTTGACATCTGCCCAAGTATAATCTTCTGTGGTAGACGAGCCTAATGTCTTCTGTCGTAGATTTGGAATCACAAGCATCGCCACCGTTCCCAGGACCAATCCGGCGAAAAATAAAATAAGGCCGGTGTGGCGTGTTTTGCGTGGTTCGGGAATCTGGACAGGCTCAATGCGCGCATTGTCATATTTATCCAGCAATGCTTTAGCTTGCATGGCTTGTTCCTCCGGAACCTGCAATCTTATCGGGACAAGGTTTGGCGCTCCAACCCATGCCCGCGCATTCTCATCCGCCAAGATTGAATCAATTTCGTTATCGCTGAGAAAGGATTGAACAAGCCCGGCTTCAATTTGATTTCCGAATTCACGTATGGTGATCATATATTTTTTGCCGAACGTCCCTCGTCAGGTATCGCTGGCTGGCGGGGCGGGTGGATCGAACGAAAAGGGAGCGAAGGCACTCGGCCTGCTCCTCTGCCAGCAGGCCCTGTGCCTGAGCGCCGAGTTACGGTAGGCGTTGCTCGAAAGTAGTGACGGCCAGCGATTAGCTGGACGAGCCCGTTCGGCCTATTTTGTTTTTCGGTCTTCAAAACTGAAACTATTCATTAGCGGAGTTTGATATTTGAAGCACAAAATCATGCGCTTCTCTCTCGGAATCGAAAAGACCCAGAAATATCCATTGATGGGCGTGCATGATTCTGGCTCGATCCTCGTCGCTGACCTTATCGAGCATTTGTAAACCTGCTCTGCCCTCAAAGAGGCTTATTCCGCTTAGCGTGGCATCCGATACTGTTTGTATTCCGAAATAACCAGACTCGAAATTCCATGATACTGTCCAAAGATTCTGAGCATCGACTGCTTTCATGTGGTGTGTCGCGGAGGATTCATATTGTTGCCGAACGTCCCTCGTCAGGTATCGCTGGCTGGCGTGGTGGGTGGATCGAACGCATCAGGAGCGAAGGCACTCGGCCTGCTCTTCTGCAAGCAGGCCCTGTGCCTGAGCGGTGGAACGTCAAATGGGTGTTCATCGAAACTCCCGACGGGCCAGCGATTAACTGCACGAGCCTGTTCGGCCATATGGTTTCTCCACATTGCATAACTTAAAGATATAATAAGGCATATCCAACCGTAAGGAGTAACGCAATAGTGAGGACGACCAATATGGTGATGTTTGATCGTCTTGGTGTAGGCGTCACCAGTCTAGGCGTCACCAGTGTAGGCGTCACCAGTTGGCTTGTATCAGAGGGTTGGTTATTTTCGATATATGTCTCGGCAAGCTGATGTGTATAAATCTCCTTCTCGGTCAGAATATACTCAATCAGAGCAGATGCTTGCCACTTGCCGAGGGTTTTCAACTTGGCCTCGTCAATACTGTTCACGAGCACGCGAATATATTGAATTTGCTTCTCTGTTGCTGGCTCTTCACCGAGGCGTTTATCAGGAAACTCAAACTTAAGCTGCTTTTCCTGATGCTTGGCCCATTCAGAGGCTTCACGAAGTTGCTTTGAGGTCATATGGTCAATGAAGGGTGATGATCTGCGCCGTCCGCGATCACCGGCACCGGACCGCTGGCGCGACGAATGCCAGGGAGCGAAGCGACCAGCATTCGGCGTGACAACGGGTAGGTGTTCGGTGACGGCATGGTTAGGCTTTATTGGTTGAGCATCGAGATGACTTTTTGGTTATATTCTCTGTCAATAGAAATAAGTTTTGCCTTTTCTTCACTAACATGAAGGCGAGTCTCCATTTCGGCGGTATGCTCCGCCGCAAGGATCGCATCAATACTCTTAAGAATCTCTCGTTGGCGTCCAATAAGACTCGAAACAGAGTTATCCGCCTTGGCCGCAATGATCTTTGGGATGATGGTGGAGAGTTCCTCGCAGAGTTGCATAATCTTCTGGTGAGTTTGCGCTTGAACTGAGGACGAATCATCGTCCTGCTTGTCGCTGAAAAACGAGATTACTTGCGGGAGATTCTCTTGCATTCGGTATTCGGCCTTGAGTAGCTCATAGCGATCCTTGCGTTCTTCTTCAGCAAATGGATTGTTGCGATCAGTCGTGCGCGCGAAGTGCTGCCAGCAAAAGATGAGGACAGCGCCGGCAAGCACGATAGCACCGAATACAGCGATAAAAAGAGTGATGGGCTTAGCGGAGGCGGAAGCCGATGGCGCTGATTGCTGCGAACGCTGAGCGTTTTTTGCAGGTATGCTATATGTCCTCGTTGGCTGAGAGGGCTTGAGATCATCTTCGATGGTCGAAAGTGGTATCCACTCCGAAAGGCCCTCATACCAAATCATTGTATCACTGTTGACTTTGCCAGAGCGCCACATTGCTGAAAGGTGTTCAGTGGTGAAAGGGCCGGACTGCTCATTATTAATTAGCGCGTAGTATTGCATATTTTTTCCGAACGTCCCTCGTCAGGTATCGCTGGCTGGCGTGGCGTGTGGATCGCACGCATCGGGAGCGAAGGCACTCGGCCTGCTCTTCTGACAGCAGGCCCTGTGCCTGAGCGGTGGATCGTCAAATCTGTGTTCATCGAAACTCCCCACGGGCCAGCGATTAGCTGCACGAGCCCGTTAGCCATTTTTATTTTTTGTGTGATATGCAGGTTCTCCGCAGTTTGGACATACGGCGACTGAATCCGAAACGAATACCCCACATCTTGGGCAATCATGAGGGGAATGTCTCTCTTCTCCTGTGATCGTTGCGTCTACGAACCATTCCAGGTGGCCACAGGAAGAGCAGGAAAATATATCAGCCGACTTATTCAGCCAATCAAGATTGAGAAGTGTCATCCCGGTGGTGTTCAGGAGTGCTTTCCGGGATGAAAAGTCTTCGCCGCCGCAGTGGCCGCATTTCAAAGGATGACCGTTTATGCGCATAATATTTCTTGGCTAACGTCCCTCGTCAGGTATCGCTGGCTGGCGGGGTGGGTGGATCGCAGAAAATGGGAGCGAAGGCACTCGGCCTGCCCTTCTGCCAGCAGGCCCTGTGCCTGAGCGGTGGAACGTCAAAATGGTGTTCATCGAAACTCCTCACGGGCCAGCGATTAACTGCACGAGCTTGTTCGCATTATTTATTCTGTTTGCGTCTTTCGATAGCATAAAATATCCGATGGATAACATACAGATTAATCACACCCCCAATCAGAATCACAACTGCACCCACCGAATCACTATGTGTATTCATAAACTCTGGTGGAAATATCCACGCTATCGTTAATGCTACCGGAAAAATTGCCATACTCCAAGGTAGTGATAGAATGACCAAAAACATTCCGGCGAATGCATCATGTTTCTCTCTCGCTAGAAGCATGTAGACATATGCACAGATAAACAATGCAATATACAAGGTGATTATGGTCCGCTTTGATTTCATATTGGTATCATTTGTGACTGGCCTGCGTGGTCCGAATCCGCATCGCATCACGCCATATTCCTTGGCGGTAGGCGTCGCTTTCAAAATGGGCTGTCGCCTGGGGCATATTTTTCTGCGAACGTCCCTCGTCAGGTATCGCTGGCTGGCGCGGCGGGTGGATCGCACGCAACCGGAGCGAAGGCACTCGGCCTGCCTGTCTGCCAGCAGGCCCTGTGCCTGAGCGGTAGAACGTCGGATCAATGTTCATCGAAACTCCTAACGGCCAGCGATTAACTGCACGAGCCTGTTCGGCTATATTGTCTGCAGACATAAGGAAAAACCTCCATCGTTCACATGTATTCAAACCTCTGATGAGTAAAATGCCACCACGCAATGTACCCAGCATAGATAAACAGTATTACCGTATATATCGAAAAGAGAAAACGATAAAATAATCCGCTTGGCTTCTGACACCAAGCGAGAATGAGTAGAACGGCACTTATACAGATATAGCTGATACCTACATACGTAGGAATGAGGTAATACGAGCCAAAGTAGGGGAAGTAAAACTGGATAGGAAATATTTGCTCGCCTAAATGGCCGATGGACGCGAGAACTATGAAAAGATTCCACAGCAATATAACAGTTAAGGGAAAAAGAAATACTGATGCTGAGATAACTGATGCCTGCAACACGCAGGAATCGCGCTTTCGCAGGGAAACGTATGAACTGTGGAGGCAGATTAGAGCTCCAAGAGATGACAGAAGGAACGCGGCATTGAAATATGCGCCTCCCCCTACAAGCCAAAACATCGCAAAATTAGGAACGGCGACCGCCCAAAGTAGATGCTTCATATAATTGTTGTTCGGTCATATCTTGTTTAATACTTATAGATTCCACAATTGTCTGGTAACGTTAAACCAAACTACAAAGCCAATATGAAGAAGTATCACAATGCTGTAAATGCTGGTGGCTACATATTCGAACCTCGTCTTGGACTTCTGCAACCACACCGCAACAATTGATGTCGAGACAATAACTAGAACAAAGCCACCCAGTCCCGGAAATGTGGTTAAGAACAAACCAAAGAGCAGCGGCATGGAGATGAAATGAGGGCAGCGGTCGCCCAACGACAGCGCAATTGGGTAGGAGATAACCATCGCCAAGAATGGAGCGCAAAAAACAGTAGCGATGACAAATGGCAAGTGCCTCTTCATGTTTTTACCGAACGTCCCTCGTCAGGTATCGCTGGCTGGCGGGGCGGGTGGATCGCAATGAACGGGAGCGAAGGCACTCGGCCTGCTCTTCTGCCAGCAGGCCCTGTGCCTGAGCGGTGGAACGTCAAATTTGTGTTCATCGAAACTCCCTACGGGCCAGCGATTAACTGCACGAGCTTGTTCGGCCATATTCCCTTTATCTCCATAAGAAGGATACGAACACAAGCAATGCGGCCACAATACAGCCTTAATGCTGATTCTGATTCCCCACCGATAAGTTGAATGTGATGACTCTGGTAAATCAGATAATCCGACTGTCCAAAATATGCCTTTCCGATAAAGTGGCATCTTCGCTCTGAAAATCAGGACGGCACCAACAAGAGCAATCGCGATCGATCCAGAGAATGCTATAATCCATTCTGGTCCACACAGGAATAGCAGGGAACCCAACGAGGATACAGCTATTGCCACGACAGCAATCGGTATCCCCGAGGCAAAAAGTAGGTCCGCCGGAAAGTGTCTTATCGACCCCGTGGTATCGCGTGGCTTCATATATTCTTTGCCGAACGTCCGCTGTCACCTGCCACCACTTGCTTTTGGCGCAGATCCTGCGGAAGCAGGATCTGTGACAAAAGTGCCGAAGGCATGGTGGTTAGGTGGACAGCCCCGTTAGGATTATGTTTTTGTAAACTCATAAATGGGAATATGGAAGTTCATTACGGCGTCAGAATCGAGAATGACTAAGGAGAAGCTGGGTGGAAATCAGTGTCGATATGCGCACCATAAGTAGCATATTCTGAACCTTCGGTTCTGTGGTGAAGATCCTGAGAAACCACAATGCTCCACATATTAATAATGGAAAGAGCCCATCCCGTCTTCTCACGCCTAAGAGCGCTCAAAACGAAAAGCAATTCATTTTTAGGAGATGACTCCAAAACATGCGCAATGTCCTTCGGAACCTGAAAATACATACTATCTCCACTTTGTCGGTATCCGATGTTAGGCCAAAGTGGTCCTGATAAAAGTTGATCTAATCTGCCCGAGAGAAAAGTATGAAGCTCGGCTTTGTGGCCTCGAACAGATTCCGCACGTATATAGAGTGCAGCCTGTGGGGTAAAAGGGCTAAGAATCTCAATGGTGTTTGGCGCTCCATTAGATGTGAACATCGTTGGAGAAATAAACACCGGAGAATTCGGAAAATTAAATACTCGATCAGGAACTCCATATTCCTTGTTCATCATTCTAAGTCGCTTTGCAAGATCGACGCTCGGCGGAGTGCCTGGACCGAAGAATATCTTGTAGTCGGGTGACGCAGTCCAAAGGATATTCTCAATCGGCGTAGTCGTCGGGAAATATCTTTCTCCAATAGGCTTCCACAATACAGCAATGATACCGATGCTTGCAACAATACCGACTCCGGATAACCATACTCTGCGAGAGCCAAGGTCTCTATGGAACAAAGAAGCGCTCATTTGTTTTCCTAACGTCCATCGTCAGGTATCGCTGGCTGGCACAGCGGGTGGATCGAACGCATCGGGAGCGAAGGCGCTCGGCCTGCTTTTCTGCCAGCAGGCCCTGTGCCTGAGCGGTGGAACGTCAAATCGGCGTTCATCGAAACACCCCACGGGCCAGCGATTAACTGCACGAGTCTGTTCGGCTTTATGTTTTTCATAAAAACTGTTGCACCCATTCAGGAAAAACATCTGCTTTGCTTCGATAAAAACTGTCGAGCAACTTACCACTCGAAATATCGTAGAGTTGCCAATAACAAGGGCCATGTGCGTTCACTGACTGGATGACAACGCATGAGTCATCTCGGCAGAAATCCCATCCTACAATGAATACATACTCCGCTGCGAATTTCTTTATTTTGGCTTTTTTCGTTTTGACGACAAGGGTATCATTCATCCAAGCACCTTTCGAGTGACGAAAATCTGCGTGCGTCCAACCTTCCAGGCCGGTCGTCGATTTGCGCTGTAGGGAATTCTGATCAGGTTGCTCTCCGCCGTATGCGGCAATCGCAAAAATTAAAACCAGCAGCATTACTGAGGAGCGCATTATTGTTTTGCCGAACGTCCCTCGTCAGGTATCGCTGGCTGGCGGGGCGGGTGGATCGCAGGCATCTGGAGCGAAGGCACTCGGCCTGCTCATCTGCCAGCAGGCCCTGTGCCTGAGCGGTGGAACGTCAAAATAGCGTTCATCGAAACTCCTAACGGCCAGCGATTAACTGGACGAGTTTGTTGGGCCATATATTTTACCACGGACTCTCACTTTCAGCAGTCTTTAATTCAAGACCCGCGCGATAGTATCTGGCTTCATACGAAATATCAGAATTGGAGGCGAGCCCTGAAAGGTATGCTAGTAGAAAAACTCGGTTATTTTTAATTTCCTGAATCTCAGTTTGAACCGGCTTACCGTCAGCATATACCTGATAAGCTACGTAGCAGCCTGCTGGAACATTCTCGAATTCAGCCTCAAATGTTGATCTTTTAGGAGTTCCGGTAGTGGCGTCAGATGAATTTATGCTTTTCTGCGATTTAATCTTTAAAGTCAGATTTGGGTCATATTGTCCGCCTGGAAATACTCTATATTTAAGGTTTGGCGCACCCTTAATTGGGCCAAGAGGGTTTTTAATAATAACTTTGCCGTCTTGGGCAAAGCCGAGAACGGGAAACTTTTCACTCGGGTCCAGCCACACTAACGTAGATGATCCAAGTAAAACCTGCACACGTTCAGACACTTTCGCCATTAGCATTGTTTGCGCGAATGAAGCTGATGCGATAACCAAGTATAATGTAGCAATAATAGTCTTTTTCATATAGTTATTTTAAGGAATAAGGGATTTTTGGTATACACTAACTTGATTGCCGCTCTGGCTATTCTGGAAACTGACTGTAGCAACAAAGCCGTTCTTGATAAAAAGGCCGCTGCTTTCAATATTTCCATCTCGAATTGTGCATTGCGCAACCCGTGCTCCGAGGGACATCGATAGTGCAAGCGCATTTTCAAGCAAACGGGAACCAATGCCCATCCTTTTGATTCTAACTGACAGGTGGCAAATCTCACATTGATACCATTGCACAGGGATCATTTCTACCACGCCGACAATATTGGAGTGGTCGTCAAGTTCATAAATATACCTTTCAGCATGTTTGATAACTTTTGTTGCATCGTATACCGCACTTAGCTGATTCTGTGTATTTATTAATGCGGCTATTTGACTGGCGGTTGTGGTCGTCATAGGGTGATATATATTGTTGCCCAATAGGTCCTCACTGGGCAAGTTGCTCATCGATCATCTTTTCCTGTAATTTCCTTCTCCATGTTGTCGGCCGTTTCTGTCACTGCCTGTAACGCAAGCAGGAGACTCGTTTTGTCGGTGTCGGCGGCAATCTGTGCAGAAAAGATTGCCAAGGACTTGTCACTCATTTTAGTAATCAGCCAGGCACCTAGTTTTACGTTTTCATTAGCCTCCAGGAGCTTGCGTAACTGTGCAGGTGTCAGATCATCAGCGACGAATCCTACGGACCAGACCTTCCTGATCTCAAGAGTTCCTAGCTTTGAAGTATTTGAGTTGATGAAGACAAGCTGAGAGCGACCGGCATCTAAGCTGTTGATTAATTTAAAATCTCCGTCTTTGTCGATTTCGTATTTAAGTTCCGCTGCGCGAAGAATCCTTTCTACGCGGTCATCGGATGACTTTGGTGCACCGACCTGTGCTGTAGCGTGTGAGCTTAGGCAAGCAGTGCTCGCTATAATTAGCAGGTATCGTGATAGTTTCATTTTGGTTTTCATATTAAGTGCGTGGTGCTTGTCGAGTTGTGGACACATGATATTTTTTGATAATTCATAAAATATTTATATGATGACAGAACAAAATGATCAACACGATCGGGGCTTATTTCTGGCGAACGTCCCCAGTCACCTGCCCCGGACCGTCGGCACGACGGATGCCGGGAGCGAAGCGACCAAGCATGCGGCGTGACGACGGGTAGGGGTTAGGTGGACTGGCCCGTTCGGCCTGTATATTTTTATTATTTTATTTCATGCCCACCGTCCGTGGTGATCTGCTCGCCGAGAATATTTATAAACAGGGTTACACCGATAAATAGACCAACTAATCCCATGAAGATCCACGCGCCGTAATCTTCCCCACGGAAAAGCCACAGCGATCCGACAGGTATAGATAAACCAATTAAGGCCGCAATACCACCTCGCGTATTGTATGCGCTATCAGAGTCGGTTCTAATAACAATATTACCTCGGCAAACGGGGCAATACACCGACGTCTGGTTGCCACTAAAACCATTCTCAGGCACTGCGCACGCACACTTAAACTCGCTATATGTGGTTCTCGTTTCGATATTACCTGCCCACACATGGTGAGTCCTTTGGACATCGTGAATGTGACGCACAGTTAATTTTTGGGTGCGATATCGGATCTCTGCCATAATATTTTCAACAAACGGGTAAGATGTGAATTATGCATTTTCGACACTACGGGATAGCTTTCGCTTTTGCCGAACGTTGAAAATCAGGTGTGGGGGCATCTGGGGCACCGTGTCAAGGCAAAGAGATCCACCCATCACCTGGATTTTCCTGGTTAGGCCGTTAGTCTATCCCCAGCCCCCCCCGGAGGAAAGGAAACCCTCCCCCTTTAAAGAAGCCTCGTCGTGCATTTCTCCTAGGGGAACGAGCTACGCACCATGCGTAGAGATCCGCCCGCCACGCCCATTCAGAACGGGTTTGCGTTCGGGGGATGCGGTCACCCCCCGCGGAGCGGCCCCAAAACCGGAATAGCCCGCTGCTGCCAAGGTGCATCAAGACGGGGGGGCTGGGGGGTGATTCTCATCCCCCTGTAAAAACCGAACCGTGAGAGGGAGCAAGGCCGAGGCCCCGAGGCCGTCAAAGCAAGCTGCGACTCCCTCAAACCTGACAGGGAAAGCAACGCCTCGAAGCCTCTACCCTCTCAGCAACCGGGCTGGGAGCGGGCACGATCCCGAGGCCCCCGGCCGCCCTGTCGAGAACGAGGCGCATGCTTTTGCCGGTTCGGGAGCGTTCAGGGACCAGGTGGCCGGACGGGGTTTTGCCTCCATTCCCGGCAGTGACATACCGCCAATGACGGAAGCGGCAGAGCATCGGATACCCTTCATCTCATGGAAGCGCGACCGGGGGACTGGCCCGCGCGCGGCGCGCCGGGGGCGGTCCGGTTCCCCGGATCGCGAAGGGGGTTGCAGACCCCCGAATCCGCGCAGCGGATTCCGGCATGACGGCGAAGCCTGGCTTGTCAACCATGGCATATTGGACACTTTCGACGTTGAAAAGGTGGAAAATGAGAATGATTCTCAGCGGAAAAAAAGCATTGACGGGAGCGCCGGAAGTGTCCAAATGAACAGCATTTCCGGGGCGCCGTAGAGGAGGAAAAGGAGATGAGTCGAGCAGACCATCTCCTTTTTCATGCCTTGGAGCGGAAAGGGGGTTTCCTGACCTCGGGAGGGGTCGAGGGGATTCGGGGTCTGGCCTAACGTCCCTCGTCAGGTATCGCTGGCTGGCGCTGCGGATGGATCGCAGGAAACGGGAGCGAAGGCACTCGGCCTGCTCTTCTGCCAGCAGGCCCTGTGCCTGAGCGGTCGAATGTCAAATCGGTGTTCATCGAAACTCCAGACGGGCCAGCGATTAACTGCACGAGCCCGTTAGGCATTTTTGTTTTTCGTTGCATGAGACAATGGTTTCCTAGTCGAATCTATCGGTTCGCCGCCTTCAAGGGGTTCAGAATCTCGGATCCACTTGATTTGGGAAATATCATAAAAATGTCCGCCGCAGACACAGGTCGTTGTGCTGTCTGCGACTTTGGCTTCCCCGCAGGAAGCACAAATCATGGTTGACTGTCTTCCATATAGAAACAAAACCATGACACCTACAAGAACGCCACCGATAGCAGCAGCTGGCAGCCGCACAAGTATAGCTGGTAGATCTCCTACAAAGTATGATTTTCCAGAGTTTGCTGCCTCAAAACCACCGCGAAAAAAGGAAAGAAGAATGGCAACCGCAATAGTCGCGATGATTGCCAGATAGACTTTGTTGCGTCGGCGTGAGTCAACAAACGCTTTCCTCTCCTCAACTGATCGTTCGATCCACATAGAATATTTCTGGCCTAACGTCCCCGATGACCTATCCCTACTTGCTTCTGGCATCCAAGGCTGCTCCGCAGCCGACATGCCAGAAGTGCCGAAGGCATAGGGATTAGGTCCATCGGCTCGTTAGCCTTTTTTGTTTTTGGGTGATTCATACTCGGTTCCGCATTTCGGACAATACTTGAATGGCTTGAAAATGTTCTGGCAAACAGTCATCTTTCCGCAAGAATCGCAAAACCGCGTCATTTTGATATTCAACCAAATAATGAGACCAATAAACGGAAGAACAAACAGCAACTGGAGAGGCTGACGCCATGCTGTCATTATGAATGCGGTAAATAGTCCAAAAATGATTCCTGCAAGAATGCAGGTCCTGAAAAACCATCTTCGTTTGGATGCTACGTTTGATCTCGTAAGAATGAAAAGCCAGGATGCAATTCCGAAGCCAATCCAAGCAAAAATGAAGGCTGGGAAATACGATTCGACCTGCTCGGTGTTCATAGAGGTGGTGTCTCAAGAGGGACATATTTGTTTGGCTAACGTCCGCCGTCAGGTATCGCTGGCTGGCGGTGTGGGTGGATCGCAGTGAATGGGAGTGAAGGCACTCGGGATGCTCTGCTGCCAGCATCCCCTGTGCCTGAACGCAGGGCCACGGAAGTCTCCGGTCGAAAGTTGGATCGGCCAGCGATTAGCTGAACGGCCCTGTTCGCATTTTTTGTTTTGAAGATATCTTAGCGACATTTCTGCGGAGTTCTCCAAATGATAAAGCCATCGAGAACAAGTAAAATGAATGTAAAAAATGCGCCTTGCAGGAATGAGATGTTTAGAGCCTCGAAGATTTCTCGGGGATCACGAGCGCCTACATAACCACTATTACCATACGTCGTGAACGCCCAGAAAAACCATATTCCAGCCAATATGATCGGAACAAAAGCCGAAGCTGTAGATAAATATATCCTCAGTGGAGTGAATTTTCTCGATAGCACAATAAATGAAATGATGCCAATCACCAGGCTGACAAAAAGCAAAGATAACAGAGTTGGCGGATAGTAGGGATGCAGGCTCATATTCTTCGCGAACGTCCCTCGTCAGGTATCGCTGGCTGGCGGAAAAGGTGGATCGCACGAAACGGGAGTGAAGGCACTCGGCCTGCTTGTCTGCCAGCAGGCCCTGTGCCTGAACGCCGAATCACGGTAGCCTCCAGTCGAAAGTGGTGACGGCCAGCGATTAGCTGGACGAGCCCGTTAGCCATTTTGTTTGTTCTTTTCATCCCAAACGCGATTGCACTTTCCGCATCTCCATCTTGTCTTGGAGAACAGGAATGGAATACCAGCGAGCAACAGTGAAAGGAACGATAATCTTCTGGGCAGTTCGTCTGGTGCTGTGTTCGTTGAGTTGCACTGAGGACACGCAGGCATGACAGCGGGTTCAGCGTCAATGCCAGGGTCTTGTAAAATCTCTTTTGCTCGGTCAACGTCATCCTCGGCAATCTGGACGCGGACTCCGCCAATGGCGTTCGAATACAGCCAGTCTGTCTGGACCATGTTTTCGTCTTGGATGTATGCTGGAACCCCGCCAGCTTCGAGCCTCAAGCGGAGCATGTGCGCATCCTCGGGCTTGCTGAATGTGGCAACGGTAAGCATATGGAAGGCAAAGGTGGATCGAAGAGATTATTCTTTGGCTAACGTCCCTCGTCAGGTATCGCTGGCTGGCGGGGCGGGTGGATCGCAGGCATCGGGAGCGAAGGCACTCGGCCTGCTCTGCTCTTCGCAGGCCCTGTGCCGGAGCGGTGGAATGTCAAATTGGTGTTCATCGAAACTCCCGACGGGCCAGCGATTAACTGGACGAGCTTGTTGAACTAAGCCGCTGCGCGGCAAAGTGGAGGGTTGGCGGTTCGTGGATGGGAGGCTGCGGCATGTGGTGACGACATGGCAGGCAGGCTACGACAATGGCGGGCGATGAACAACACCAAAAGCCCACAGCACAGCAAGCACACCACGACATCCACCATCAACACCC
>Ga0118677_10008273_pt1 | contig 16728 bp, 10 predicted proteins | sample AliMusrvi5mmetaG_FD_86154 | JGI IMG/M metagenome (GOLD analysis project Ga0118677, IMG submission 86154) | reverse complement strand
TTCCCGGGAAAATCTTTTTTATAACCGTCTGATTATCAACAATCCTTGAGTTTGCAATCAATTAAGCATTTTCTCTATGAAAAGGTACGCATTTGTCGGATGAACCAATTTTTTGAATTAAATTATGTATGATTTTGACTGTGAGTGAGTTAAATTAATTCTTATGCTCTATCAAGTATTTATTAGGTAGCTGATGAAAATTCAGGGGGAAAGGGGTGTGCCGCGAGGCAAATAAGATGGATTAACCAGAAGACCAGGAACTCGGCAGTTAGATAATGAAATAGTACTGATGGAGGAAAGAGACGCTTTTTAAGCGTCTCTTTCCTTGATTTTTTTCATGAAAAATTTAGTCGGTTCATCATTAGGAAAGGCTAATGAAAGCTCGTTAAACAAATTCAGAGAGATCTCTTTATTTCCGAGTTCATATTCGTTGTAGGCCGCAGTAAATCTCCTACAAAGCGCTTCTTGAATTTCTGTAGCTCCAATAAGAGTGTCGGTAGTGTTTTTAGCAATGAGCTCATAGATTTTAATCTTCTTTTCTTTTCCTTTTACATTCACTATATCAAGAGGGCGTGTCAGGAACTGGTCTTTCACTTGGGTATAGACATTTTCACTGATAATAATGCTTGTATGATAGGTGCTATTGATCACTTGGAGTCTAGCGGCTGCATTTACTGGATCTCCGATGGCCGTATAATTCATTCGCTCATTTGTCCCGATGTTACCTACGATGACCATGCCGGTATCGATGCCGAACTTTGTTATAAACTGAGGTTGATCATTAGAGCTCCTTTTTGCATTGATCTTTTTTAATATAGCTAGAGAGTATAGAGCCGAATCACAGGCGTGGAGCGCCGGTTGCTTTATCTCTGTAGGGGCGCCCCAAAAGGCCATGATGCTATCACCAATGTACTTATCGATCGTTCCTTGATTTTCTAAGATCACTCGGGACATTTCATCAAAGTACTCAGCCAGAAGTGGCATGAGTAGATCGACAGAAAGCCTTTCTGCAATAGGGGTAAAACCTACAATGTCGGAAAAAAGAATGGTTAACTCTTTTTTTTCTCCACCGAGAACGATTTCTTTTTCTTGTTTTATGAGCTGCCGGACGATTTCTTTCGGCACGTATTTAGCAAATGAACGAATAGCCAGGCGCATTGAGGCAATCGAGGTATCCATTGTGCTAATCTCTCGGATATTGGAATTTACTCTTACCGTACTATCGAGATCGAGATTTTGTATCTTATCGATCTCTTTAGCAAGGATAGTGATCGGCTTGGAAATCCTTTGGGAAAAAATGAGTACAAGAAGCCCGGCAAGTAAGCAGATACCAATCGAAATGAGGACAACATTTTTTTCTGTAGCCAAAACTTGTCCAAAAAAGTCTGATACAGGGACAATCACTGTGATCAGCCACTGATTTTCGACACCGACGGGAAATGGTTGTAGAGATGCTAAATAGGGTACATCGTTTTCAGTAAAGGTGAAATCTGTTGTTTTGTTATTTTTATATTCTTCGAAAGCTTTTGCAATCACACTTTCAGAAAGTAAGGGGCTGGGCTTGTTTTGATCTGCCAGAGGTAAAAGTACTTTGCCTGTTTCTGCATCTAGGACAAGGGCTCTTCCTGTTATTCCAATTTTTTGGTTATTTAAGAACTCGGAATAAGAGGTAAGGGAAAGGTTTGCTGCATAAGCTCCAAGCATGACTCCCTGAGTGTCAAGGATAGGTTTACTAACGGCAACACCGGGTTCCTTGAAACTATCAAACTCGTAGATATCTGTCCAAAATAACTTTCCTGTTTTTTGCGTACCTATATACCAGGGCCTAGTTCTGGCATCGAATAGGACGGGTTTGACATTTTCCATGGCTACATGCTGAAAGTTTTCATCTAGATAATATATAGTCTGTGTAGGGGTGGGGATCGATCTGTCCACAAACCCTAATGCGTAGATAGCATTAGAGGGAAGTTTAACCGATGGTTTACCAATAAAGTTAGGTAACTGGGATAGATGGACATTATACATAAGAAGGAAAGTTCCATCGGCTCTTCCAATCATGAAAGCGGTTAAATTAGGGTGCTCCTTTAACAGATGTTTCATATAGGAAATCAGAGGCTTATTATTCATTGATATATCGGAGGGGGTAACAATAAGGCCGTCAGCTGATAGGATGATATTTTGAAAATTGTTGATAAGACATTCAATTTTATTGCTAATAAGGGCTGAAGTTCTTTGTATCGTCGTATGAGAAAACTTCATTATCGATTCGTAGTTTTTTGAATAGGTATAGGTAATAATAAAAAAACAGGTCGTTGTGATAAGGACCATGAAGATCATGAAGATATCGACAGCAAGGCGTCTATTTTTGAATAGTCCTTTAATTAGCTGCAAAGTGTTTGCTCCCTTTTGATTCGTCCGTTATCAAAGTGAAATGGTTTTTCAATTTTTATTTTCCAAGATTTTTTTTATATGGATTTTTGTGGGCTCATCTTCAGGGAATATTTTCAAAAGTTCCTGGAAGAGTGTTAGAGCTTTATTTATGTTACCAAGTTCATATTCCCTATAAGCTGCAGTAAAATCTCTGGCTAGAAGCTTTTCACGCTCTGTAGGACACGTTCTTATATCGGAGGTGTTTTTAGCCAAGAGCTCATAAATTTTTACTTTAGTGACTTTTCCCTTAACAGTGACAAGGTCCAAAGGTCTTGTTAAAAAATCTTCTTTTATGTGTTGGTAGACATTTTCACTGATGATAATTGTTGTGTGGTAGGTAGCATTCACGGTTTGTAGACGTGCTGCTGTATTTACTGGATCACCAATAGCTGTATAGTTCATCCGCTCATTTGTCCCTATGTTACCAACAATAACCATTCCAGTATCGATACCGAACTTCGTGATAAAAGCGGGATCACCCTTAGCTATTCTATCTGCATTGAGTGTTTTTAAAAGGCTCTGGCAGTTTAGTGCTGCATCGCATGCATGCATCCAAGGGCTATTCAGCTCTTTGGGAGCTCCCCAAAATGCCATGATGCTATCTCCAATGTATTTATCAATGGTCCCTTCATTTTGTAAAATTATACGGGACATTCCATCGAAATATTCTGCTAAAAGGGGCATAAGAAGGTCGACAGGGATTTTTTCTGTGATAGGGGTAAAACCGACGATATCACAAAATAAGATCGTTAAGTTTTTTTTCTCTCCTATAAGGGCAATTTCTTGCCCCTTGCCGATTAGCTGCCGGACAATTTCTTTAGGTACATATTTTGAAAAAGAACCAATCGCACTGCGCAAAGAGGCAATTGACGTATCTAGAGTATTGATTTCAAGGATATTAGACTGAATCCTGAGTGTGCTAGATAGATCCAAATGTTTAATCTTATCGATCTCTTTAGCAAGTGTCGTTATGGGTCTAGAAATCCTCTTGGCAAAAAAGACAACCAAAATGCTAGCGACAAAAAAGATGGCAAGGGATATGAGAACGGTTTTTTTTTGTGCAGCTAAAATCTCCCCGAAATAATCGGACAGGGGAGCTATGACAGTGACAAGCCACTGATTTTTAACGCTTATAGGAAAAACAGTAATTGCTGCTAAATACTGAGTTTTATCTTCGCTAAATAAGAAATTATTTTGGCTTTTATCTATAAAGTTTCGATAGGCTTTTGCAACGACAACATCAGAGACCTTGCCATTTTTATTTGTTTGATTCACCAGGGGAAGAAGGATGTCTCCCGAGGTGTTATTGAGAATCAGTACCCTTCCTGAAATACCTACTTTTTGGTTATTTAAGAATTTAGAAAAAAAGGTGAGCGATAGGTCAGCTCCTGTAACTCCTATCATATCTCCTTTATTATTAAAAAGAGGCTGGGCTACGGTGATACCTGGTTCATTTGTGGGGTCGTATAGGTAGATATTTGTCCAAAATAGCCCTTTACTTCCTTGGGCCCCTATATACCAAGGCCTGCTTCTTGAATCAAATATAACAGGAGATATGATCTCCTGGGTTACCCCTTTAAAGTCTTTATCGTAGTAATAAAGAGTTTCTTTATGATTTTGCGTAGATCTGTCGACAACCCGTATTGCATATAGACAATTGCTCGGAAGTTTAACAGAGGGTTTTGATAGAAAATTAGTCTGCTCTGCTACCTGTAGATTGATGATTTCGAGAAGGCTGCCATCAGAGGTTCCTACATAAAATGCTGTGATGTCTGGATGGGTTATTACGAGCCCTTCCATATAGGTCATAAGAGCTCTATTATTCATGGAAACATCAGAAGGGCTTTGGATTAGACCAACAGCGGCTCCCGGAACTTGCTCAAAGTCATGGATTAAGCAATCTATTTTTTCAGTGACAAGGGCTGAGGTTCTTTGGATGGTAGACTGAGACAAATCCATTATCGATTGGTAGTTTCTCGAGTAGGTATAAGAGATAATACAAAGAGAGGTTACTGCAACAAGGAGTAGAAAGATCGTAACGATATCGACTTGAAGAGCTCTATTGCTTAAAATCTTTCGGATCCAGCCTTTCTCTTTCACGTATTTTCTCCTGAGTAGGTGCCTTACCTCACTAAAGCAGAAGGTTTTTTTTGAAACAAGGTAATTTATGAATTCTTGTGGCCGATAACTAGCCTGTTAGAATATATCTTTTATAGCGCCCAGACTTTACCTAGAATTAATTACTGCACCTACTTTGTCAAAGGAATCATTAGAAAGAATGCGGTCCCCTGCAGACCTAATGAAGGGATTAAAATGCCGGAACTTCCTGATAGTATCATTCGTCACCGCAAAAACTAAGTAACTATATATGACGGTAATGGCACCTGGCGCCTTATTTAAACAACTACATCGCAAATCCCTATGCCAGATATCAATGTTGCGCCAAGAGCTGTAAACCTAGTTGTAATAGTAAGAAAGAACTGGTTGTTTGTAGGCAATGAGGTGCTTGCTAGTCATTAGCAGTTATCTATTCTTTATCTTAAACTTGCCGAGCTCTAAAAAATAATTCCTGTTTATGTTTTAAAGATGTGCTCCGTAGACTCCAGTCCTTATAATAAACTCTAGGAGCTTCCGCCTTTGAATTATGAGCCTAAAAAATTATGATTCGATATCGCGTTGCTAACCGGTTACAATGCACCTATACCTTTCAGCCGTTTTATGATTTCAGCATTAATAGGCGCAGATATTTACTTGGTGCGCTAGATCTATCGGAAAGTCTTTAATTTCTCGAAGTAGGCAACAAGTAGGATTAGTAAGCATTCGATGTGCTAAATCTCAAAAGAGTAGTAATGAAAGCATCTCCCTGTTTACAGAGATCCCCTTCAGGAGCTACTCCCAGTAACGCAGTAATATAATTCCCATGTAATAATTATTTATTATTAAAGCCGATTTTTTTAAATTATACGATCTTGAATCCTTATTATCTCTTTAAAGTTAATGAGATTAGTGGGGTTTAGGCTCGAAAAGTGGGGGAATAAGAAATTATCAAATTCTTTGCGATTACAGAAGTAGTGATGGAGTTTAAGGGGTTTTTTATCGGGACCTTCTTACTCAGATGAGTAAGGGGTCCTGCTAAAAAATGAGAGAAACTTTAGGTCTTTGATTCTTTGAAACTAAAGCAAAGAATTCTTTTGTATTCCGCGATAGAGTCTGTGAGTTGCTGTTCTAAATTCTCCCGTTTGCGATCAAAAACATTCCAGCTTTTTTGTCCGTTTAAAACATGTTTAGAAGACTGAAGCTTAGAAAGTTCTGAAGAGACCAGTTGCATGTGCTGTTGGATGTTTTCTCTATATGATAAGCGTGCCATGGTAATCCTCTTTATTTAAATATATTTTTTACACGTTAGAGGATCTTAATCGAAGGAATTATTTGAGCGCAAGAGTTTTTTATAAAAAATATTTGATTCGTGAAGAAACAAAGATTTTTTCAGTCTCAAAATTCCAGAAATAAATTATTTTCTTGGCGCATTTTTGGTAAGCTTGTAAAGTGACTTCAAAATAACAAGAAATTTTGGTAACACATGGACGTAAAAAAACTGATACTTTGTTCGGGCCTTGTCTGCATTTCTGCAAGTGCAGATACCGTAAGTAGGCCAGAACTTAAGGTGGAAAAAAAACAGCAAGAGCATGCTAAAGAAAAGAAATACCTAGAACGAAAAATCACCAATTTAGCTAATGCGTATTTTCCTGAACTGAAGAACCCAGTAAATATATGGTTTGACGTAGGTCTTTTGTATTTTGTTCCTAAGATCCGAAGTATGGATTATACAACGGAAGCCTCTAATGTTTTAACTACCAGCAATTTCACTAAGAAACCCCTTGTAAATTCCGACTTCCAGTGGCAGCCCGGCTTTCAGGTAGGTGTGGGATATGTAATGCCGAAAAATCGTTGGGATGTGGCTTTAAAGGGATATCACTACCATAGCGCTACAAACGGTCGTCGCAATACGGAGGGCACTAGCCTGCTTGGAATGTTCCCTATATGGTCCCTTTCTGATCAGACCCTTCCCGGTGATTATGTGACATCCGCCAAAATAAAGGGGAAACTTACTTTTGATAGGGTCCTTCTACAGGGGGGCTATTTCTTTCCTATAACTGATTGGTTCGTTGTAAGAACAGCCGTCGGTTTAGAAAACGTCTTTCTAAAGCAGGGGTATCATATTGAATATGCAGGAGGGATTTATTCTAGTGGGATAGACTATGTCCACATGGATAATAATTTCTGGGGAGTTGGTCCTCAAGTGGGTGTCTATCCATGGCTTGGTCTAGGAGAGGGATTTAGTCTTTCTGGAAGAGCTGCAGTTTCTTTTCTTTGTGGAAGATTTAGTATAGAGCAAAACGAGACCTATCTTGGTAATGAGCTCTATGATAGCAGCAGTACTTTTGTGCGTGGAAGGTGGTCGACCGATGTAGAGGCCGGGGTGCAATGGAAGCATCTATTTTTTCATGATGAGTTTTCTTTTGCTATAAGGCTGGCGTACGAATATCTCGTATATTTCGATCAGAACCAATTGGAAAAAGATGCCTTTAATAAATTGCATGGTGGCGGTATCCAGATCCAAGGTGGGATACTCTCTGTGCTTTTTGATTTCTAATATATTTTACAGGTTTTTATGGCTACTAAGATCAAAGTTTTATTCTGTTTGCAGGCTTTAGTACTGGGCTTTTCTGCTTATGTTCACGGACTTCCTGCGCAAATTGTTATTATTCCCAATGCGGAAGAATCGTCTTCAGGAGCTCTTAGCATTACAGGACAACAGCGGGCGCAAGCTCTAGTTCCTTACCTTACCCAAACACCTGGCTTAATAGGTCCAGGGCTCTATCATGTGCTTTTTGCCTGCAAACCCAATACTTTAGTTCCAAATCTTGGCAGCATGCAGACACTTGCTCCCTTAAGCTTTACTCTAGGGTTACCCGTTCATACTCCTTATGGCTTTGGAGATGAGGGAGCAATGGCTAATTTACTACTTAATAATCCAAGGTATGATGGCTTAAGTATCATGATAGCATGGCAGCAAGATGCTGTTTCTAATTTATTAGTTCAACTTGGCTATGATCCCTTGAGTGGATCTCCAGCTAATAACACGACGTTTGTCCTTGCTTATCCGAAAACATCTAACACTCCTACTGCGACTATTTATAACTTGTTATATGGAGATTAAAGGTGTTTTATCAGTAACAATTGCTGTATTTGTTTGGAGATTAACCTTTGTTTTTTTTGTTTTTCTTAAAAAAAATAAAAAAAATGCAATCTTTTGTTGATATTAAAATATTGTCATGTGAATTTAATTTTAAGTGAGTAAATCAAAGAATTTCCACTTTTCTTGAAAGAAAACAATAGAGGAACACATGGCAAAAAAAAGATCACCAAATAGAAGACCTGCTAAAAAAGCTGCGAAAAGATCTTCTGCAAAAAGAAAACCTGCTCGTAAGGCGGCTAAGAAAGCTGCGAAAAGAAGACCAGCTCGCAAGGCTGCTAAAAAAACTGCAAAAAAAGCAGCTAAAAAATCCGTAAAGAAAGCTGCAAAAAGACCCGCAGCTAAAAAAGCATCTAAAAAAAGAGCTGCTAAGAAAAAAGCTGCAGCCCCAAAAGAACCTAAATTTGAAACTGCTGTAACTGGTGGTTCAATTTTAGGATCAGGTTCAAGTAACCTTCAGTAGGTAGACGGTATTATACTTCCTTAAAGCCCGACTTCTAGTCGGGCTTTTTTTTAGAAGCGGTCTAGTTCTCATATCCGGTTTTTTTCAGTAGATATAATTAAAAAGTTGGTATTATAAATAGTAGATTATTTTTATAAAGCCTACTAAAGGTAATACATGACAAGTTCCATCTCTACTTCTCTCATCGGAAAGCAACGTATAGAACCAACGGGATTTCCCCGGGTAGGTCAATCATCACTAGGGCCTCTATTTCTTAATCGCCTTCAAGAAGGTATAAGAGCTACAGGGCTTTCCTTTTATCAGACGTTCGCTCCTTTACTAGAGAGAAGAGTTGTAGTTCAATTCGCAACGATCCAGAGGCGTAATCTATCCCTTGCGCAGCTCAAGGTATTTAATATAAATCCAGTTGAATTTCTGCGAGTAAATGAAGCATTAAGAGATGATCGTGAGATAGTTCTTCATGCTGTTATAAAAGATGGGCTTGCGCTCGAGTATGCCAGTCAAAGACTCAGGGATGATCCTAATATTGTTCTTCCGGCTGTTACGCAAAACGGCCTCTCACTTCAATATGCCAGTCCAAGACTACTAGCCGATGATGAAATAGTTCTTCAAGCTGTTATAAAAGATGGGCTTGCGCTTGAGTATGCCCGTCAAAGACCCAGAGATAATCCTACTATTGTTCTTGCAGCTGCTAAGCAGAATGGCTCTTCATTTGCCTTTGCCAGCGATAGACTGAGACGTGATGCTGCTACAGTTCTTGCGGCTTTTGACCTATATAATCGGATACTTAATTTTGTTAACATAAAGAAATTGAAGGACCATAATCCTATATTTCTTAACGGTGTTAGATCCAGGGCCTCATTACTTCGATTTGTCAGGGATAGTCTCAGAGATGATCCTGAGATAGCTCTTTTGGCTGTTAAGCAGGATGGCTCATTTCTTGAACATGTTAGCCGTAGACTCAGAGATGATTATCACATAGTTCTTGCAGCTGTTACGCAGAATGGCTCATTTCTTGAATATGCTAGCCTTAGACTTAGAGATGACCTTGACATAGTAAGTGCTGCTCTAAAGGGAAATTCCTCTGCATTTAGGTTTGCCTCTCATCGAATAAAAAATGACAGGGATATAGCTGTTAGACTTATTGAGGTAAATCACAATGTATATTCGGTTCTTAGTTCAACAATCTCTGAAGATCCTAGTTTTATTATTAAGGCTGCTGAGAAAAACGGCTTAGTACTTCAGTTAATTAGACCCCATCTAATAACTCTCGAGATCTGCTTGGCAGCTCTTATTCAAAACCCTAAAGCTAGGGATTTTGTACCCCAAGGTTTTCTGCAGCAGGCAACTGCTACCCCAGACGATCCAGATTTTTTTCCGCTATTGTGTAAGGAACAAATTACCCTAGATAGAGTTTGCAGGGCTCTACAAAGAAATATCGAATTTTTTAAGTTCGTTTCAGCAGAGATGCAAGCGCTACTAACACCGGATATCTTTATATCAGCAGTAAGAGAAAATCCGATGCTCCTTATGCAGATTGCTGATTCTTTATTAGAAGAAGGGGTAGTAAACACTGTGATAGAAATGAAGATAGAGCCTGAGGACAGTAATCTTACAGCGTCTCGTGATAGAGCTTTACGAGATCTTTCCGATCAAGTTTTAGCTGGAAATTTTGAAGCCTCGATTGTGAATCGGTGGATATATCCCTTAGCGCGATACTTTAGCGATAATAAAAGGTTCATCCTTTGCGCAATTACATATGGAATAGAACTTTCTTTAGCAAGTGATTCCTTAAAAGATGATGAAGAGGTTGTGCTTGCTGCTGTAAGCCGAGATTCATCTCAATGGGACTACGCCTCAGACAGACTTAAAGCAAATCCAACACAAGAGCTAATTAAGGTATTACAGCTTTCAGGAATAGACTCCTTTCCAGGCGTTTGAGCTGCCGTATTAAGAGATTTTGGTAGCTTTGTCAGAGCTCGATGCCTAACGGCCTTACAGACTCCATCGTCCTATTTGGAGCAGAGGGTTGAAGCTTAGAAAAGAATCCGTCTTAACAAGGATCTTTTTTCGTTTCAGGATTTTTGCGACTTCTTTGGGTAGTTGATCAGATCTAAATACCGGGTTTTGGAAAAGGAAACGCAGAGTCTTTTTTTTCTGTCCCTCATTCATCGTTAAGGGCATCATTTTTTTGACTCTATCGTATAGGGCAGTGATTTTCTTTAAGCGAGCTGCTAAAAATTTGGCTTCCAGCTCGATCCCTTTGCAGTAAAAGCTTAGCCAATCATCCCATTGCTTTTCTTTAGTAAGGTAGTGGAGGTTTTTTAGATAGTCTGGCCTCTCAGTTAGGAAGTACTCCGAGAGAAATAGAATAGGGGCGTCTAGTAGCTTTTTTTTATAGAGAAAGGCTGCGATAAATACCCTTGCGCAGCGCCCATTGCCATCCATAAAAGGATGGATGATTAGAAACTCTGCAAATGAGATTCCCAGTTGCAATAGTGGATCTTCTTCTCTATTTATATATGTAGAGAGCTTCCTTAGAAGGGTAGGCACATCTTTAGGTGGAGGCGGGAGGCAGTAGGCTTCTTCAATTGAGCAGTCCTTAGGGCCAATCCAGTTTTGCATCTTGCGTATTGAGCCAATCTCTTTGTAAATTTTCCCAAAGTCATTTTCTAAATGAGAGTGGAGATTTTCCCAAAAGGGGATCGAAAATCTTGTTTTTCGGGTAAGGGAGGTAAGGGCTTTTAGGTAGTTGGAGATTCTTTTTGCAAAGATGTTTTTTGTCTTTTCAGCTTTTAGGAGGCAAATCTCCTTGATATCGATCGGCATACCTTGGCTGTAGAGCGATAAAAAGGACTCTCTTATTTGTAGGATGTAGGCACATTTTTTTGAAGGGAGTTCATTTAAGAGACGATTGCATTCTTCAATATGGGCATAGGCTTTTTTTAAGCGTCTTTTATAGAGAGCTATGTCTATTTTAGGCGGAAGGGTAGGGGGACTATATTGATTTCTTTTCATGGTGTTAATTCTTTTCTATATCTTTTTTCTCTTAAGTTGTAAACAGAGTTATAGGGGCATTTCTGTAGGGGAAAGGGCCCTTGCGATTTGAGGTTTTTAGTTTTTTTTGGCAATTCTCAATCGATTGTTTAAATAAAAATGGATAAAACATAGACTTTCAATTGAAGAGGTTTAGGAGCGTCTTCAATTAAAAATCTTTACCATCTAACCGGGATTTTTTGAGGCATGCCTTTCTTTAAGAAAGCACTAAGTGAAAGACAGCCAAAGGGGCTATCTTTCCTCTTTTTCACAGAGCTCTGGGAGCGTTTTGGGTTTTACACGCTCCAGACGATTGTAATCCTCTATATGAGCTCCGATCTCGATATAAGTTATGAAACATCCTATCTTCTATATGGAGCTTTTAGCTCACTCATTTATTTAAGTCCCGTACTCGGCGGTTACATAGCTGATCGCTTTATCTCTTTAAGGATGTCGATTCTTCTAGGTGCCTTGCTTCTGCTTATTGGTTATGTCATGGTCGCCTTTTCCTCTCTGCCTCTGTTTTTAGTCGGACTTAGTGTAATAGTTGTTGGTAACGGTCTTTTTAAGCCCAATATCCCCGCTATGCTTGGAGAGTTATATAAAGAACAAGATCCACGTAGAGATGGGGGGTATACCCTTCTTTATATGGGAATAAACGTCGGAGCTTTTTTACCGTATCTGTTTGCTGATAAATTTGTTGAGGCGGTCGGTTGGCACATGGGATTTCTGTTAGCGGCTGTCAGTATGCTTCTTGGCATGATTATCTTTATTCTAGGAAGGCCCTCTCTTCCCGACAAAAAACCGAAATTTTTATTTAAGACCAAGTCTAAGCCTTTATTTGGGATTACCTTCTGTTTAGGACTAATAGTGGCCATTGCTGTGGTTAACCTCCTCCTAAAATTCCCAGCTAAGACGGATGACAACTTGGTCGTTGCGTCTGCTTTTATTATGGGTCTTGTGATCTTCTTTCTACTTAAGCAAAAGAATCCCGAAAGAAAGAAGATGCTAGCCGCTTTAATCCTCATTGTCGTATCTGTCGGTTTTTGGGCCGTATATAACCAGACCTATACAACCCTGCTTTCCTTTGCAGAGACAAATATGGAGTCATCATGGCTAGGCTTTACTTTTTCTTCTAGCGCCTCTCAGTATTTCAATCCCTTTTTCATTATTTTTTTAAGCCCAATCCTCAGTAAACTGTGGATCCACCTTGATGAAAAAAACTTAAATCCTTCAACGCCTCTGAAGTTCACCTTAGGTGCCCTTTTTATGGCGCTTGGCTTCTTTCTCTTGGCAATAGGGGTAAGATTCTTTGGAAATGCGGGACTTTGCTCACCCGGATGGCTTATCGGAAGTTTCTTCCTTCAGACGATAGGGGAGTTGTTACTAACTCCTGTTGGGCTTGCGATGATCTCCGAGCTCTCTCCCCCAAACCTTGTAGGGATGATGATGGGTGTTTGGTTTTTAACCCAGTTTGCAGCCTATGCAATCGGTGGAGGCCTTGCAAGAGTTGCTAATGTCGTCGATGTATCGGCGATTCAATCGATTGGCATTTACTCCCACGCTTTCTTTATCTACGGGGGGATGTCACTGATTCTAGCAATAGCTAGCTTCTTACTGATCCCTTATTTAAAGGGGCTTATTGGGTATTCTAAAGAAGTTTAACTGGATCACTTTCTAAAATTCCGAAAGTTTATCATCTGAGCTCTTGTCAGTAGCTAGATCTCTGCATACCTAGCTACCGCATGAACACCGCCGAAAGTAACTTCTAGAGGTAAGATGCCAATTGAAAATTTCTTCCGTTATTGCGCTACGATCTCTTAACACTTCCAAATGATTGCCTATACACCAGATTACCTAAAGAGACTACTGCAGCTAATTCTTCACGTAGTTTTGCGGACATGTCAGTATAGGCACTGCTTAAAACAAGTTCCCACCCCTCTGATGAGGCTCCAGATCCTGCCTCTGTATCTTCTGCTGGCTCTGGTGCTAAATAACTCCCTCTTGCAACTGTCGGTGCAAAATGGGCTTTAGGCTTATATCCATAACGGGCTTCATTTCTTATACTAGCTGCTTTGCTTAAAAAGTTTCTTTCTTCAGAAGATAAATGGGCTAACTTTATATTTAGGGGCAATGCCAAATATAAGAGGCTATGGGCTAATTTTTTTTGATCCACAGGACCTATTACGCTTTCATGGGCGGCACATAAAATCTCTTCCATAAGTGTACAAAGTACAAATCTTGCCTGGCTTGAATAGAAAAGAAATAGGGGTAAATTAGAAGGGTCCTCAAGACAACTTACAAGATGACAAAAGCGATTGAAATTATGCTCTAGAGCAAATTTCCTTATCTCAGAATTTTCTAAAATTTGTTGGAAATCTGCGTTTAATCTAGCTAATGAATCAATCGGGAACATGGCTGAGGAAGAAGAAGTCGTTGCTTTTTTATATGATTCTATAGCGGGTTTTTCTCCTTCAGTTTTTACTCCCTCGAAAAGATCAGTTTCGCCAGCTGCAGCTGCGGGAATTGAGGCTTGTACAACTCTTAGATAAGAGGCTAGAGCAATAGGATCTCTTCGAGATTCGCGACCATTAGAGGAAAATGTTGAGAGTAGGCTAGCAAATGCTTCTAAGATACTTTGTCCATATTCACGTGATCTTCTTTCTTCAGTAAGAAGTTCAGATGGTGCTATTTCTCCATTTGATAGGAGCCTTGCTGTATGTTCTAATAGGGGGGGGATTTTATATGGCTTAGATAAATTGCGAATCGCAAATTCCATCCCTTCTGTATCTCTCAGCAGCATGCGAACAGATTTTGGTGGTGTTATTTTAGCTTCTAATAAGCGTCCAATCAAACTATGACCAACTTCATTGAAAAGAGATGAATCAGAAGAACCTTTACTAGCTCCACTAGCTTTTTTAGCTAATGCGGCTACAGGTTGAGATTTTTCTTTTTCTAAGATCATCATAGCAGAGGATAACTGTTCTAGAGCATGAAAGCTCGCAAAGCCTATGTCCATTTGTAACTGAGCCAGAGACTTAGCATCTGGAAGACACTCAGCCTGCTTTGTTAAAAGCGTATACAGAGATTCTACATAATGAAGAGCTGTAATATAAGCGTGGCGTGCTGATTGACCTGAGCTGCCAACTGCATTTGGGAAGGTATTTACCGGCACAAGTGCCTGTAATGCTCTAGAGAAATCTGCTGATGATATAGGATCTGTCTGTCTAGATACGTCATCCATCGAAGCTCTCAGAGCAGGTTCTTCTACTTTTTCTGCTTCCACTGATCGCTTTATAATAGATTGCTCTGGATCAAGAGCTAAAGAGAAAACTCTAGGTCGAGTAAATATAGGCATAGACCTTGACTCTTCCATTCTGATCATGCCCGTCTGTATTAGATCACCTAAACACATAAAATCTGCTAAATAGGTACTTTCTATGAGCTTGTTGCTACGGCTAAGTTGTTCCAGTAGAATTGTTAAAATTTTTATAGTTACATTTGTTTCTTCGGTAGCTTTAAACATAACAGATAGCGGCTCTCTAGACTCAGCTGAAAACCGCTCAAATTGGGGGTTAGAATGGGACTCTTTGTATCTTAATATCGTAGATTTAATACTCTGTATAATCTGTGAAGCTTTTGATTCTATGGTTATTTCAGTATCATTATTAAACATAAATAGATATGCTGATAGCTCTTGTACTACTTTTACTTCATTTGAAGCTGCAATTAACTCTTCTAGATAGCTTATAATTAGATTTCTGTTATTTAGAATTTCATCATAGTTTTCATTTATAAGAGAAAATTGGATTAATCGTTTTTGTTCTACATCCGCTCCAGCAGCTTGAAGTGCTCTAAGTTTACCCGCCATTCTCTTTAAGCTCCTTGAATGGAAACCCTCTATAAAGTTTTTATATTGAGCAAGGAGATCGTTAAGATGCTTATAAGGCTCTGCAAGACTATGGGTAAAAGATTCGCAGAGATCAAACATGGATTTGATCTTTCGTTTGTGAAATAAATCGCTTTCAATTTCAGGTGGCAATTTTCTTAAGGTTCTAATTTTCAGTTGTGTATCCTTTATTGCAGCCTCAATTGTTTCTAAGGGGATAGAATGCTTTTCGGCTATGGCATAAATAAAACCAGCAACTTCATCGCCAAGTGTACAAGTCATTTGTGCAAGATATTGTGTAGCTCTGCAGCCCAAAGTGAATTTTTGCTCCATAGAACCCTCATCAAAGCTATCCAGTGCAGGTGCTTTTTTTAGTGCTACAGAGGTAGCTAATGGAGATCCTTCTGGAACTTCAGATTTCACAGGGGTGCGAGATAAAAAGTCAATGTCCCAAATTATACACTTTTGAAGCCCGATACGAAAAATAAGGTCATCACATTCAGGCGTTGGAGTGCTATCTCTTTTTAGTTTGATTAAAGTCATAAAAGTAAAAAATATACCCAATATTTCCCTTTTTACTTCTCTATCTGGACAGTCTAATGCAAGTAGAAATTCTTCTAGTTGGTCTAAACAAGAACGAATCTTAGAGGCATTGCAAGCAAATAATAGCGTCTGACGAATTACATATAAGATAAATAAATTTTCACTCGTAGAGCCTGCTTCAGATATCATTTGATTATTGAGTCTTTCAGAGAGGACTTCAAGCTCCTCACGTCTCTCTACGAGGGATGCAAGCTCATCAGGCCTTTCTCTACTGAGTTTATTGGTTGGAGGAATCTGAGGAGCAAGAGGATCACTAACGAAATCTGAAAAACTTTCAACTCCATAACCCGTAGCCAATGCGTCAGCTGCAGATATACAACGTTCTATAGCTAATGCGTCAGCTGCAGATGCCGATATTTTAGCGCGTTGTTTTAGACGATCTAGTTTTTCCATCTCTGCTATTAGACCATCTATTATACCATACGTGGAAGTTCTTAGACTTTCTCCTAATTCAATACCTTCCCTAGAACTCGTTGGGATAATCTTCTCACCCGATGCTCCACTTAGGGCGCTCATACAAGCGTTCATTCTGACTGAGGAATCAAAAGTAGCAGCTCCCACTGCTCTTAAATTAATACCTTCCGTAGGACTCCTTGGGATAATCTCACTCGATGCTCCACTTATGGCGCTCATACAAGCATTCATTCTGACTGAGGAATCAAAAGTAGCAGCTCCCCCTGGTAATAAGGCTAAGTCTGCACTGGCCCCAGCAGATGATCCAGCCGAAGATACTGTTGCTCCTTTCCAGATAGAAACCCTCTCTTTAAGAGCTGGGGATAATTGGGACCCATTCGCAGATAGTGCATTCAGAAGTTGATCAACCTTGGCTAAATTGTGCGGAGATCTTTCTCTACCTATAATTGCTTTGATTTTACTGTGAATCTCTTTTGTTTCTGTTGTCGAAAGGCGTCCTGCTGCTCTTGAAATAGGTGGTGCCATATATTCCTTATATTTAAGTAAATTAAAAATAATATTGCAGTAAAAAATGTTATTGCAAATAGAATTTTAAAGTGCGAAGTTGATTTCGAAAAGTGCTGTCTGGTATTATAC
>Ga0118677_10008271_pt1 | contig 16732 bp, 13 predicted proteins | sample AliMusrvi5mmetaG_FD_86154 | JGI IMG/M metagenome (GOLD analysis project Ga0118677, IMG submission 86154) | reverse complement strand
GGAGATAATTCATGATGATCCTGACATACTTAGTAAATTAATTGAGTTACTTGTATCTAAGACAAAATAGTTAAACCCTTATAAATAATCATTAAAATGAGTTTAAAAATCGACCGCCTGCAGCTGGAAATCGTTATAAATAACGATTCAGCACGTAAATCACTCCGTGCCCTGAATGATGAAGCCATTGGTATTCAAAAATCTATGAAAGGGATGGTAGAAGGTACCGACGAATGGATCCAGTCAACTAAGCGACTGAGCTCCATAAAAACACAAATGGATACTATCCAGGATTCAATAGGGATCACCGGGATGAGTATCAAAGAATTGGCTGCAAAACAGAAGGAATTCAACTTGATTGTAAATAATCTGCCCGGAAATTCTCCTGAATATGCTAAGTATAAGCAAACCTTGGATGAGATAAATTCCAGGCTGGTAGAATTGAGAGGAAAAGCAACACTTGCTTCTGATTCATTGGATGCACAGTCACAAAGTACAAAGTCTGTTTGGGATAACATGCTTGCAGTTGCCGGAGGAATGGGTATTTATGAATTAGCATCAAAAGGAATTGAATATTTAGGAAAGGGGATTGAATATGCAAAAGGGATAATGGAATCTGCAGGTTCGACCGGTGACAAATGGCATGAAACTATTACTGGTCTCACATGGGGTTGGGATACTTTCAAAAAGTCGCTGGCCACCGGTGACTTTTCAAATCTGATAAGCAACATGGCTTATGCTATTAAGATGGGGGAGGAATATGCCAAAGTACTTGATAGGGTCAGGGATCGGACCACTGCTTTAAAAATTACTGAATCCCAGGAAATGGTGGAATTTGAAAAGTTAAAGGTAATTGAACGAAGTTCCGCGTTATCAAAAGAAGAGCGAATTGCTGCAGGCCAACAAGCCCTGGCAATTGAGGCAAAGATGCTCAAGGAAAAAATGTCAATATCCCAGGAGAGTTTCAATGCTGAAATGTCACACGCCACAACTATAACACATTTGGGAGAAGCAACAATTAAAAAGTACTATGAGAATTATAATGCACAACTTCCTTTGATCGATCAGTCAAAAAAATACCTGGAACTCAAAGAAAAAATAGCTTCAGAGGAATTAAAAGTAGGTAATCAAGGATCCGTTAACCAGGGAGCAATTGAAAATATTAAAAAATACAGTGAAGAGTTGAATAAGATACCGGCTGCTGCTAAAGCTTATAGTACAGTTGTTGCTCAAATGGGTAAACTTGACGTAAAAGAAGGGAATACTGAGGTAAATAAGTTGCGGGATGCCTGGGTGAACCTGGGTGAAACCCAACAAAATTCAGTCAGGGAAACCTCACGCATAAAGATTACTTTATCAAGACTTCAAAAAGGGGAGCTTGATGAAGGTGAAAAAGCAGAAAAAAAATCGCATGATGAGGTTGTAAAAAACGAAAATGAAGCAGCAAAAGTATCTCAGAAAATTTTAGAGGATAAAAAAAGAAAAGCGCAGGAAGTCTTTGATCAATTGGTGAAAGCAAGTGATGAAGCAGGCAAGCAATATGCGAAAATATTATTGGAAGGGGACGATCAAATTACAAAGGAAGCTTCAAAAAATGCTGAAGCAACCTACCAGTTTAGATTAAAAGAAGGGATTGCCACTGCCGATGAGATATTGGCACATGAAATGGGTAATGTCATTAAATCAAAAGAATTTGCAGAATCATCTGCAACTGAGCAGGCTCAGATAATTGCTAATGCTTATCAAAAAGCATTAACCGCCTCAGGTAAGGGTGCTCCAATTCCAAGTACAACTGTAGCAGGAGAAAACCCGGATCAAACATTCCAACCAGCCTTCACTCCTGGATCTACAGGCACACCAGCAGATGTGCCCGGGTTAGATAATACGGATTTATTTAATAACAAACTCAAACAGGTTACAGATTATGCAAAGCAGGTAAAGGATGTGTTTTCTGATCTGGATGGGTTTATGTCAAAAATGGAAAATGACCAGATTAACCGGGATGAAGCGAATAACAATGAGAAAAAGGCCAAATTAAAACTTCAACTTGATTCAAAAATAATCTCCCAGAAACAGTATGACTCGCAAGTTTTAAAAATGGACAATGATCTGGATGCAAAGAAACGTAAACTTGCACATGATCAGGCTGTCAGGGCTAAGCAATTGTCGTTATTCAATGCGATGATTAACGTCGCTGAAGCCGTAAGCAAAGCATTAACCGGGGGACCTCTTATCGGAATAATCCTTGCAGCGGTAACAGCTGCAATGGGGGTAGTTGAAATCGGTTACATTTTATCTACGCCGGTTCCTGCAGCTGCAACCGGTCGATATAATGTCATAGGTAATCAGGATGGTAAAGTTTACAACAATGTTCCCTACCAAGACACCTTCAATGGAATTCCGGGACGTCCGATGCTGGTTAATGAAACCGGAAATGAGATCGTAATAGATCCTTACACAACGCGAAATCTGCAAATGAACTATCCTAACATTATTGAAGGGATCAATCAGGCCAGGGTCCCACAACGTGCCAGTGGCTCCTATCCTGAATCGTTTAAAACCAATGCTCCTTCACAAATTATCGTAAACTCAGACAATTCAGACTTGAAAACCGCTCTTGACTTACTAAATTTCAACTTGAAAAATGGGATTAGATCATCAATCGTTTATGATGACCTGGAAAAGGCGAACCAGACAGTATCCAAGATACGAACAGACAGTACCAGGTAATTTTTAACATTCTGAATTCAATTAACCATTTAATCCCACAATACATGATATCCCTGAAAATTGACAATGTACCGGTTGATCTGCCAGATGATTTTTCTGTTACGATAAATATGAAATCACCTGTTTTTAATGACATTGGCAGCTATTCTTACCCATTTCAACTGCCAAAGACACCCAAAAACAGCATAATTTTTGGATTTCGGCACCGTATTCCAGGTACTGGCAGTATTTACAGTGATTTTCCAGGGACCTGTTATTGGAAAGACATTCCACTTTTTTCAGGGACGGTGAAAATAAATACATTAACTGATAATGCTTTTGAAGTGTATTTACTTGAAGGGAATGGATATTTCAACTACCACAGGAAGAATGATATGCTTCAGGATGTAGATTATGGAGATATTATTTATTTTGCCAATCTAAATGAAAAACTGGCATATATCAATGCCTGCAAAAATACTGTATACCCTGAAAGGATTATGACGTTTCCGATGATTCATAATAAAAGCTATTTTGATGAACTTCCTGCAGATCCCTTGATGCTCTATTTCAACTATTATTTGCAGTCATATATCAATTCAGTCGATCCGGGTACCAGTAACCGGATGGTTATTGTGCCAATGCTTTATTTGAGATATGTCCTTAAAAAAATCTTTGAGCATTTGGCATATGCATTTGACGATTCTTTTTTCGATACGGATAGTTCCTTTAATTCACTGGTATTATACAATTCTGTTGATTGCAATTCAGGGTTTTCCGGATATTTCCAATATAGCGATTGGGACCTGGTGCCAAATTATCATGTTCCCAGGATATCAATGAATGATTTTTTCTCAGGATTGGAATCATTTTTAAATGTTCGATTTTTTGTCAATAATGTTACCCGCACTATCAAATTAATCCAGGTGAACGACATAATTAACACACAGAATTATGTTGAATTTTCTCATAACCTTATATCACAAATTACAGAACCGGAGGAACAGATAAGGGGATTTCATTTGAAAATGTCAATGGATACCGACGACGAAACATATACAGCCGGAAAGGAAATTCAAGATAAATTTCTGCAATCCTTTAAACAACCAGTACAAAGAATATCCGATTTGAAGCAATGGCCGCTTTCTGACTATCTCGATATTCGTTGGGTTTTTGATGAAAACGCGTATTATGTTTTGCAGAACAACAATTCCTGGCAGAGGGCAGATGAAGAATATTTTGATCCTAATCTGATATCAGAATTTATATATAAAAAGGATGATCAATCCCTGGAATCAAAATTCTCAACATTACTGCTGGAAAAAATATCTCCTTTTAATGCTGTTGTTGGTAGTGCGATGGCAGACTGGCGAACGACATCCCCGAAACTTTTTTTCAGTCTTTACACTGATAATGGTTATTATGACCAAAAACAAGTTGGAAGTCCTAAAACCTATACAAGCAGTCTTCTTTATCCAGGGGAAGCTGGTTTGTTAAACAAATATTTTAAGTCATATTTTGACTTTAAATTATCAACAAAATTGATAAAAATAGTGAAGCTTATGACATTTTCCGATCTTAAGGATTTTGATTTTTCCAAAAAATACATGATAAATGGCACAAAATACCTTGTTAAAAGTATCCAGGTTGTGCTGAAAAAGGACCGAATCATGCCGGCCACCCTGGAGTGCTATGTATGTAGCATTTAGGAATTCATTTAAAAGTTGACTTTCGAGAAACCGCCATAATAAAGCGGTTTCTTTGTTTCATTTCCCGGCTCCAGGGGATCCATTTCCCCCATGCACCTTAAGCAATCCGAACCAGGTGATCAGCCTCCCGGTGATCCAGCTGCAGGTGATCCGGACAGCGACCGGTTGGTTATCCGGCCAATGATCCGGACGTCTTTCCGGACCGGTACCAGGTGATCAGGCTCCCGGTGATCCGGCTGCAGGGGATCCGGCCAGCGACCAGTTGGTGATCCGGCCAGTGATCCGGACGTCTTTCCGGACCGGTACCAGGTGATCAGGCTCCCGGTGATCCGGTCAATATCCATTTAAGGATGCTTATCCGGGAGAAAAATTAACCTATTTCCATTTACGCATGCATTGAATTTTCGTGTTATCAGTGTATTTGGCATATATTTTAGTTGTTTTTATGTCAGTGTGTCCAAGAAGATCTCTGATGAGTTCCATTGGGATATCTGAATTTAAGCAATGAATGGCAAATGTATGCCTGGCAGAGTGAAAAGTAATTTTCTTTTCAATCTTTGCTTGTTTGGTGATCTCCTTTAAATGCCTGTTTGTTACCTGATTTACACTAACACGAAATATCTTCTGGTTCATGAATCCAATTTCTCCGATCAGAGCATAAGCCTGGGGAATAATCGGGATCGATACAAGTTCTTTGGTTTTATGCATCAAAATGCTAATCATAGTTGTTTCAATGCCGTTTTCCATTACCTTTTTCAAGTCCACAAATCGAAGTTCCTTCAAATCCCGATATCTTAATCCTGTATAGCATGTGAACAAAAAATATTTCAGAACATTATCAAGATATTTTTTACTGGTTCCTTTTACCAGCATATCCTCCAGGTCCTTTAGTTCCTTCTCTGATAATGATTCACGTTTCCCAGGTTCACTTTTAATTGTAAACTTATCAAAGATGTTATCTGAAATTATTTTCTGTAGGATAGCACGATTGATCATGTTTCGCATGAACCGGAATGTTTTACTGCAGGTATTCTCCATGTTTTGCATTTTATTGATCATGTGACCATGATAAACCCTTAAAAAATCAAGAGTAATATCTTCAAAATACAATGGATCCCGATATTTTTTCAGTTTACTGATCAGGCTGGAGAAGGTCCGGATAGTCTCAGATGGTGATTTGGTTTGTTTCATGTATGCAATTTCCTTTTCAGCGAAATCATAAAAGGATAGGTTATTGCCATTTATCGCTGGGTTCATGCACTCTGATTCAAATTCATCAAGGGTAAGCGGTTTATCTGAAATATTGTATTGATGAATTGTTGTCCTGGCTCGAGTATTAATTTTCTCCAGTTCCTGGTTAACTTGTTTAAGTCGCAGGGGGTTGACATTAACATAGGATTTTATGCGGCACTCCTTTTCATCCCAATACTTCCTGGATATTTTTTCCAGCCAAAGCGGATCACCATCAGGGGGAACAAGGCAACATTTATTTGGGTCCCAATGTTTTAACAGGTCCGGAAATGGGAAGGAAAGGTTTAAGGATAGCAATCTGGAGCGCCGGTTAATAGTTACCCTGATATAAACAGGAACTTCGCCATTCTGTTTTATAGAACGGACCCGGGGAAAAATCTTAAAGGTAGGTTTCATTTGGCTTATGTTTTCAATTGTCTAACAATTGTCCAACATTTTGCCAAAATCTTTGAAGACATCACTTTCAATCCAAGAACGAAAAAAGCTTAAAACCAGTAACAGTGCAGTCTTTGGAACTTAGTGTTTCATTGTTTTAAGCTTTTGAGCGGACCGGACGGGACTCGAACCCGCGACCTCCGCCGTGACAGGGCGGCATTCTAACCAACTGAACTACCGATCCTCAATTGTGATGCAAAAGTAACCTATTTTTCGCAAACTGCAAAAATCTTTTTACATTTCTTTCTGAAAAGCCCCATTCACTGTAACTGCATGACATTTAACTCCTTTGATGGCTGCATCCCGCATCCACTGCAGCGTTTTGAACCGGGAATTGGTCGCATCAATGATAATTTGTCCCGGATGATAAATATTAATGGCATCTGCAATCCTTATTCTAGGATTACCGGTAAGGATAAGGAAATCGACATTAAGCCTGGTGCTAAATCCTTTTGGGATTGAAAGGTTGAGCAAGGCAATCCTGCAATTTGAAAACAGGATAAAATTCCCGAAGGCCATCACCGGCATAAAATCTTTCGCCAGCACTGTTGGCCGGTCCCTTGCCTGCAGCCAGAAATCCCTGTGACAGCCTATTCCCTGCGCATGCAGTTCCGCAATCGCTATATCGTGATTCATTTTCCGTGAAATCGCTTCATGCTGATCTCCCCCTCCATACAACAAGATTGCTTTATCCTGGCAACTGAACAGATAAAGCGCTTCACGGTTGACATTGAATATGATTATACGTGATGATCCAAGGCGGTGAACCTTAAAATCAAACAGACTCAGGTTAAGTAAAATCGCCAGCCCAAGAACGGTGTAAAGAAAAGAGACTCTCCGGTAAGTCAGAAACAGGTATACCGCAACAACAAGGAGGTATAACAGGAGCATCTCCCGGGTCGAAATGAAAATCCCCCGGATGGCAGAATAAGGCAGATGCTCAATGAAGTGAATAATCGAGTTCAGCAACCAAACAAGGAAAACCAGGATTTTTGCACTTATTCCTGCGACAACGGGAACATAACCAACCACCAGGACGAGGATTCCAATATAGATAATGAGGCTGGACAGTGGAACGACAAAAATATTGGTCAGCATGAAATAGTTTGGAAACTGGTGGAATGTGTATAAGGTGATTGGCAGCGTGGCAATCTGGGCAGCAACCGAAACCGCAAGGATTGACCAGATTTTATCGGGAAGCCAGGCTGAGGTGACATACAAATCATAGATGGGCTTATATAAGACAATGATGCCGGTAACAGCAAGGTATGAAAGTTGAAAACTGACATCTAAAATCAGAAATGGATCCATCGCAAGAATAAAAATAACTGAAGCGGAAAGGATGTTGTACATATTGGGGGAACGGTTCAGCGATTTCCCAATGATAGGAAGGCTCAGCATTGCTGCCGAACGCAAAACACAGGGAGAGAGACCGGTAACCATCGCATAGAACCAGATAAAAACCAACAGCAGCAAAGCTTTCAGCATGCGGCCCGACTTGTTCCTGTTCAGGAATCCCAATAAAAACTCAAGAAATATATAGATGATGCCAACATGCATGCCGGAAACGGACAGGATGTGCATGGCTCCGGTTGCTGCATAGTCATTGCGCAGCTCTGAATCCAGGTCATCGACATATCCCAGTAAAAGCGCCGCAGTCACGGCAAATTCCCTCCCTTCCACATGGTTGTCACGAAGGATATCCAGCAACCGGTCGCGGACCCGGAATGCCGCTTGGCGGATAAACCCCGAAGGTTTCAGACTGATCAGTTTCCAGCAGTAGGCTTCAGCGAACACACGATGCGAAATACCCTTGTTCTTCAGATAACCTGAGTAATTAAATGCATGAGGATTTGAGTTGTCGGTAATTTGAGAAAATCCGGCATGTAAAAGAAGGTAATCGCCATAATGCAAAGTCGGAATGCCGGGTTTGATTTTCAGATAACCGATTGCGCTGCCGGAGCTTCTTACCCAGCCACCATTGCAGCATCGAAACTTAACCGCCAGGATGGCCTTTATTCCTGCACCATTGTTCGCAGGTGGTTCGTCGATGGTGGCAACATACAAACCCCCGGGATGATATCCAAGAAAATCAGGATCATTTGCAGGTCTGTGGCAACAAGCAATTTCATAACCGGCCGTAAACAAAAAAAAGTTGAAAACAACCCCGGTAACCCATCGCAACCGGTAATGGCCCAGGACTACCGGCAATACCTGCGAAAGCAGCAGCAAGGCTGAAAGAAAAACCGGGAACAAAAAAATCAATTGCCCGGTTGATCCGGCGAATTCTTCAGTGATGATTCCCGCTGTAAAAGGAAAAACCAGTCTCAGCAGCGGGTAAGGCCTCCATGAGTTCATTTTGTATTACCATTGTTCTATCTGCTTAATCGGAATAGAAGCAAAAGGTAATACATCAATCACTCACAAAATTTCAACAAATATTGTCTGGCTTTCTCAGAGCCCAGCGCTGAAGCGGTTTTCCAATCCTCACAGGCTGCATTTTTTTCATCCAGGTAATGCCATGCTACTCCCCTGTTTGCGAGGGCTTCGCCGTCTGACGGGTTGCCCCAAACCACCTGATCGTACACATCAATGGCCAGCTGGTACTTTTTAAGATACATGTAAGCAAGGGCAAGGTTCATCCCGGCATTTACATCTCCAGGGTTGATCGAGTGTGCAATTGAAAAATCCCCGGCAGCATCCTCATATTCCCCGGATGCAGCTTTCGCAGCGCCACGGCTTGAAAAATAATCATACTGGGTGGTATCCAGCTTGATCGCCTCGTTAAAATCCTGAATAGAACCAGGAAAGTCATGCAGGTTGAATCTGCTTAATCCACGGTTATAATAGGCTTCTGAAAAGTCGGGCTTATAGGTGATTGCGCGTGAAAAATCGTTGATCGCCTCCTGGAACAACCCCATATCGAATTTTGCCAGTCCGCTGTTGTGATAAGCATCGTAGTAATCGGCTTTCAGCGAGATGGCTGTGTTGTAATCCCTGATTGCCCCCACGTAATCTTTCAGGTAATCCTTTGCAAGTCCCCGGTTGTAATAAGGCTCGGGATAAGCAGGTTTCAATATGATCACTTTGCTGAAATCACTGATTGCACGGGAATAGTCCTTGAGTTCGCTTCGAACAATTCCACGGTTGTAATAGGGCTCCGCATCATTTGAATCCAGTGAAACCGCTTTGTCGAAGTCCTTGATGGCTTCATTAAAATCACCAAGTTTTGCTTTCAGGATGCCCGAATCGATCAGTTCCTTTTGCGGGGATTTCTGTGCCTGCACTGTAAAAACAACCATCAGGATAAGTGACAGCAGAAAATATTTCTTCAAACGAACCGGTTTTATTGATAAGAAAACCTGTGAGATCAATCTATTTGCAGAATTTCAGGATCAGGTCCCTCGATGCTGCCAATCCATAGGAGTAAGCCAGCTGCCAGTCGGCGCAGGCTCCCTTGTTGTCGCCAAGGGCCTGTTTAACACGGCCGCGGTTATCGTAAGCATCGGCATACTTTTCATGGAGGCTGATCGCTTTATTAAAATCGGCCATGGCTGCTTCCAGTTCCTTGAGCATCATTTTGGCTGCACCCCGGTTGTTGAATGCTGTGGCATTGCCCGGATCAAGTTTCAAAGCCTCATTATAGTCCTGGATGGCACCCTTGAAATCCTGGTTGTAATGCCGCATCATTCCGCGGTTGGTATAGATATCAGGGTATTTCGGGTCCAGTTTGACCACCTCGTTGTAATTCTCCAGCGCACCCTTGTAATCCTGGTTCATGAACGTGATCGCCGCCATATAATTGAAAGCGATCGCATTGGAACGGTCCTGATCAAGAAAAATATCAAGATCCTGTTTCGCCCCCTTATAATCTCCGGTCTCAAAACGGCACAGCCCCCTGATAAAATAGGCCCTGGTATACGACGCCTGCAACTTCAGCGCTTCTGTCTCATCGTTGATGGCTGCACCGTAGTTGGTCAGCATCAGATAGGCGTATCCGCGTTTAACATACGTATTGGGATTTTTTGATATGTCAATCGATTTGGTAAAATCCTGGACGGCTCCTTCATAATCCCCGGCTTTGCCTTTTTTTGAGCCTTCGGTGAAGAAACTCATGGCACGAACCTCATCGGGATTCATTGGCTGTGGAGGGGTGTTTACATTGAACATCTTCTCTTTTGAAAATTTATTTAATGCTTTTTTATTCGGGTCAGTCGTGTCAACTTTCACGGGGTTTATCCGGACGACTTTTTGCTGACTGGCAGGCTTACTTTGCGGAGCTTTCTGGGCATGTCCATTGATAAACAAAATACAACAAACAAACAAAAGCAGAAGAGAATTAAAATGTTTCATAACAGTCGGATTGATTGTAAAATAACTTATTTTCAGGTTAAATATTGTATCATGAGCCGGGCCAGTCTTGCAGAGGCTCCACGACCACCCAATTGCCGTTTTAACTCCGCATAGCCCTTTTTAACCGCATCGCGGGTGGGACCGGTTTCAATAAGGTTGGACAGTGCCCTTACCAGGTTTTTTTTAGTTAACTCCTCCTGGATCAACTCCGGTACGATCATTTTTCCCGAAATCAGGTTTACCAGCGAGATGTACTTTACCTGCACTACCTTTCGGGCAATCTGGTACGAGAGAGCATTACCACGGTAACAAACCACCTGCGGCACACCGATCAAGGCAGTTTCAAGCGTTGCTGTTCCGGATGTGACAAGGGCTGCAACCGAATGACTCAGCAAGGCATAGGTTTGGTTCGTTACCATTCTGACACCTGTCCCATTAAGAATAACATCATAAAAATCCTCCTGGATGGAGGGTGCACCTGCAATCACAAACTGAAAGCCTGGAAATGAGGATCGCACCGAGATCATGATCTTCAGCATTTTTTCGATCTCCATCTTGCGGCTCCCGGGAAGCAGGGCTATCAATGGTTTGTCGGGCAGTGAGTTCGATTCAAGAAATTGGTTGCGCGCCGGCACCTTCATATCCTCGTTGATCACATCCAGAAGCGGATGCCCCTGAAAATCGACCTTATAATTGTATTTTGCATAAAATGCCTGTTCAAAAGGAAGGATGACAAACATGTGATCCACCCATTTTTTAATCGATTTCACCCGCGAGGAATGCCAGGCCCAGAGTTGCGGTGAGATATAGTAAAACACGCGAATCCCGTGTTGTCTGGCAAATTTAGCCATGCGGAGATTAAACCCCGGATAATCGACCAGGATCAGTACATCGGGATGGTAAGCCACCAGGTCCTTTTCACAGAACCTGAAGTTCTTCAGGATGGTCGGGAGATGAGAAACAACTTCCAGGAACCCCATAAAAGCCAGGTCACGGTAATGCTTCACCATTTCTCCTCCCTGGTACTCCATCATATCCCCTCCCCAGCATCGAAAAACGGCTTCAGTATCCTGTGATTTTAATTCCCTCATCAGGTTGGAGGCATGAAGGTCGCCGGAAGCTTCGCCGGCAATCAGGTAATAGCGCATTAAAACCTGTTCTTTAATAATTCCAGTGCATGGTTGGATGTCAGGTCAAACTGTACAGGGACTACAGCCACATAATTATGTTCCACTGCCCACTGATCGCTATCCTCGCCATTGCCGATATGCACATATACACCCTTCATCCAGTAGTATTTACGGCCATTGGGGTCTTCCCTCTCATCAAAATCCTCCTGCCATGTTCCTGCTGCCTGCCTGCAAAGTTTTATTCCCCGTATCTTCTCCACCGAAACATCCGGTATGTTTACATTCAGGCACACCCCCCCGGGAAGTCCCTCTTTAATCACATTGCCGGCAATCTGCCTGATAAAACTTTCGGAGGGACCGAAATCAGCATTCAGGCTGTAATTATTCAACGAAAAACCAACGGAAGGAACACCTGCCAGGGCCCCTTCCAGAACGGCAGCCATGGTGCCCGAATAGATTATATTGATGGAGGCATTTGTTCCGTGGTTGATGCCTGAAAATAGAAAATCGGGACGGCGGCGCATCACAATTTTAAAAGCAAGCTTTACGCAATCAGCAGGGGTTCCATTGCAGGAATATTCTTCATAATCAATTTCCTGTGAAATAAGTTCCAGCCTCAAAGGATGGGCAATGGTAACCGCGTGGGCGGTTCCTGACTGGGGCTGGTCGGGAGCCACGACAACAATCCTGCCAAGTGGCCGGATATAGTTGATCAGCGCCCGGATCCCCGGAGCCTTCACACCATCGTCATTGGTAATCAGTATCAGTGGTTTATCAATCATCATCCGTAAATTTCCTGCATTTAAAAAGTTTTGCAAAATTAGGAATAAATCCAGTAGCTTTGAGGGGTTATTATTCAAAACAGTGCCATGATCCGCAGCATTATTCTATACTTCCTGTTCCTGCCAGCCCTGATGTTTGCCCAGAATCTGATCCCGAATCCGGGATTCGAAATGAAAACCGGCTGTCCCGACAGGCCAGGACAGATAAACCTCGCCAATTTCTGGGTCAGCCCCAACACCGCCACCCCGGATTATTTCAATGATTGTTCGAATGGACTGGATTACGGAACCGAATTCAACAAGAAGGGAGGGCAGGTTGCACATAACGGCCATGGGTATGCAGGGCTGCAATTCTATTACCTTAACAAGAATGAATTTTTTGAATATATCGAAACCAGGCTGGATACGCTCCTGGTTTCCGGCCAGCTTTACTGCATCAAAGCATTTGTTAGCCTGGGCAATTCCGATTATGCCTTCAGGGAACTTGGTGCCTTGCTCTCTGTTACAGAAGTAAAATCAGCGGATGCACACAAGTTGAAACTCCCTTACACGAAACTGGACAATGGCCAGTACCTGGTCGACCAGGATCATTGGATGTGCATCAGCGGTTTATATAAAGCGAAGGGTGACGAACGGCTGCTGACGATCGGGGATTTTTCGGCCGGGGATGAATTCTGGAACATTCACACCCGTTGCGTTACCGATTCCCTGTTAAAATCGACGTTTTATTTTGTGGATGATGTTTCGATGGAAGCCATAAAGGACTCGAGTGAATGCGGGTGCCTGCCAAAAACGCTCTCACCACATTAACAGTTGTTCATAAAGCTCTTTGACCGGTAGTCCCATAACATTGAAAAATGATCCTTCGATCTTGTTGATCCCCACATACCCGATCCACTCCTGGACGCCATATCCCCCGGCTTTGTCAAATGGCTGGAAATTGACAATATAATAGTCAATCTCTTCCATGCTGAGCTCTTTAAACCACACAGTGGAAAGCACGTGAAAGACAATTTTCTTGGTTACCGACTTAAGGCATACGGCAGTGATCACATCATGTTTGCGGCCCGCCAATTTTTGCAACATGACAACAGCTTCCTGGTACCCGGTGGGCTTTCCCAGGATTTCACCGTCAATCGAAACGATCGTATCGGCAGTAATGATAATGGCATTTTTATCCAACTGTGAGCTGTCAAAACTGGCTGCTTTCAGTTCGGCCAGGTAAATGGCAATCTCTGCAGGCTTCAGCCCGGCCGGGTAAACTTCGTCGACATGGGTTTCGCAGATTTCAAAGTCTAGTCCAAGGTCCTTTAAAAGGTACTGCCGGCGGGGCGATTGCGAAGCCAGGATGATGTGTTTTTCATTTAAATGCAGGTTGATCATAGGGTCAGTTGCTGATTAGAATTACTTCCATTGAGAGGATTCCGGCTACCATGATCAATTTACAAAGGGTACTCAGAAAATGGTATGCCTGCTTGTCACGGGCAAAAAAGAGTTTGACCAAAAGGTAAAAAACGCATGATTGAATGGGAAATATAAAATACCAGAAGGCAACCGACAGAGATAAACGATAAAGGGTCAACTGCGCAAAAACCAGGAGGATCAAGATCGCCAGCACGATCGCGCCGACAATAACCCGGGTGTAATAATTGCCTGCAACCAGCGGCAGCGTTTTGCAACCGGCCATTTCATCGCCTTCTGCATCTTCCATATCTTTAACGATTTCTCGGACCATCGAAACCAGGAATGCAAAAGCGGCATATGCGATGAAAAGAGACGTAACCCAATGAATGCCTGGCAGAACACTTATAAAAAGAAGGTCATTCAACCGCAGCCAGAAAAATTCAAAAAGCCATACCAACAGGATCACAAAAGCTGAAAGTCCCGCGACAATAAAATTTCCCCAGAATACCGTTCGCTTGTATTTGGCCGAATAGATCCAGAGCAAGGCTGAAATGAAGGGAAAAATGAACCCAAAGGTAAGGGCTTTTAAGCGCCAGGCCAGGTAAAATCCAAGCAGGATGGCAATCACGTTCACGATGATGTGCAGTTTAATGGCAGCAAGGCCACTGATAAACCTGTTGACAACCTGCTTCCCAGGGCGGTTTACACTGTCGATCTTAACATCAAAATAATCGTTGATCACGTATCCGCCAACGGCGATCATCGCGGTGATTGAAACAAGGATCAGAAAATCGGGAAACGGGGAAATTGACCCGGGTTCACCTGCGTAGAGATACGGAAGAAGGATGCAATACCGCAAAAGGAATTGCGTCAGCAGGATAATCAGCACGTTGGGCAACCTGATCAACCGCGCAAATGCCTTTATATAGAAAATAAGAGACAAACCCTTTAGCGGCATCAATTTTAACGTTTGAATTTTGCAATTTGAATTCTGACCTACCAGTGGCAGGCATCATCGTTCATCCATTTTCCCTGGACTTTCAGTACCTGCTCGATGACATCACGCACACAACCTTTACCGCCATTGAAATGGGAAATATATTTTGCAACCGATTTTATCTCTTCTGCGGCATCGGCCGGACAGGCCGATATCCCTGCTTCCAGCATCACCTCATAATCGGGAATATCATCGCCCATGTAAAGGACCTGCACAGGGTTAAGATTATGCTCCTTCAAATAATTTCTGAAGACCAGCTGTTTCTTTTCAACCCCCATGAAAACATCCTCAATCCTCAGAGCCCTCATGCGATGAATGATCGATTCAGACCTCGCCCCGGAAATTACGGCAACGTTATATCCTTTCTTCCGGGCGAGCTGCAGGGCATAGCCATCCTTGACATTTGAGGTACGATAAGCCTCCCCATCGTTTGTGGTTATCACACTTCCATCGGTAAGTACCCCGTCATAGTCAAAAATAAACGTATTGATATGTTTCAGATGTTCTTTATAATTCGCCATTCCTGCGATTGTTTTTTATGATATTTTCAGTGATAAGATTATAAATTTCAAGATAATTCGGACGATCAGCAAGCATCTCGCGATGTTTGTCAAGCACCTTGTTGTCGCCTCTTACAGCCGGTCCTGTTTGAAATTGACTGGGATTCCCTTGCTTGATATTCCCTGCTGTTTGAAGAATTAAAGGTTCAAGCAGGCTAAATGGAATGTCGTGTAACTGTAATAACTCCTCTGTGGCGGCATAAATGAAATTCGTAAAATTCGAGGAAAACACAGCGCCCAGGTGAAGGACCCGCCGCCTGTCACTGTCAAGAAGGTGAACATTTAGTGTGAGTTTGCGCGCAAGCTCCGCCAATTGCTCTTCAACTTCCTTCGAATTTCCTTCAATGCAAAGAGGAATCTTCCGGAAGTCAACAGATCTGTTTTGTGAAAAAGTCTGAACCGGGTAAAAAACTCCGATCCTTTTTGAAACAGGTTCAAGGATATCCATCCTCATTGTTCCTGAAGTATGAGCAACAAGTTTTCTTTTCAATCGCAACCCGGAGGCAAGTTCCTCCACTACGGAATCCGCAACAGCAAGGATGTAGAGATCGGCATCGGGGGTTATCATACGGATATCGCTTGTGAAGGAGGCACCTATCCTCTTTGCAAGCCTGATCCCTTTTTCAGGAGTACGGTTGTAAACCTGGACCATGGTGAGACCTTTCCTGCTAAATGCCAAACCGAGTTGGGTAGCCAGTCTTCCCGCACCAAGGATTGTAATTTTGTGAATTTTTCCTGCCGGCACCGTTTAAATATTTTGCTAAAAATACGAATATATGGTATTACCTTCGCACATTCTTTACCAAATCTATCGTTATTTACTTAAACCATCAAATATGAAAAGCAGTTTCCCGGGTTTAACGGTCTTCCTGGTGTTCATTTCTCTCACAGGCTTTAACCAGAACCGATCCATTACCTTCATAGATAAACCCTGGTCAGAACTCCTCGACCAGGCAAAAACTCAAAACAAGATGATCTTCCTGGATGGATTCGCAAGTTGGTGCGGTCCGTGTAAATGGATGGCTGCCAACATGTTTACAAACGACACCATCGCTGATTATTACAATAAAACGTTCATTTGCGCCCATTACGACATGGAAAAAGGTGAAGGGGTCAACCTGGCCCAGCTTTATCAGATAAAGGCTTACCCGACCCTGTTGTTTATCAGCAAGGATGGCGCAATGGTTCACAAGCGGGTAGGTGCTCCGCAGAAAGTTCATGATTATCTTGAAATGGGAAAGATCGCCCTCACCCCTGGGGAAGGGTATGCCGACTGCACAAAAAAATTCCAGGAAGGGAACCGTGATCCGGAATTTATCATGAAATACCTGGATCGGATGCAGGGTGCCTACATGCCGGTCAATGAACCGCTTCAACAATATTTTGCAACACAGAAAGAATC
>Ga0118677_10008270_pt1 | contig 16741 bp, 12 predicted proteins | sample AliMusrvi5mmetaG_FD_86154 | JGI IMG/M metagenome (GOLD analysis project Ga0118677, IMG submission 86154) | reverse complement strand
CGCTGAGCGACTCCAGCCAAATTCATTTTCGGCAACCCGTGGCTTACCGTCCAATATGGTCAGCACAACATCTCCCATTGCTTGGCGTCGAACTGGCCACGGAATTAATGTAACCAGTCGAGTAATCAGCCCTGCTATCTCAGGAGTTATGCCGTTGCGGTTCAGTACAGATGTCTTCATATGCAAGTTCTCCAGTTTTTACATTGCGGTATGAAGATATTATAACTGGTAGATCAGTATTTACCAAATCCCTGAGTACTCTGATTTCAAGCGATACACCAAAGAACAGTTTTATGAAGAAGACCATATCGAGCTGGCCGCTGAGGTGAAACGGCTGCATGAGCTGGGTTGCCATGTGGTGCTCACCAACTCAAACCATCCGCTGGTCAACGAGCAGTACGAAATGTTTTCCATGGAAGTGGTTCAGACAAAGCGGTACATCTCCTGCAATGGCAAGGGACGGACAGGTGAGGATATGATTGTCACCATCCCTCCGAAACAGGGATTCAATCTTCACCTGGTCTCCCACGCCCTGCCCCCACAGGTCGCGAAATATCCATCGACCCGGTACATGGGCTCAAAACAAAAGCTGCTCACTGAAATCTGGGCTGTTGCCTCGCAATTTGAATTTGACACTGCGATAGACCTCTTTTCCGGATCAGGGGTTGTCGGGTATATGTTGAAATCGCAGGGCAAAACCGTTGTCAGCAATGACTATATGGCAATGTCGTACACGTTTGCCAAAGCGATGATCGAAAACAGCGACATTACCCTGTCGCAGGCTGAAGCCATGGCTCTGTTTGAACCGGTCGAACCGATGGATCACTTTGTCGAAACGCGATTTCAGGGACTCTATTACAGCGATGATGATAACCGGCTGATCGATATTATCCGCTCAAACATCAAGGCATTGAGAAACCCTTGCAAACGAGCAATTGCAATGACAGCATTGATTCGCGCCTGTCTAAAAAAACGCCCTCGTGGCATCTTTACCTATGTCGGCCATCGCTATGATGATGGGCGCAAAGATCTGCTCATGTCGTTTCAGGCCCAATTTCTTGAGGCGGTTGAGAGTGTTAATGGAGCTGTCTTTGATAATGGCAAGCAGAACAAGGCACGCCACGGTGATGCCATGACATTGCAGAATCAGGAATCAGGGCTGGTCTACATCGACCCACCCTACTATTCTCCATTATCTGATAATGAATATGTGCGGCGTTACCATTTTATTGAGGGGTTGGCTCGTGACTGGCAGGATGTTGAAATTCAGGAACACACGGTAACAAAAAAATTCAGGTCATATCCAACGCCATTTTCGTCACGGAACGGTGCGGCTGATGCGTTCGACAAGTTGTTCAAACATTTCCGCAACAGTGTCATCATGGTCTCCTACTCCTCCAACAGCCTCCCGACTCTTGATGAAATGGTGACCATACTGGCAAAACACAAACCTCATGTCGAAGTTATGCCTGTCAATTATAAGTACTCCTTTGGTAATCAAAAAAACAAGGTCGGCAACAACAAGAACGACGTCCAGGAATATATTTTTGTGGGCTATTGACGGGAACATATCCAATGAGACCATGGTGTTTGGGAAACACAACTGTTCGCAGCCCTTTCCGATTGCGTGATGGCTTGGTGGCATTGTCCTTGTCATCACTCCAAGGAAACTTGCGGGGACAAGAACAGGAGATTGCCTTTCGGCGATTGCTGGGAGATCATGGCATTGTAGAGCTTGGCACTGATGAAACTTACAGCGTCGGGCGCAAATGGTGCTCAGCCCTGAACAAGCTCGGCTTTCTTTATCCTGAAATACCGCCAGCCGCAGGTATTCCTCAAGGTGAAATTGGCCTCATCGACATGATTACCAAATGGCTGGCTGCTGATCCGTGCAGACACCGTGCCTGCCATGCAGGAGTGCTTTTTGCGTTCGTTGGCCGCACATTACATCCCTTCGCCGTTGGAGCAAAAATACAACTTCCCGGTTTTCTCACCACTTCGGCACACACTGGCTATCATGCTGGCGCTGGAGACAGAGATCGGGGAAAGTCGCATCAACTTCATAGAAATGGCGCTCGTCATACAACTGACCAACAGCGACGACACCATTGGCAGCATTGTTTCACAGGTGCTGGCATTACGGGAACGACGAATGGAGGCGCCAAATAAGCGGCAATTCGACAGGCAGGAGCGAGAGGCCGCTGCTGAGCAGCACAATTATAAAGCGCCAACATTCAATGACTATGCCGACACCAATCTGCGCTACCTCAAGGCTACCGGACTTGTCCAAAGTAAGGGACGAGGAGTTTCTCTGGTACCAGAAAAACATGTTTTTATTGAGGCATTGGTTCAGGATAAAACAATCCCTAATTCAGGGAGTTCTTACTTAATCACCTTCTGCAAAGGCGCAACATTACCTACCGACAATCAGGATTCGGCATTGATTGTTCTGGATGATCTTCTCCAACAGCTTGAAAGACGCGGGATTCCATTTGATACCGCCGGAAAACCAACAACTACCCCGGCTGATATTGCCATCATTCGGCACCAGATCGAATCGATAATCGCAAAGCTGAATGAAGAGGAGTACGCAACAAGACAAGCACTCGAATGGCAAGAAATTGCCTTGTACATGGAACTTCTCGCCATGAATCGCCGAGGCAAGAAAACTATGGCAAACGGGGAGGAAATTGAGATACCGCAATCAGAGGCACCTGCATATTTTGAATGGATTTTATGGCGAGCTTTTCTTGCCATCAACAGCCTCAAAAACAAACCCTATGATGCGCGGCGTTTTAACATCGATCAGGATTTTTTACCCGTTGGCACTGCTTCCGGCAATGGCCCTGATCTGATCTTTGAGTTTCATGACTTCATTGTGGTGGTCGAGGTGACCTTGACCGACAACTCAAGACAGGAAGCCGCTGAGGGTGAACCGGTGCGTCGGCATATTGCGGAGATTGCCATGCAATCGACCAAGCCTGTTTACGGGCTTTTTATCGCAAATCGCATAGATTCCAACACTGCGGAGACATTTCGTATCGGCAGTTGGTTCACTCGCACCGATGACAAAATGCGACTGGATATTATTCCAGTGACACTGCTCCAATTCAAAAGCTTTTTTGAAGCGGTATTCACATCTGGCCATGTTGAGGTCGACTTGATTCGTGAAGTACTTGACCTCTGCGGAGCATCGCGACATCAGTATGAAGCTCCTGCATGGAAACGCAACATAGAGGAGACGATTACAAACAGGATTGCGCACCTGCTGTGACTGACAGGAAGTCGAGACTCACTAACGTTTACTACTCGTGCCCATTTTCACCTCAATGGCACAACGTCGCAGAGCAATCCCTATTCAGCAACAGCGCCCTCAACTGCGGTGCAAATCAGTCCGCTCTCTTCGGCTTTCAGGATAATATCGTCTACAGCAACGGTCATGGGTACCGGTTTACCGTCAATCATGGTGAGCATGACCAACGGGTGAGCTTTCTGGTGATCGACCATGACAGCTTCCCAGTGTTTTTGGATACTTTCATCAAGTGTACTCCATGCAAGTCGTCCCCTGCACTTCGGAAATTTTGAGCAACCGAGCCAAAGTCCTCTTTTTCCGCTTCTCAGGTAGAGAGGGGAGCCGCACTTCTGGCAGAGAATATCCGTCAGAACCGGCGGAGTTTTCATCGGTTCAATGTGGCGCAGCTTGTTGAGATTCAGCAGCGTATTGCACTTCGGATAGTTGGAGCATGCAAGGAAAGGGCCAAGTCTTCCCTTTCGCAACAGCATGTGCCCTTCCTTGCATGAGGGACAGAGAATCGCCGTGTCGACTGGCTTCTCCTTGTTGGTGCTGATTGCCTTGATGTTTTTGCACTTCGGATAGCAAGAACAGCCGAAAAATTTCCCGCTGGAGGTCCATTTTACCGTCATGTAGCCCACACCGCATTTTTCGCACAGTTGCGCTTCGCTGTTCTGCGGAATCAAAGGATCGCTTTTGCGCAGGCTGAGGACGGCTTCAAGAGGCTTGTAGAAGCTGTCGAGCACCTTTTCGTACTCGTCATCACCACTGGCCACCTTGTCAAGTTCATCTTCCATGAAAGCGGTAAAGCCGACATCAAAAAGATCGGGAAAATTGGCAACAAGAATCAGTGAAACATCCTTGCCAAGCTCGGTAGGAGCAATCTTTTTCTTCTCCAGCTCCACATAGCGCCGATCCTGCAGTGTCGAAAAAATTGAGGCGTAAGTTGATGGGCGTCCAATACCAAAATGGTCAAGATCCTTGACAAGGGTAGCTTCACTGTAACGGGCTGGAGGTCTGGTAAAGCTCTGTTTCTGATCGAGATCCGATAACGCAAGCGCATCATTGGACATCAATCGCTCAGGCAATTTGACATTCTGCTCCTTTTCCACATCCTCCTTTGTCGAAGTCTGAGCTTCATAATCAAGTTCACGCTGATCGTCGTACACACGCATAAATCCCGGAAAGAGTACCCGGCTGCCGTTTGCCCTGAAGAGGAACTTGCCGGTACTATCCTCAACATCAACTCGCGTCTGTTCAATTTTGGCCGGAGCCATCATGGCGGCAAGAAATCGCTTCCAGATCAGTTCGTACAATTTGAACTGATCTGTAGAAAGATACTGCTTCAGTTGTTCCGGCTTTTTCAGGAGTGAGGTTGGACGTATAGCTTCGTGTGCATCCTGGGCATTCTTGCTCAGCTTGGCCGCACCGCCGAAACCGATGTACTCTTTGCCGAACTGCTGATCAATATAACTCCGCGCCTCCGCAACAGCCTCAGGGCCGATACGGGTTGAATCGGTTCTCATGTAGGTGATAAGACCTGTTGGTCCCTCCGGACCAATCTCAATTCCCTCATACAGTTGCTGAGCGATGCGCATGGTGCGCTGCGAACCAAAACCGAGCTGGTTTGAGGCCGCCTGCTGAAGCAATGACGTTGTAAAGGGAAAAGGCGGCTTGCGCTGCTGCACACGGGGCGCAATCTCTCTGACGGAATAGTTTCCATTTCGTGCAAGAGCAGCAATCGCTTCAGCCTGTGCTTGGGTGGTTATCTCAGGTTTCTCACCCTCATAGCGGACAAGCCTTGCCCTGAATGACTCCTTGCCGTCCGTCACAAAATCTGCCGCAATCGTCCAGTACTCCTGAATCAGGAAGCGGGTGATCTCGGCTTCGCGTTCGCAAATCAGCCGCAAAGCAACGGATTGCACCCGACCTGCCGAAAGACCGCGCAGTACCACTTTCCATAAAAAGGGGCTAATCTTGTAACCGACTATTTTGTCAAGACCTTGTCGGGTTTGCTGGGAGCGGACAAGATTGCTGTCGATTTGTCGAGGTGCCTGAATTGCCTCAATGATAGCCTTTTTGGTGATTTCGTTAAACAGTACCCTGGAGACTGGCGCTTTTGTCGTCCCGATTTCATTGGAAATATGCCACGCAATGGCCTCGCCTTCACGATCAGGGTCAGTCGCAATCAGAATATCACTGGCTTCAGCGGCAAGCTTTTTGAGCTGGCGCACCACCTTTTCTTTTCCGGGAATGATTTCATATCTCGGTTCATATTGATGATCAAAATCAAGGCCGATCTCTTTTTTCGGTAGATCTTTGATATGGCCTATCGAAGCGAAAACCGTATACTTGTCACCAAGGTATTTATTGATTGTTTTTGCCTTTGAAGGCGATTCGACGACAATCAGGGTCCTGTTTCTGGCAGTTAATGTTGACGGTATAGAAGCCATTGATCAGTCCCGGGAGTAAGAGCGTTAACAAGAAATTTTGAAAAAGATAGGTGTTGAAGAGCAAAAAACAAACTTTACCATTTTCAGGCCGTATACTATGCTCGTAACAACCGGTTTGTAACAGATTATTTCCGGTTCTTTAACCTGTTTCAATTGGCTGGGCAAAAGAAATATTTTTATTTATTGTTATTTTTGCCGTAAAAGCCAGTGTTCAGGAAACCCTAATGTATTGTATTGATAATCATGCACCACTTTTTGCTTCGTATCCGTTCTTCTCTTGCTGGTCTGACGCTGTTGACGTTGCTGATTTTTTCATGCGCCACTCTTTCTGCGGAGACGCCTGTACAGCAAGCAGAGACTACAGTTCCACTCGTTGTCACCATGCGAAACGATTACGGTTACACCGTCAGGGTACTTGCTCTCAAAAATGGCAGCAACGTGATGGTTGATATGGAGTCCATGGCAAGAGCCTTGCGCCTGAGCTTTCGCAAAAGTCAGGATGGCCTTGTGCTTGAAGAAATGCTTGTGATGCCCGGCAGTCTCTGCTCCATTACCCTCGATAATAATTTTGTGCGTGTTGTGTCAAGGAGTCCGGAACTTCCCGCAAGGATTATTCAGTTGCAGGCGAAACCGGTTTCGAAGCAATCAAGAATTTATCTGCCTGTCATTCAGGCATGCAGGCTTTTTACTCTCTGGCTGGAGCGGGATGTCGTTTATAACTCTAAATCCTTCAAGATAAATGCTTTAATGCAGTTGAAACATTCCGGGGAAGGGGTTAGAAGAATTGGCGTAATAAGGAGTGGAGAGCAGCGCACCTTCCCGGAAGGCAGCATGCAAAGTGGAGGTACAGTAATCACCGGTATTGATGTTGAAAAGCGCGCGAATGGCGCGATTATAAGCTTTCTTGCTTCCGGCCCTCCTGTGCAGGCTTCGCTGCTCAAGCCTGATGCCGAAGGAAATGCTTTTTTCTCACTGGAAAAAGCATCATGCGATATTAATCTCCTGTCAAAAATTTACAGCAGCGGCATAGTGAGGACCATTACACCGAAACAGTTCGCCGGTGCAGGATTGCAGTTTACCATTGCTTTTGACAATCGCTCCTATGTCATCAATTCGGTCGACTTTCAGCACGATAAAAAAAATAATCGTTATGTGCTCTATGTTCGGAGTGATGCTGATGTTGAAGAGATCCACAAAAAGGAGAAGGAGCAGCAGATTGCACAGGTACTCAGTCGCGATGTCGAAAAGTGGAAGCTCAATACCATTGTGCTTGACGCAGGTCATGGGGGAAAAGATCCCGGAGCTATTGGCGGAAACGGCACCCGTGAAAAAGATGTCGTGCTGAACATCGTGCACGACCTCGGTATCTTTATTGAACAGAAGTGGCCGGATGTCAGGGTAATCTACACCAGAAAGGATGACACGTTCATTCCCCTGCATGAACGCGGAAAAATAGCCAACCGCAGCGGCGGAAAACTTTTTATCAGCGTGCATTGCAATGCGAGTCCAAACCATACAGCCCGTGGTTCCGAAGTCTATATTCTCGGCGCGCATAAAAACAAAGCGGCTCTTGATGTCGCGATGTTTGAGAACTCTGTTATTCGCACTGAAGCCGATTACCAGCAGGAATATCAGGGTTTTACTGAGGAGCATCTCATAATGAGCAGCATGGCCCAGAATTCTTTTGCCAAGCAATCCACCACTCTTGCGCAGGATATTCTCAAGCCGGTCTTTCGGCAGCCTGCCAATAACAGTCGCTCAGTGCGTCAGGCTGGCTTTATGGTGCTCTGGACACCTTCCATGCCAAGTGCTCTGGTTGAAGTGGGATACCTGTCAAATTCCAGTGAAGAGGCGATTCTTCGGGACCGTCAGGAGCAGGCCAAAATCGCTTACGGTATTTTTCAGGGAGTGGAGGTCTATCGCAAGAATTATGAAACATCGACCATGGCATCTATGACCCACTGATACCTTTGGAGACACAGGAAAAGGCGTGCTTCAGGGTGCGCTTTTTTTATTATGCTTGCAAAGTTGTAAACCTCAGATTACATTCAGGTTCACATTTTTTCGTATTTCCTGTTTCCAGCTATGAACGGCCTGACTGCCCAGATTCTGAACCGCCTTTCAACAGGCAATGATTTTTTATCGGGCGAATCGCTCTGCAATGAATTTGGCATCACCAGAAGCGCAGTTTGGAAGCATATCGGCCTGCTGCGAGCCGATGGGTATCAGATTGACGCCGTCACAGGACGGGGATACCACTTGTCGGGTCTGACTGGACGACCTGTTGAAGCCGAAGTGCGACCATTTTTGACAGCCCGACGTTTTGGTCAGAAGATTCTCTATCATACCGTGACCGCATCAACCAATCTTCTGGCCAAAGCTCTTGCTGTTGAAGGCGCGCCAGAGGGCAACGTTGTTGTCGCTGATTCCCAGAGCGGTGGAAAGGGCCGAATGGGGCGTATCTGGATTTCGCCTCCAGGGGTCAACCTCTATTTTTCCCTGATTCTGAGGCCTCAAGTGCCTTCAATCCGTGTACCGCAACTGACGTTGCTTGTTGCTGTTGCCATTCATCAGGCGTTGTTTGCTCTCTCTTCCGAACTTGAACCAATGATCAAGTGGCCGAATGATATCCTTGTCAATGAAAAAAAGTTGTGTGGTGTGCTCTGTGAAATGCAGTCAGAGCCTGAACTGACGCACTTTGTTGTGGTAGGAATAGGGATCAACGTCAATCAGGCAGAGATGCCGCCTGAGCTCAGGGAGAGTGCAACCTCACTGTTTCTTGAAAGGGTGCAATTTTTTTCGAGGCCTGAACTTCTTGCTTCGGTGCTTAACCATTTTGAGCCACTCTACGATGAGTGGTTACTTCAGGACGATCTCGGCGTTATCCTTCCGTATCTCGAAAAATATTCATTGCTTCAGTCCAGAAAGGTCTCTATAGATCAGCGTAACCGAAACTTGGGAGGCACTGTTACCGGGATTGCTCGCGGAGGCGAGCTGATACTTGAGTCTGAGGATGGACAAACCATTCTTGTTTCGTCAGGAGAAGCCCACCTGCAAAAACGATTATTATAACAAAACGTTATTTATCTTCTTATGGATCTTATGGAATCAACAATGCTTCACCCCAACATTGCGGCCGCTTATCGAGTGCTTGAAACCGGTGAGCCGATCACCCATGGCGAGGCTCTTCTGCTTGCCGGTCTGCCCGGTGAACTTGCACTTGATCTTGCCTCGCTGGCAAACAAGGTTAAAAACCGCTATGCCTCTGATACCGAAGCGCTTCATGCCTGTTCCATCATGAACGCAAAATCGGGGGTGTGCGGAGAAAATTGCCGGTTTTGTGCCCAGTCGAAGCACAATCATGCCTCAATTGAAGTCTATGATCTTGTCAATGAAGAGTCTGCGCTGATTGAAGCCCGCAATTGTGTGGCAGAGGGTGTTTCCCATTTCGGTATCGTCACCAGCGGTTATGGCTACAAAAAGATAACTCCAGAGTTCCAGCGTGTGCTCGACATGATCGACCGGCTGCATGCTGAATTGCCTGATCTGCACGTTTGTGCGTCGCTTGGCATACTGGGCGAAGAGCCTGCTGCAGCTTTGGCAGCGCACGGGATTGCCCATTACAACATCAACATTCAAGTTGCTCCCGATCGCTACCATGACCTCATTGCCGACACTCATTCCGTCGAAGAGCGGATTGAGACGATCAAACTGCTGAGGAAGAACAACATCTCCGTATGCTGCGGCGGCATTATGGGCGTTGGAGAGACTATGCAGGAGCGGATTGCGATGATTTTTGCTCTCCAGGAGCTTGATGTCACCGTTATACCGCTCAATGTGCTGGTGCCGATTGATGGTACCCCGCTTGCAGGAAAAGAGCCTGTTTCTGTTGCTGAGATTGTGAAAACATTTGCTATCTGCCGTCTCGCTCATCCCGATAAAATCATCAAGTTTGCCGCTGGCAGAGAGACCATCATGAAAGATTTTCAGGGTCTTTTGATGCTTTCGGGTGCCAACGGCTATCTGACAGGCGGTTACTTGACCACAAGGGGAAGGGAGATCGCCGACGATCGACGGTTTGCCAGCCAGATTGCAAGTTTCAATTGAGGAGCGGAGAATGCTGTTTCACGAACGGATCAGGCGGGAGCTTGATGAGCTCAGAGCGCTTGACCGGTACCGGCTCCTTCTGGATATCAGCACCCGCAACGGCAAAGCTATTGTGGTCAACGGGCAAAGCCTCCTGAACCTCTCCTCGAACGACTATCTTGGTCTGGGTGACGACAAACAGATGCTGGCCGGTTATAGACAGGAGTTCAGTGCAACGGATCATGCCATGACCAGCTCCTCATCCCGTCTTCTGACAGGGAACCATCCGCTTTACAACCAGTTGGAACAGGCTCTTGCTGCCCTCTACGGACGTGAAGCCGCCCTTGTGTTCAACAGCGGTTACCATGCCAACATCGGGATGCTCCCGGCGCTGAGCGGCCGTCATGATCTTGTGCTCAGCGACCGGCTGAACCATGCAAGCATTATTGACGGCATGAAGATTGCCGAAGCTCCTTACCAGCGATATCGCCACCGTGACTACGACCATCTTGAAGAGCTGCTCGCGGGAGCTGGCGACCGCTACCGCCAGATATTTATAGTGACCGAATCGGTATTCAGCATGGACGGTGATCTTGCCGATCTTGCCCGGCTGGTAGCCCTGAAAGAGAAATATGGGGCGTTTCTGATTGTCGATGAAGCGCACGGGGTCGGTGTCTTCGGAGAGCACGGTCTCGGTCTTTGTGAAACGACAGGGATGGTACAAAAGATTGATATCATCACCGGTACCTTCGGCAAGGCGCTCGCCTCAACAGGTGCATACGCGGTGATGAATTCTCTGGTGAGAGAGTATCTGCTTAATACCATGCGCTCCGTCATCTTTACCACAGCCCTTCCACCGGTTATTCTCGGCTGGAGTCTGCTGACGCTGGCGCGGCAGAGCGTCATGCAGCCTGAACGAGAGGCACTGTTGCTTCTTGCTGCCAGACTGCGCCATGAGCTGATTGCGCGCGGCCTTGATGTACCGGGCGACAGTCATATTGTGCCGATTATTACGGGAGGCAACAGCCTTGCCGTAGCCCTTGCTGCAAAACTCAGAGAGGAAGGGTTTCTCTGTATGCCGGTGCGTCCTCCCACAGTTCCTGAAAAGAGCGCCCGTATCCGTATTTCTCTCCGTTCTATCCTCCAGTGGGAAGATATTGCCAGGATTTCTGAACTTATTGGAGGTTAGCAGACTGATGAAAACTGCATGGCTCAGAAAAGAGGGAGCTGAAGAGCTCCTGCTTTTCTTCAACGGCTGGGGTATGGATGCACGTATTGGCGCCCATCTTCTCAGCGAATCACTCCCGGTGTTTATGCACGATCTTCTGGTCTGTTACGATTATCGCGCGCTGGAACCAGAACCAGAGGTTATGGAGGAGATAAGGCGCTATAAGCACATTACAATTGTCGCCTGGTCATTCGGCGTCTGGGTGGCACAGCATACCACGCTTCCACCGATCACGAAGGCCATTGCCATCAACGGCACTCTTTACCCCGTCAATGCCGAAAAAGGTATTTCTCCCGATGTTTTTCAGGCGACCCTTTCGATCTGGTCTGAAGAGAATCGCCATCGCTTCAACCGCCGGATGTGCTGCAGCAGCGAAGCGCTCGCGTTTTTTTCTTCCATGTCGCCTGACCGTACAGCCGCCGATCAAAAGGATGAACTTGTGCTGTTGAAAGAGCAATTTCGGGCTTCGGGCACAACAAGCGTGGCATGGAGCTATGATCACGCCATTATTGGTGGACGCGATCTTGTTTTTCCGGCACGGCAGCAGTACCTAGCGTGGAAAGGGGTACCCCAGACGGTAATTTCCGATATGCCGCACTTTCCGTTTTTCCATTTCAGAACTCTGCAGGAGGTGGTGGCATGTCTCAAAACATAATCATAGACAAGCAACTGGTACGCGAGAGGTTCTGCTGTACGCTCAAGAGTTACGGCACTCATGCCGTCGTGCAGAAAGCCATGGCCAAGGAGCTGTCGGAGATAATTTGCAGCTTACAGCCAGCACGATCTTTCGAGCGTGTGCTTGAAGTGGGGTCAGGCTCTGGAGCATTCATGGCCGAGTTGCTGAGCCGCTGCACCGTCGCGGCTTATTATGCCAATGATCTTGTAGAAGAGAGCCGCCACTCTCTCCTTGAAGTACTTGATCGTTTTCCCGTTCAGGAGTTTCACTTCCTTGCAGGCGATGTTGAACATCTTGAGGAGCTTCCTTCGAAACTGGATTTGGTGGCTTCAAACGCCACTCTCCAATGGCTTGAAGATCTCGACGGCTTTTTCCGTAACATGGCAGCCCATCTCATGCCTGGCGGCATGCTCGCCTTCAGCACGTTTGGCACCTCAAATATGCAGGAAATATCAGCCATTGAGGGGGTCGGACTCAGCTATCACACCCTCGGTGAGCTTAAACTTCTGGCAGGAAAATATTTTGAACTGACGGTCAGTCGCGAAGAGGTACAGCGACTTGAATTCAGCTCACCAGAGGCTGTACTGCACCACATACGGCGGACAGGAGTCAACGGTATACGACGTCGCTCATGGACAAAAAGCCGATACCAGCACTTTATCGAGCAGTACAGGCGACTCTTTTCCTGCAAAAATGGAGTCTCTCTTACCTATCATCCAGTCTACTGCTGCATGAAAAAAAGAGCGTTATGAAAGGATCTGTTATTGTTATTTCCGGAATTGATACCGGGATCGGAAAAACTATTGTAACTGGTTTGCTTGCCAAAGCCCTGCTCCAGCATGGCAAAAACGTCATCACCCAGAAAATTGTTCAGACCGGCTGTGAAGGGATCTCTGACGATATTCTGGAACACCGCCGACTGATGGGCATCGGATTGCAGGAGGCCGACCGGGAAGGGCACACCTGTCCTTACCTGTTTCGCTATCCAGCCTCGCCACACCTTTCAGCCCGCATGGAAGGCACCGAGATCGATCTTATGCACATCCGACGGGCAACCCTGTTCCTGCAGAAACGCTACGAACTGGTGCTTCTTGAAGGTGTTGGCGGACTCCTGGTTCCCTTGGCTCCGGATCTGCTTTTTGCCGATTATGTCAGGGATGCCGGGTATGGACTTCTGCTTGTGACCACTCCCCGTCTTGGAAGCATAAACCATACCCTGCTTTCCATTGAGGCCTGTCTGAAACGGGGAATACCTCTCCGGGGAGTTATCTATAACTGTTTTGAAAACATTGACACCCTCATTGCTGACGATACCTGTGAAGTGATCATCCATTCTCTGAACAAAGCAGGATGTTCGGCGCCCTTGATTGATCTGCGTCATGGAGAGCTTGAGCCCGACATTTTGGCGCGCCTTTCATTATAAATCGACACGACCGATATGCCGACAATTGATCTCGATTTCGACCGCCACCATGTTTGGCACCCCTACACCTCGGTGACCAACCCCCTGCCGGTCTACCCTGTCGTGCGGGCGTACGAAGTCTTTCTTGAGCTTGAGGATGGACGCAGGCTGATTGACGGCATGTCCTCTTGGTGGGCGGCCATTCACGGCTATAACCATCCCGTGCTGAACGCAGCGGTGGTCTCCCAGCTTCAGCGGATGAGCCATGTCATGTTCGGCGGCCTTACCCATGAACCTGCCGTAACACTTGCACAACAGTTAGTCGCCTTGACCCCTCTGCCGCTGCAGAAAGTTTTTTTCAGCGATTCAGGTTCGGTTGCCGTTGAAGTTGCCATCAAAATGGCCATCCAGTACTGGGCAGCTCTAGGGAAATCCTCAAAAAACCGCTTGCTGACAGTCTATTCAGGCTATCATGGCGACACTTTTGCCGCCATGTCGGTCTGCGATCCGGTAACAGGAATGCACTCTCTTTTCAAAGGCTCAATACAGGAGCAGTACTTTGCTGAAGCGCCAGCCTGCCGGTTTCATGAGCCCTGCACAGAAGAGGATATAGCCGATCTGCACCTGAAACTTGAGCGCCATCACACCGACATTGCAGCAGTGATTATTGAATCGGTGGTGCAGGGAGCGGGGGGGATGCGCTTTTACTCTCCGCACTACCTTCGCCGTCTCAGGGAGTTATGCGACAGCTATGATGTGCTCCTGATTCTCGACGAAATTGCCACTGGCTTCGGACGAACCGGAAAAATGTTTGCACTGGAACATGCCGCTGTGGTGCCCGATATCTTGTGTGTCGGCAAAGCGCTGACCGGCGGCTACATGACCCTTGCCGCTACGCTGACAACCGGGAGCGTTGCCGAAACAATCTGTTCCGGTATTCCCGGCCTCTTCATGCACGGGCCAACCTTTATGGCAAACCCTCTCGCCTGTGCGGTCGCCTCCGCAAGCATTCGCATCCTTGAGAGCTATGACTGGGGGGCATCAGTACATCGCCTTGAAGCGGGACTTCGCCAGGGGCTTGAACCCTGCCAGTCGTTCAGCCATGTGCTGGATGTCCGTGTGCTTGGTACTATAGGAGTTGTTGAACTCCAGAATCCGGTTGTTATGGCAACAATCCAGAAACAATTTGTCGACAAGGGCGTCTGGGTTCGTCCTTTCGGTCGACTTGTGTATCTTATGCCTCCCTTTATCATGAACGACAACGAACTCAGTCTATTGACCGCTGCGGTGTGTGAGGTCGTACAATCTATACAGTAATTTTTTACAAAAAACGTTATGAGAGCAAAACCCTGGATTCACCATTACGACAAGGGAGTTCCACACACACTTCATCCATATCCAGAAGAGACACTGGTTGATGTAGTTCGCAGGAGTGCAGAAGAGCAGCCCCAACATTCCGCGATGTATTTCAAGGGGGTCTCGCTCTCCTACCGGGAACTGGACAGGCAAAGCGATGCGCTTGCCGGGGCACTTTTGTCGCTTGGTCTTGGAATCGGTGACCGGGTTGCTCTGATTATGCCAAACTCACCACAGATGATTATCAGCGAGCTTGGAATCTGGAAAGCCGGGGCTATTGCCGTACCCATGAATCCCCTCTACACCGTCCTTGAACTGGAGCACGCCCTTAATGAATGCGGCGCAGAGACGGTCATTGTCTTAACCCCTTTCTATGAAAAAATTAAGAGGGTTCAGACCGTTTCCCGACTGAAAAGGGTGATTGCCACCACGATCAAAGAGTACCTTTCACCTCTCAACAATATTCTCTTTACGCTGCTGAAAGAAAAAAAAGATGGACACCGGGTGAAACTGCACCAGGGAGACCATTGGCTGAGCACTCTTCTTGCGGCTCAAGCAGGAGCGAAATTTCTTCCGGTACCGATCCGGCACGACGATCCAGCCATTTTTCTCTTTTCCGGCGGCACCACCGGCAACCCCAAATGCGTTGTGATTTCCCATCAGGGGCTGGTGATGACCGGAATGCAGATTGCAAGCTGGTTCAGCGTTATTCTTGAAAAAGGTAAAGATGTTATTCTGCTCAACATGCCCCTGTTTCACGTCTATGCTCAGGTAGGGATCATGACGGCTGCGTTGATTGAGCGCTACCCGCTCGGGCTGGTACCAAATCCGAGGGATCTTGACGACTTGCTGCATACCATTAAAACTCTGAAGCCTGCCGTGCTGCCCGGCGTTCCAACCCTATTTACTGCACTAATCAACCATCCTCGAGTCAAGCGTGACAGCTCAATCCTGAAATCGCTTAAACTCAGTGTGTCGGGCGCCGCACCCCTCATGCTTGAAACCAAGAGACGTTTTGAAGAGCTGACCGGAGGCCGGATTATTGATGCCTACAGCCTGACCGAGTCAGCGCTTGCCTCAGTTTTCACCCCGATTCTCGGCACCTACAAGCATGGATCGGTTGGGATTCCCGTACCCGATGTTGAAATACGGATAGTTGACCCTGAAACAGGTCTTGATGATCTGGTTTATCAAGAGGTAGGTGAAATTATCATGCGTGCTCCCCAGATCATGAAAGAGTACTGGCAGAACCCGATGGAAACCGCCCTCGTTCTCCGTGATGGCTGGCTCTATACCGGCGATCTAGGCTATCTCGATGAGGATGGCTACCTCTTCATTGTCGATCGCAAAAAAGATGTCATCAAACCGGGCGGATTCCAGGTCTGGCCCCGCGATGTTGAAGAGGCCATAGCCGCTCATCCTGCAGTGCTTGAAGTCGGTGTGGCTGGCGTTCCCGATACCTATCAGGGAGAAGCCGTCAAGGCGTGGGTTGTCCTCCGCCCGGGACATGAGCTTACCGTCGATGAACTCCGAGAACACTGTCGCCAGGATCTGGCCGCCTACAAAGTTCCAAAATATGTGGAGTTTACCACAGCGCTGCCGAAGTCAACCGTAGGCAAAGTGCTTCGCCGCAAGCTGGTGGAATCGCACTGCGCCGAGGCTGTTGCATAGCGAATAAATATGCTCAGGAAAGTTGAAGAAAAGATTAGGAAAAGAAGAGGGAGGGAGATACATTGGGAGCCCGATGAAGATAGGAGGAAGGGAAGTCGGGGAGAGCCTGAAAGATGGCACGTTATTTGGTGTTATGAAGTTGAGGGAAAAGCAGGATTAAATCTTTTGGGGATCGCGGTTGAAAAGCCTGTGAGCCAGAAAGAAAAGAAAAAAAGATTTTGCAAGTGAATGGAAAAGATGTACATTGACTTCCCTTGATCGAGTAAGGTCAAGTTCTTTGAATTTGTTGTCAAGTGAAACGCCAAAGTCAATTGCTTTGCAGTTTAACGACTCAAAGTATAATTTTAGCCGGATCAAACAGATTAAACTCTACAACGGAGAGTTTGATCCTGGCTCAGGACGAACGCTGGCGGCGTGCCTAACACATGCAAGTCAAAGGGAAGCAACTTGGGTTGTGAGTACTTGGCGCAAGGGTGAGTAATGTATAGGTAATCTGCCCTTTGGACTGGAATAACCCCGAGAAATCGGGGACAATACCAGATGATGCAGCGGAACCGCATGGTTATGTTGTTAAAGA
>Ga0118677_10008268_pt1 | contig 16745 bp, 13 predicted proteins | sample AliMusrvi5mmetaG_FD_86154 | JGI IMG/M metagenome (GOLD analysis project Ga0118677, IMG submission 86154) | reverse complement strand
GCCGATGTCCAGTTCACTGGCGATTGCCGGCCCGGTGAAGATGAAGCTGCATGCTTCGACCGACGGTCCGGATACGGACTTCATGGTCAAGTTGATTGACGTGGCTCCCAATGGATATGCAATGAATATTGCTGAAGGGATTCTGCGGGCGCGTTTCCGCAAGGGGGTCGACAAGATGGAATTGCTCGAAGCGGGCAAGGAGTACGAATTCGACGTGGACCTGGTGGGCACTGCGAACGTCTTCCTGCCGGGCCACCGCATCCGCGTGGATATCACCAGCAGCAACTTCCCGCAGTTCGACCGCAATCCGAACACGGGGGAAGACCTCGGCGCATCGTCAAAGATACGAGTCGCGAAGCAGACGGTATTTCACGGCGGCGTGCGCGCGTCGCACATCGTGCTGCCGGTGGTGGATCTACCGTAGCGAAGCGGGGATGCCGGCGCGGTGTAGCGCGGCTTCGACCTTATCGGGTGAAAGGCGCGTGGCATCGTATTCGACGAGTAACTCGTCGAGCGATGGCGCAACTTTGATTTGCTGGAATCCGTATTGCCCGTGCGCGTCGGAGATGCGCTTCATCAAGGTCTCATCAAGCGGGCGGAGCAGTTTGTAGGTGAGCTGAACTTTCGTCATTCGATCTACTTTGATTAAAACACAAACGGCCCGGCTGGAGGCATATGCCTTGCCAGCCGGGCCGCAAAAAGTACCAATTAACCCCAGAGTTCGTTGATCGGCTTGTAGATGCCGTCTTTGGCGCCGGGTACGTATTCGAACCCGCGTTTGAACGGATCGTCGTAGCGGATGGAGAGGTAGTTGACGCCCATCGCGGAGTAGATACTGGCTTCGATATCTTCCGGACGGATGTCGCGTTGTTCGGACCAGCCTGGATCGTCTGTCGCGCCGCCGCGGGCATCGGTGGAGCCAATAGCGCGGCCACCTTTGATACCGCCGCCCGCCATGACACAGAACTGCTGCAGATAGTGGTCGCGCCCGCCCGCTGCGGTGATGGCGCCCACAGTGCGGCCAAATTCGCCCATCATGACGACCAGCGTATCATTGAGCTTTCCGTTGGCCTTCATGTCTTTAAGGAATTCGCTCAGGCCGTCATCCAACTGCTTGCCCATCGTGAAAATACTGTTGCCGTTGGCGCCATAGATGTTGGTGTGCATATCCCAGCCGCCGAGGCTGACCTGAATGTATCGGGTGCCTTGGTCTGCTTCCAGAACCTGCTTGGCCACCAGTAAGGCCTGGCCAAAGGTGGTGTTGCCGTAGCGGACGCTGTCAGCAGTGCTGAATGTGAATGCCTTGTTGACCACCGGGTTGTACATCAAGCCGCGAGCCGCACTGTAGAAATCGGCATAGTCGCCAGGGCCATCGCCATAAGGGGAGTCGATGCGCAGGTTGCTATCGAGCGACATCATCAGGTTGTACTTGTCGTCCAGGCGGCCGGCGCCGTCGGCATGGGTCGTGTTCGGCAAGCCGGTGGCAGTGGGGACGGTCTTGAACGGCTCGTAAGCCGACGACAGGAAGCCGGAGCCAATGACCTGCGAGTTGTTGAACGACAGGAAGCCCGGAAATACCTGGCCTTTCTTCCGCTCACTCAACTTTTCAATGGCGATCATGCTGCCGATATTGGGAGCAACGTCGCCCAGCACGGCGCCAGGATTGCGGCCGATCTGCACCCACATCTGCCCCAGCGTGTGTTGCAGGTTCCAGGAACGGACGCTGCGCAGCAGTGCCAGGTCGGGGACGTAGTTTGCCAGCTTCGGGAACACGCCCGTATTCCACTGGACGCCGTTAATCATTGTTGGATTAAATGTCTTGGGCGTGGTGCCATCGATCATCTTCAGATCGAAGGTGTCGGTGTGGCTGGGGGCGCCGGTCAGCAGGATAAACACCACATTCTTTGCGGTATTCTTCAGGCTCGCTTGCGGCGCTTGTACGACTTGCGCGTTCAGGTTGGTGGAGGCAAGCATGCCTCCGGCGAGTCCGGCGGTGAGGCCGAAAAAATTGCGGCGGCTGACGTGAGGCCGCGCATAGAACGGAATGTGATGCGACGGATATGAAGCTGCGAGTTTGCTGTTCTTTTCGTTCATTTTGGGCCTCCCTTAGTAGTTGAAGAAGAAATCGACCTTGTTGTACAGTGACCAGAGCAGATTCTCGCCATTGACCAGCCGGCTGGAGCTTGCTTTCATCGCCTTGAGCGCGATGACGCGTTCCGCGTCGGTCGGATAGCGGGACAGCACGGAGAGATACAGGTTATCGATCATTTTTGAATCGTCTGTGATCGCCATGCTCTTGCCCAACAGGCTCACGTTGGCGCCGCCGCCGCTAATGCGGGTGCGGTTGAGAATGAAGCTGTCGTTCATCAAGTACAAGGTCTGCAGATCGCTGCCATCCTGTTTGCGCTGTTCATCCTGGCGGTTGCCGCGATAAAACGCATCGAGGAGGCTTGAAACCGCCGCCGGTTCGCCACTGGCGGGAGACGGAATCTGCATTGCCCAATTAATGCTGATGTTCGGAGTGACGCGGTTGGCGTCGACCTGGATGCTATAGGTCGGCACGATGTTGCTGGCAACCGAAAGCGAATCGTGGATCTCTTCGGCCCACAGGCGGCGCACAAATTTACGCGCGTTGAGCTGCTCGTAGGCAGGACTCCATTCGCCGTCGTAGGTGGTGGACATCTGGTAGGCTTCCGAGTTCGTGATCTGGCGCATGAGGGCCTTCAGATCGTAGCCATTGTCGATGAAATCCTGGGCCAGTTGCTTCAGCAGCAGAGGATTGGTCGCCTGCCAGCCCCAGGGAGCGGGAGGAGGATTGTCCGGATCGAGTCGCAGAATGTCGAACTGGTCAGCCGGCTCAACGATTCCCTTGGTGAAGAACTCCTTCCACATGTAGTTCACCGTGGCACGGGCGAACTGGAAGTCGCCGGTCACTTCCTTAGCCAGGAAGTTACGGTAATTGTCGCCAGGCTTGGGGCCGCGTCCGCTGAACGGATACACCGGCGCAATTGTCTTCACCGTGCCCACTGGTTGACGCGCGGGGCGGTTGCCGGTGGTAGTGTTCAGCGCATAGTCTGAGACCGTGGCGCGGTAGTCGCTGTAAACCTGCCAGTAATACGGGCTGTTGTTGACGGTCGGATCCGGACGGACCAGGCGGGTGTTGGTCTTGGCAAAGAATGCCGACATTCCCCATGCCTGCTGGCGTGTGAAACTCGTCGCCCAGAGGTTCATCGAGTCCGTATGGCCGCGGCCGGTGTGGCACTCCACGCAATTCATGAACGAGATGCCGAGGAAGGTGGTGGCGACGTTGGTCGCGAGCTGATCGTAGGTGTCCTGGTTCGGACCGTTAGGGATGCGCGCACGCACGGTCCAGTTCAGTTCGCCCTGATCCCAGCCGTTGGTGCCTTCGGCGGCGATCACTTCGCTGGCCATCTTATCGTATGGCTTGTTGGCCTTGAGCGAATTATAGATGAAGTCGTGGAACGCCTGGCGTCCGTTCGGATAGAGAACGGTGCTGGTGGCGTTGTCCTGCACGGCAACCATGTACTTGTCGCTGAAGTACATGGTCCACTTATCGAGCCATTCGTTGGTGGTGAGCAACTGGTCGATCAGTGCCGACCGTTTGGTGGGGGACTTGTCATTCACAAAAGCAAGCACGGCGGCCGGCGTGGGGATGCGGCCGGTAAGGTCGATGGTGACGCGGCGGACAAATTCCCAGTCCGTTGTTTTGCGGGCAGGCTTCACGCCCTTGTCCTGGAGAACACCATAGATGTTGCGGTCGATGGTGCCCATCTGGCTCAGTTCCTGCGTGTCGCTGGTGCGAGTCCCGGTGGGAACAAATGCCGGATTCATTTTGAAAGCCCCGCCCTGGATCCGATTGGTGACATTTTCTGTCAGCGCAGATACGGACAAGCGGTTCTTTTGGTTGTTGAGGTACTTTGCCCGCTCTGGCCCAAAGAAGGCGCAATCGGCATGTTCGGTCGGCAACTGTTCTGTAACTTCCTGAGCTTGGAGCGGCACCCACATTGGGAGAAAACTCCCTGCCGCGAGTAAAAGCTTGATTTTGTTCATAGTTGACTCGTTTCCCGTTACTCGGTTTACCTATTCTAAGGCAACTAACCCACGGTTTTCCACAATGTTTCGCAAGATAAGGCTTTTTCTTTGTAAACCTCACGCGGGCCACCTACTCCGTCTGGAAGTACCAGAGTATGTTTGGGTTCCGGAAATCAAGGGCCGTCATCGGCGCTGGAGGGGAAAGTGAATTTACCCTCATACTCACGGCTGATTGGCCGAAGAGCAAGAAGTCAGGCCAATCCAAACGCATTGCTATCCGGAGTGTCTCCCTAGCCTCCGGCCGGCAAGTGGGAGCTGACGCCAAATCCACTGAAAATAAAGGAGCCTATGCTCAATTCAAACATGACCCGCCGGTCCGCTACGATGCTTGTACTGGCAGCCCAGGCGGCGCTTTTGACCTCCATGCCGGCCTTTGCCGGCGAGCAGGATTTCACATTGCATAACAAGACCGGCATTGAAATCCATGCTCTTTATGTCGCCCCGCACAGTTCGGATGATTGGGGCGAGGACATTCTGGGGCAGAAAACGCTCGAGCCCGGGAAGTCCATCGATATCAAGTTCCGGCGCGCGGAGAAGGCCGCACACTGGGATCTTCGGGTCGAAGATGAGGCCGGGCACAGCGTCAGCTGGTCAGACATCAATCTGAAGGAGATTGAGGAGATCACCATTCATTACAAAGACGGCAAGGCCTGGGCGGATTTTAAGTAGCTCTCGGGGGCGCGAAACGGCAAGGGCCGCAGCATGGCTCGGTCCCTTGCTCTCAATTCCACATTTTCTCCTGCGTGATACCATTGTTAATAGGAACAAATGGGTCTGTACGCTCGTCTGATTCATCTAGGAGCCCTCCGGTGAAAAAGTGGAAAATTGTTGTAGCTGTCCTTGTTGTGCTTGCGATCTCTGGTGGAGTTTACGCAAATTACAAATTCAATCAAAAAGGCATCGTAACCGTTCAAACTGGTAAGGTTGCCCGGCAGGATCTGCTGTCGGTAGTGACGGCATCTGGTGAGGTCAAGCCGAAGAACTACATTAATATTGGTTGCAATACCAATAACGCGTCGCGCATTACCGACATCAAGGTTGCGGAAGGTCAGCGCGTACGTAGAGGCCAACTGTTGGCCAAGCTGGAATCGGTGCAGCCCGAAGCGGATGTTGCGGCGATGAAGGCCTCGGTCAGTTCGGCAGAAGCGGACTCCTCGGCTGCCGAAGCCGGCTTGCGCGCCGCGGACGAAAACATCAAGACATCTGAGGCGACCATTCAGCGGACTGTTGCCGATCAGGAACGCTCGCGCATCTTCTATGAACGTGCCAAGAGCCTGTTCACGGCAAAGCTGATTGCGCAGCAGGAATATGACCAACGCAAGTCGGACTACGAAGGGTTCGACGCCGCGGTGAAGGAGTCGGCTGCCCGCCTGGCGCAGGCCAAAGCCCAGCGTGCTCAGTACTATGCGCAGCTGATGTCGGCGCAGAAGAAGATCACACTTTCGCAGGCGAACCTGCGCCGCACCGAAGACGTACTGGACCGCACCAACGCCGTATCGCCGATCGATGGCGTGGTGACGAACCTTCCGGTTCGCGTGGGCGAAACAGTGGTTCCCGGTATTCAGAACTCTTCTTCCAGCCTGATCATGACGATCGCCGACATGTCGCTGATCACCGCCGAGGTGAAAGTCGATGAAACCGATATCGTGAACGTGAAGCTCGGTCAGGCAGCCGATATCGCGATCGACGCAATCCCCGGCAAGACCTTCAAGGGCCACGTGACCGAGATCGGCAACACCGCGATTTTACGCTCCACCGGACTGGCCGCATCACAGTCGGCCATTTCGAGCCAGGAAGCGAAGGACTTCAAAGTTGTTGTCGCGCTCGATAATCCCCCGGACGAGATCCGGCCTGGCCTCTCCTGCACGGCAAAGATCACCACTGCGACGCGCGGCAAGTCGCTGACGATTCCGATTCAGGCACTGACCGTGCGCCAGAAAGGCGATCTGGACCCGCAACCGAAAGAGGGCACGCCTGCTGCGACCGCGGTCCAGAATGTGGATCCGGCGACGGCCAAGGCGCGCAAGGAAGAGATTCAGGGCGTGTTTGTCATCTCCGGCGAGAAGGCGGTGTTCAAGAAGGTGGAGACCGGAATTACCGGTTCGACCGACATCGAAGTACTGGGCGGCCTGAACGAGGGCGAGGAGATCATCACCGGCAGCTACAAGGTGATCCGCACGCTGCGCAACGACTCAAAAGTAAAAGTAGACAACAAGGCCCCGGTCAAGGCAGAATCATAGGTAAGTTCGAACACCCAAAACAACATGTCACAAGCAGTCATGTCACCCACGGACAAGGGCCAGGAGCTCTTAAAAGACGGGATCGTCATTCGCACCTATGACCTCTGGAAAACCTACGTCATGGGCGACCAGACGATCAATGCCGTCTCCGGCATCGATCTGGAGATCAAGCGCGGCGAGTATGTGGCGATCATGGGACCTTCGGGTTCCGGTAAATCGACGCTCATGAATTTGATCGGCTGCCTGGATACGCCTTCCAAGGGCGACTACTACATCAACGGCCGCCTGGTCAGTTCCATGAACGATGATGAACTGGCCCGCATCCGCAATAAAGAGATCGGCTTTGTCTTCCAGACGTTCAACCTGCTGCCTCGCGCCAGCTCTCTGCATAATGTGGAATTGCCGTTGATCTATGCAGGCATCGCGGCTGACCAACGGACAGAGATGGCTCGCAAGGCACTGCAGCAGGTGGATCTCGAAAAGCGCATGTATCACAAGCCGAACGAGCTTTCCGGCGGTCAGCGGCAACGCGTGGCGATCGCGCGCGCACTGGTGAACAATCCGTCGATTCTACTGGCCGACGAGCCGACCGGAAACCTCGATACCGCCACCGGTAACGAAATCATGGCGTTGTTCGAGCGGCTGTATCAGCAGGGAAACACCATCATTGTGGTGACGCACGAACATGACATTGCAATGCATGCGCATCGCGTGGTGTTTGTGCGCGACGGTAAGGTGGAGCGGGATGAGGTTGTGCAGCATTAAATGGGCTTCTTGTAGGCCCCGACGGTAATATGCAGAACGCCTTTTGCGTTTTCCTGCGTGCCGCGGAAGCGCCACGTGCGGATTTCGCGGAGGATATCTTTTCCCCATTTTTCGTCTGAGGCTTCGAGGACATTGAAATTGATCGGCTCGCCCGCGGGCGTAACGGTCAATTCCACTCTTGCGTGCGCGGGTGAGGCGGCGGGATTCACGGGCATCTGGCCTTTGACGAGTTCCGGACGATTGGGGCCATCAAAGGTGAGGCGGACAGTCTGGCCTTCGTAATCCTTGTTCAATAGGCGCATGTTCACTTCCACAGTAGCCATGACGTTCACGGGGGCGCCATCCTTTTTGGCCGGTTCGAAACGCCAGGTGTCGCGGACTGCCTGGATGGCCTGTTCGTCGAGGCCGAATCCGCTCTGCTTCAGGATTTTGAAGTCTCGCGGGGTGCCATCGGTGCCAACAACCAGCGTCATGACGACGGTAGAGTTGACCTTGGCTTTGCGGGCCTCTTCGGAGTATTCCGGCTCTTTCTTTCCGATTAGCCTGGGCGCACTGACGCCGCCACCGATGCGATAAACTCGTTCGTCAGTTGTGGCGGCCGGAGCCGGAAGATCCCGCAATGCAGGATAGAATTGCACGAACACATTGTCCACAGAGGCGTGCTGATTGTGGCAGTTCCAGCACGACTCCTTGGGAAAAGCGCGCGCCTTTTCCAACGGCCCGTTGGCGCCGATGAAGTTGAAATAAGCCCATTTTTCTGGGAATTTCGACTCGTCCTTCAGCGCTACCTCAATGCCGCGGAACTTGTCTTCAAATTTGCCGACCTTCGCTGGCGGACGCTTCTCGCCGGGTGTGAAGACCTCCATCACCAGCATGGTCTTATCGGGGAACTTGCCGGTTCGCTTGTAGGCCTGGTACATCTCCGGCTGTATAAAGATGTTCTTGAAGGAGCCCTCTTTGGGGTCATCGCTGTAGCCGATTCCAAGGTTCGAGCCTACAAATACCCACTCGCGATAACCTTCGGGGCGGAGCAGTTCGTTGGCGTTATCGTACTTCGGCTGCTGCGCGAAGGCGACGGAAAAGAGAGCGAAGACGGCCAGAGCCCGATGCGTCATAATCTATTCTAGACCAACATTTCCATGCGCCTGATCATCCTGTTTGCACTTTTCGTTTCGCTTGCGCCGGCTCAATTGCGCTATACCGCGTTGCGCGCGGCCAAGCCGCTGAAGATCGACGGCGTGCTGGACGACAAGGAGTGGGGCCGTGCGCCGTGGTCGGCGGATTTTGTGGACATTCAGGGCGGCGACAAGCCGAAGCCGCGCTTCCGCACGCGGATGAAGATGCTGTGGGATGACAAGTATCTATACATCGGCGCGGAGTTGGAGGAGCCGGATGTTTGGGGCACGCTTACCGTGCACGATTCGGTGATCTTCCGCGATAACGATTTCGAGGTGTTCATCGATCCTAACGGTGACACGCTGGAATACTACGAATTCGAGATGAACGCCTTGAATACTGGTTGGGATCTGTTTCTCGATAAGCCTTACCGGTTCGGCGGCAAGGCGCGCAATGAGTGGGAGATTCCGGGCCTGAAGACGGCGGTGAAGGTGTGGGGCACGCTGAACAATCCGGCGGACCGCGACCGCAGCTGGACGCTGGAGATCGCGATGCCGTGGAAGGCGCTCGGCGAGTATGCGCACCGTCCGTCGCCGCCGAAGCATGGAGACGAGTGGCGGATCAACTTCTCGCGCGTGGAGTGGCAGCACAACGTGGTGGACGGCAAGTACGAGAAGGTGCCGGACACCAAAGAGGACAACTGGGTGTGGTCGCCGCAAGGCGTGATCAATATGCATGTGCCGGAAAAGTGGGGCTACGTGCGTTTTTCGACGAACAAATGACTATGCGAATTCTCTACTTGCTCGTGATTTCCCTTTCGGCGTTCGGCGCCGATGTGCAGGAGTTGTTGAAGATGGAGGCCGCCTTCGACCAGGCGACCGTGGAGCGCGGTCTTGATGGCTTCATGAGCTTTTTCGCCGAGGACGGCGCGATCCTGGTGCCCAATTTGGGTCCAGTGAAGGGCAAGGCTGCGATTCGAAAGATCCGCGAACGGGGCTTTGCGCGTCCGGGGTTTTCACTGCGGTGGAAGCCGGAGTTCGCTGACATCAGTGCGGGCGGGGATCTTGGGTATACGTATGGTCCTTATACAGCCAAGGTCACGGATGCAGACGGGAAAGTGGTGGTGAGCACGGGCCGGTATTGCACGATCTGGAAGCGGCAGAAGGATGGGAGTTGGAAGGTGGCGTTGGATATGGGGGTCAATGACGACCCGCCGCGGGCCACGAAGTAGTAGCTCGCCAATGCAAGAAATTCAGTGCCGCGTAAAATCTTCCATGTCGCGCAAGCCGCGATGAAGCCTAAGTGGCTGAAATTACGTAACCGCCGCATTGGCAGCAATCATGCCGTTGCAATTCGCGAAAGTGAGGACACTGATCGTGAACATAGCAACCCCTTCTTTGATTCTGTTTCTTGCCGGGCTGACGTACGCTCAATCGCCACAGGCTCCAAATCCAGTGCAACAATTGGCGGGCAGCCAAGCGGACCAGGCTGTCCCGATCTTCCGCGTCACCGTCGTCTCCAGAACCACTAAGGCGATCAACTATCACCATCGCAGTGGCGCAACCAATATCGGTTTTCGCGGTACGGAACTGCTGCCCGAGGCGCGCGGAGAAGCCCGCGTCGAGAGCAGGCAAGGCGTGATCAAAATCGACGCCTCCATGGACAAGCTTGAGCCGGCGCGACGCTTCGGCCCGGAGTATCTTACATACGTTATGTGGGCGATCACGCCGGAGGGCCGCGCTACGAACATCGGCGAAGTGCTCCTGAATGGCAGGCACAGTAAGTTAAATGCAACCACGGAACTGCAAGCCTTCGGCTTGATTGTGACGGCCGAGCCTTACTTTGCGGTAACGCAGCCGAGCGATGTAGTGGTGATGGAGAATTTCATCCGCCACGATACGACCGGCACAATTGAAAATGTGGATGCGAAGTTCGAATTGCTCAGACGCGGGCAGTACACGTTGAACGCCGGCGCGGAGATGCGCACCCAGCCGGAGCCGAAATCGAAGGAACCAATTGAACTCCTGGAAGCCCGCAACGCGGTGCGGATCGCTCGTTGGGCAGGAGCCGGGCAGTACGCGCCGGACACGTTCCAGAAGGCGCTCATCGGACTGCAGAACGCCGAAGGGTATCTGATTGGGAAAGGCGGCAGCAAGCCGATTGGCACCGTTGCCCGTGAAGCTGTCCAGATGGCGGAGGACGCGCGTATCATCACCGTGAGGAAACGCGAAGACGAGCAACTTGCCAATGAACGCGCGGCCAGCGCAAATCGGGAAGCGAAGGCGAAAGCAGAGGCGGACGAGCAGGCACGTATCGCACAAATGGAGGCCCAGCGCCGCGCCCAGGCCGATGCTGAGCGCCAGGCGGCTGAGGTCGCAAAGGCGGATGCGTTACGGACCAGGCAGGAAGCACTGCTGGCCGCGGAACAGGCGGTGAAACTGAAGGCGGAGGCGGAGGCGGCACGAGCCGCGGCTATCGCCGAACAGCAAGCGGCGCGCGCGGATGCCGCCAAAGCTCGCGCGGAATCAGAGGAGTCGCTCAGGCTGCGCCAAAGCGCGGAGCAGGATCGTGAACAAATGCGTGCACAACTGCTGGTGCAGCTGAACAAGGTTCTGGAAACCCGGGACTCGGCGCGCGGCCTGATTGTCAATATGTCCGATGTGCTGTTCGACACCGGTCAACATACTCTGCGCCAGGGCGCACGCGAAAAACTGGCCAAAGTTTCAGGAATCCTGCTGGCGCATCCGGGCTTGCGGTTGGAAGTGGAGGGCCATACCGATAGCGTCGGAGGGGAGGAGTATAATCAGACCTTGTCGGAAAAGCGGGCGCTGTCCACTCGTGAATACCTGGTCAGCCAGGGAGTCACGGAGGAGGCGATCACCTCGCGTGGTTTCGGCAAGACGCGCCCGGTCACTACTAATGCGACTGCGGAGGGACGTCAACGGAATCGGCGCGTAGAACTGGTGGTATCGGGCGACTTGATTGGCAGCCAGTTGCGGTTGCCGAAGGAATAGGCGTCCGGCCAGTGGTCTCCGGCGCAGGATTCCGCCCGGAGACCACCACTTGAGGCGATTCTCTCCCTTGCATGGGCGGGCAAGGAGCGATAGAATCAGGATGTACGGGCGGGAGTAATTCAGTGGTAGAATGCCAGCTTCCCAAGCTGGACGTCGCCGGTTCGAACCCGGTCTCCCGCTCCAATCTTTTCAATCACTTGGGTAGATTCAGCAACTTCTTTCACTCCACTTCACTCCGTTAAGGGTTCAAAACAGCGTTTTCCAGCCGTTCTGCTGCTTGTGCCTTCTTGCCGATACCGCTTTTGGTGTAGGTATCGAGCGATACGCCGATACCGTGGCCGCGCTGATCTGCGGCTACTTTCGGATCGATCCCCGCATCATGCCCCAAGCTGGCATGAGTTCTCCGCATGACTTGGAAGTTTGCCCAGGCGAGCCCGAGTTTTTCCAACTTCGGCTTCATATGCCGATGCCAAACGTTATCCGGCCACATTGGTTTCGCCGCATTCTCGGAGGCAAACACCCATGCAGTTGGTTTGAGTGAAACCAATTCCATCCACTCTTTCAAAAGCAGTGCAGTTGCCGGAGCAATCGCCACTTTTCGTTTAGACGAATCCGTTTTCGGCGTATCGATATCGCCTCTGTAAACTCTCTGGTCTACTTCGATTTCAGAACAGTCCTGCGAAATGTGTTTCCGCTGCAATGCGAGAATCTCGCCAGGACGCATACCAGCAAGAATTGCAAGCTGGCTGATCAGCGCCTCCCGCTGTTCAAGAGCATCAAGAACTTTTCCCACCTCCTCTTTTGTCATTACCCGGCTTTCCTCAACAACGGCTTCCCTTGGGATAACCAGGGCCTCCGTGGGATCTCCGGTGATGTAACCTTCCGATCTTGCAATTCCAAAGATCTTTGAAAGATCCCAGCGCAAATGAGCAACAATGCTTTTCGAACGATTCTCCGCTTTCCCCTGCAAATATCGCTGCAAGGTTGTGAGCTTCAAATCCCTGATTCGCCTGTCTCCCAAATCGCCGATCAAATGATGCCGCATTCTGTTCTCGGTTGTTCCCGCTGTTGACTTCTTCCAATTCGGACGGCAAAACGGAAGCGCTACCCGTTCGACAAATTCACCTAATGTGATATCTACGTCCGGTTCAGAGTTCCGGGCATTCACTTCGCCCAGAATCTCATCTCGCTTTTGCTCCGCCTGACTCTTGCTCATTTCACTCGCAAGCCCGAGCGTTTCATATCGCTTGCTGTCACCATCGCGATAAAGCAAAACCCACTTCCACCGCTTGCCGTGTTTTCTCTTTTGCAAACTTCCTTTTTGATACCGCTGTCGTCGCACTTTGATCCTTTCGTGCGTCTTCAGCGTTGGATTCAGGTCCGATGGAATCATAGCATTCTGGGGGTCTAGCGTTCTACTGTCTTCAGCCATGCAACAAGAGCTTAGCGGCGTACCAAAATCAGGCGGCCAATGCGAACAACGGGAAGCGGCGGGAGAGCGGGAACTTTTCCGCCGATTATGTTTGAAACGTGCGCTTTTGAACATCGCAGAAATTCGGAGGTTTCGCGCAAATCCAACAACGGTTTTTGAAATGAGATTTTCGTCGAATCAATTGCCGTGGGCATATTTGGAAATCCACTATTCTCTTTCAAAACTTCGTTTGTACTTTTGCACTGGCCTATTCCAGCCAAAAAAGATTGCTGCAATCTCGTCCGCCTGTTCACCATCCGCGTTTAGCAAAAGCAAGTCTTTTTCAGATTCCTCTTCCGGGCGAAGTGCTTCCCGCAAAAGTCCACCGGAAGCGATGAATCTGAGCTTTTGAAGTTGTCTTGTCAATTCCAAGAACCAAGCTCGATCAGCAATCATGTCCGATGGCTTCACGGAATACTTCAGCGTTTCGCGAACAGCTTTGAAAATACCGTCATCAGACTTTGCATCAGCGGCTTTCCAGTTGGATTTGACCCTTTGGATATGAACAATCGGGTCATAGGCAGCCCTCAGCGCTTTTCGCCACATTTGAACCCATTGCGCTTGGGGCAAATAGTGCTTTGTAAAGTAATTTGATTGGACCATCAGAAGCACATGAAAGTGAGGGTGTGCCGTGCCGTCCTGCGGCCTGCGGGTGACTTCTGTAGTTCGAACCCATCCAAGCACACCGGCGTTGAATGCCTTAAGTGAAGATAGCCGCGTCCAACCCTTATTCATGCCGATTAGCGTGGTACGCAATTCCAAAACCTGCACATTGCGTTGCGTGAGGGTTAAGAAAACGAATCGCGCCGTGGGGTTGAGTTCCATAAGCCGGGGAAGATTCTGAAAGAATCGCGCTTGCCACATTTTTGACCGCCGCCACTGGCAAATAGGGCAATGACGAACTCTGCAAAAATGAGCTGATCGTAACTTGAGCGTTTGGGCCGTCGGGTCCTGGTAATCAGAACGCCATGCGAATCCAAGCAACAATGAGCAAAGAGAAACCCGCTCGGAATACTTATGAAATTCCGGGTCCATTGCATAGATCTGCGATACGGCTTCGGCTTCAATTCGATGGTCATCCCAAGGCTTGTCACGTGGGCTACTTTCGGAGAGGTAGTCGGATTCAAGTGACGGCTTACTTTCTGAATCTTCTACCCCGGAATTCTGCGCTTCTGATTGATAAGTTAGAGAGTTAGCAGTGTTTTTAGAATCGTAGTTATCCCTTAAGTATAAATTTAAGGTGGGAGAACTCCCGGAGTCGGCGGAACTGCCGCCTGTCTTGAGGTCAATCATTGCGCAAACACCCCATGTCGGAACTAGGCTGTGCGCGTCATTTTGACGCAGGTTGCAGGTTTTTCGACAAGGCTGCAACCTCGGCTTACTGGGTTTCTGGAAGAGTTCAGGGTCGGAGTTGACTTGGCTTTCAATGATTCGGGGAGCGGTATTGCAGTTGTGCTTATATGAGTCAAGTAAACCTGGGGGCTCCGGCGGTTTCGCCGCCTCCGCCCCCAAACCCGAGGCCGCCACGCGCTCGGAACTCATGCGGCCACCTCGCCAACGATGGCGTCAGATGCATCTTTGTTGAAGGGATCAATCATTTGAAGGAAGTTGCAGACGGAAAACCACGTCTGCAACTTCCGATCATTCTTACTGGCCCGCTGGCGCGGGCCAGGCAAAGGGGGAAGGATCCTCCTTCCCCCTTTGCTATCCCCCATCCTGAGGTTTTTAAGCCATAGGGCGCTCACCAACAGCAGTCTGGTTCCGGGAGGCGGGACCTTCGCCCCGCCTCTGTCGGCTGCCGTATGGAGCCGCGCCCTCCGGGTATTGCTCAGCGGGTTGCTCCTCAGCAGAGCCCGCCTCCTCTTCCCCGAAGCTTGGCTCATGAGAATCCATTGGATCGTCACGAAATCTCGAATTGATTGCAGTTCGCACCTGACTCCGGCGGGTTTCATAAATTGCCCCCCGTACTCTGGGGGTCCTGCGCGGCGATCTGCTTTCTGAGTTTGTCTCTGAGCTTTCTAATTCCGTTCCTCAACTGTCGAGGTGTCTTCTTCGAGCGGAGGGCCTTCTCGGCCCCTTTCAGAAGTTCTTTCGGTGTAAGCTTGTGTTTTGGCATATTTGTCACCTTGCGGTCCCCTTGTACGAAGGGAACAATCTGCGCAAAACATGATTGTTGCGTGCCCTTTTTGAGGATCGATCAACTTATGTGTCAAATTTGCCAATCGGCACGATACTTATGTGTCAAATTTGGCCGATGCGCCCGCACTTATAGGTAGTTGACAGCATTTCTGTGTTCGTGATTTTTGATTGGAGGATCGTCAGAAGCCTTGAAGAGCCCATCCAAAGGACCAATGGGCCGTCCTAAGAAATACTCGCCCGAGTTCTTGTTGGAACGGCGCAATCGACTGACGTCGTACTTCCAAGCGATGACGGCCGAAGCTTTTGCGGACGTGCTTTCCGGTGACTGTCAGAGAATTGAGGCTGCGTTGGTCGCCACGCATTTCAGCGATTTCATGGATCGCCCTGATGCCTTAGCGAAAATGCTGGCACCTGCCATTGGGCACGAAGATTTCCCCGGAAAGCACAGAGCTAGCCAGGCCAAATTTCTTGCAGATGTGGTTCTCGCAACCGATGGCGGGACATCTGTCCGCTATTTGAGGCGAGTCTTTAGGCGGGAGGGTCGAAGAACTTGATCGATAGACCAGCCTCTTAGCAAGGGCGGGCTTCCGCCCAATATAGCGCTAATGGCACTAGGACCAGCCCCAAAGGATGAGGATGGGCTAAACACAATAGAACGTTTACATCCTATACCATTAATCTATGACTGCCTCTCGTTTTCCAATAACTCTGCTTCGAGGGCCTGTGTGTTCAAAACCTTTTTTTATCTCCATTCTTCTGGCCTGTTGCGGGCTGTACGCACAAACTGAAAGTGACTTTCTCATCATGACTGTTGCGGGCAACGGTGTGCGTGGGTTCAAGGGCGACGGAGGACCGGCGACGGCAGCTGCGTTCTATTCACCCAGCGCAGTGGCCTTCGATATTTTAGGAAACATGTACGTCGCCGATACACAAAATAACCGCATCAGGAAGGTCACACCGGCAGGACTAATTAGTAGCATTGCAGGCAACGGCACTTTGGGCTTCGGCGGCGACGGAGGGGCGGCAACGGCAGCTTCACTGAGCGGCCCATATGGCCTCGCCATTGATGCTTTCAGCAATATCTACATCGCTGACACACAAAATAATCGCATCAGGAGGGTCACATCGGGAGGAACAATTAGCACCTTTGCGGGCAATGGCACTGCGGGCTTCAGCGGCGATGGAGGATCATCCATCTCGGCCTCTTTGAACTTTCCTAGAAGTATTGCGATTGATGTGTCTGGCAATGTGTTCATTGCTGATACCGGTAACCGCCGTATAAGAAAGATTACACCAGGAGGGATCATTAGCACCGTTGCGGGCAATGGAAACGAGGGGTTCAGCGGCGACGGGGGGGCCGCAACGAGAGCCTCATTGGGCGTCACTTACGGCGTTGCAATTGATGCCTCTAGCAACATCTACATTGCAGACAGCGGGAACCACCGCATCAGGAAGGTCACATCGGGAGGAGTCATTAGCACAGTTGCGGGCAACGGCACGGTAGGCTTCAGTGGTGACGGGGGGCCTGCTACGGCAGCATCATTATCCCCCGTTGGCGTGACCATCAGCGCATCCGGCAATATCTACATCCCAGATTCGGAAAACAACCGAATCTGGAGGGTTACGCCTGTAGGGATCATTAGCATCGTTGCGGGTAATGGCATTGTGGGCTTGAGTGGCGACGGGGGGCCTGCCACAGCAACCTCATTGTCGTACCCCATTGCCGTGGCCTTTGATTCCACTAACAGCATCTACATTGCTGACAGCTATAACAACCGAATAAGGCCTCTTCAGCAGAATCTGTGGGGTGATTCCGGTTCCGGCAGTCGTCCCAAGTTGTGATAAAGGGCCATTTCCATCGCGTTGAACGTGCGAAAGCCGTAGGAT